>Ga0310120_10001148_pt1 | contig 20078 bp, 15 predicted proteins | sample CB27_AW_983_MG_FD_203506 | JGI IMG/M metagenome (GOLD analysis project Ga0310120, IMG submission 203506) | Marine microbial communities from Western Arctic Ocean, Canada - CB27_AW_983 | ecosystem: Environmental > Aquatic > Marine > Oceanic | place: Canada: Western Arctic Ocean | collected...
CCCCCAGCTACCACTGAGGCCTGCATGGAAGAGAGTCGGAATAAAGCCTGGAATCGGATCACAGGCATGGGAAACCCTGCTCAAGGCACTGAGAGCAGAGCTCGGCCTACTGGGGTGGGCTTGCTGGGAGCGCCGGAAGGACCCCGACCGAGCCCTTCCGGCTCAGATCAGCCCTGGGCCCAGCCCAGGCGCGTCCGGAAATCGTCGCGCACCTGGATAAATATGCCCTCGGCCTCGGCCAATAAGCGATCACCGTGCCACATCTGGCCCTCGGCAAAGACCTTGCGGCCTTCGGTGCCCGCGGTCCGACCCTGCATTCGGATCTCCTCGAACAGGGGCGTGGGCTGGCGGTAGCGAATAGTCAAGGTTCCGGTCATCGCCCCCAGATCATTCACCACGTTCACCGCCCCCAGTAACTCGTCCATGACCGCGGCGACCACGCCCCCGTGAACGTGGTTCGGCGGCCCGCAGTACTGGGCGCCAAAGCGACCGAGACCGTGGACCTCGTTCCCTTGCAGGGTGAACTCGATGGGCGGCGCAATGGGATTCCCCCTGCCGATGAAGGGGCTGTATGGGAAGAGCTCCATGGGGTCTTGAGTCCGCTCGAACTCGCCAAGTCCCCCGAGCAAATCGGCCTGGGCGTAGGGGCCCTTGTGGGTGTGCGGAGCAAGAACTTCCAGTGCCTGCTCCACCCGGGCCCGGGCTTGCGCCAGGGACTCAGGCGATGCAGTGCTCAAGCGCACAGCCTCGATCAACTTCCGTGTGGCATCGGACAGAGCGTGCTGCTCTGGGTTCCGGGTTCCTTCTCCATCCTCGCTGCCCTCCATCGAGCCCTCTCCTCTTGGAGTCTTCCCCGCCGGGGTTGACCCGAAAGCCCGGACTGCACCGGGCCGCATGGCGACCCCGCATGAGAGCATCGGGACTAAGTCTTCGCAAGTGCGCCGCCCCGCGTGTTCTTGGCAATACACGCCTCGGCGCGCTATCGCATCGGGGCTCGGACGACGATTCCGATCCCCCGAGCGTGGAGGAGCGCATGACCAATCTACTCGGTGAACCGGCCCACGTCGGTCGTTTTTGTGGCAGCAACACCTACGACATCACACCCGAGGTGGTCGATTTCTACAGCCAGGCCCTGGATGATTCCCACGTCAATTACGCCCAGTGGGCCCCTCCCCTGCTCCATCACTCCGAGTGCTACTCCTTTGTCGGCGATTGGTATCTCAAAAACCTGTTTGGGAACCTCCACGCCCAACAGGACTGGGAGATGTTTTCCCCCATCCGGGTGGGGAGTCGCGTGCGTTCGCTCTCCACCATCACCGAGCGGTATCACAAACGCGGTCGACTCTACGTTGTGAACGAGACCGATCTCTTCGACGAAGAGGATTCCCGCCTGCTGGTCCGTAGCCGTACCCACCAGTCTTTTCTACCCGAGGACAGCGGCACAAAAGAGAAGGACCAGTTCGTCGTCGATAAGGAGACGGCACAACGGAAGCAACCCCGCCCGCCCTTTCCCTCGGCGACCGGGCCCGACTTGGTCTCATTTCACAAGACCATCGACGAGCGGCGCTGCTGGATGTTCTCGGGGCCCGAGGCCAACTACCACACGAACCGCGAACAGGCCCTAAAACTCGGCTTTCCGAATATCGTGGTCCAGGGCATGATGTCGACGTGCTTCGTCTCCCAGGTAATGCACGAGAGCTTCGAGGAGGGTTGGCTCTGCGGCGGAAAAATGTCGCTCAAGCTGACCAACGTGCTTTGGGTGGATGAACAAGTGGTCACCCAGGGAAAAATCCGGGACGAGGAGCCCGAGGGCACGGCTACACGGGTCCATTGCGATGTCTGGGTCGAGAAAACCGACGGCACCCGGGTCGCCCTGGGAACCGCCAGCGCCCTGCGCCACTAAGCGCCTGGTTCAGGCCCGGCTTTCGCCACCGCCTGCTTTACATCGCCAACTACACCGCCACCTACACCCCCAACCACACCGCCACCCACGCCCCCTCTACACCGCCAACGCCACCGGCGACTCAGGCTCCGACGACTCCAACGCCGCCAACACCAAGATGCGCCAGTCCCGGGCGGACCTCGCCGCAGAGCAGTTCCAGGTGGCGCTGGACGAGGTCGTCGGGCATCCCCGCAATGCTCAGCCAAAAATAGACTTCATGGGCCGGCAGGTCCTTCACCTGGGCAGCGACCCGGTCGATCAGCGCCCCGGGCGTCAGGACCTCAGTGGCCTGAAAGCCTTTTCCGGGCGCTGCCGGGTCGCGCAGCATCTCGGTGGTAATCGGTCGGATCCCCCGACCGGCGGCGGCCTCCCGGTAGGTGTTCAGTTGGTGCGCGATATGCGGCAGAAGCCGCTCCCGGGCGGATTCCGGATCATCGCTCACCACTGCGCCCATCAGGCCGGCCATCCTTCCGCTTTCGGGATCGTGCCCCCCCTCGCGCAAGCCCCCGCGGTAGGGCTCGAGGGAAGCACGATTCAGGGTCAGCAAGCCCACGCCCAGGCGCCCCGCTCGGGCAGCGCCCTGGGGCCCTTGGTAGCCGAGCCAGAGGGGCAGCGGCGCCTGCACGGGCGGCGGAGTCACCTCCCCACCGGCAAACAACGCGCGAATTTCTCGAATCCGCTGATCGGTCCGGGTGTAGCGGCGCTGGAGATCCGCCCCGTAGGCGTCGAATTCCCGGGCGACATAACCCGCCCCGAGACCCAAATCCAGGCGCCCACCCGACAGGCAATCCACAACGGCCGCCTCCTCGGCGATCTGAAGCGCTGGACGAAGCGGCGCCAACAGGATCGCGGTTCCGATGCGCATACGCCGGGTGCGCGCCGCCACCGCCCCGGCGAAGGTCAGTGGCTGGGGGAGATAACCGTCCTCGAAAAAGTGGTGTTCCGAGAGCCAGACCGAGTCCGCCCCAAGACGCTCGGCCTCTTCGATCCACTCGAGACTACGCGCATAGTGGTCCGCCCAGGGTCGACGCCATGGGGCGGGATTGCGCAGATCGAGGTAGACGCCCACCCGCATGGGTCAGTACACACCGGCCGCTGTGTCCTCGAATTCCCAGAAGGCTCGCAAGGAGGCCAGTTCACCCGAGGCATTCAAGCGATAGACCATCACCAGTTCCGTACGTGAGACCAGTGTCCCCAGCCGGGTGGTGATCGTCCCCACGTTGGCGCACTCGTCCCCGCACGCAAAGCTCTGTCGAATCTGAAAACGCAGATCCGCGGAGGCAATCACTTTGTCGTAGAAGGCGGTAATGGCTTCAATACCTTGATGTCCCTGGCCTTCGGGATCCAGCGGCGAAATGCCCACCGGATCCTGGATCACGCCGTCGGCGGCCCAGAGCGCGAGCCAGCCCTCACGGTTCTTGGTCTCCGCACACGTGATCGAGCGAATCGCCATGTCCCGCGCGGGGTGAGAGCGCGCGTCCTGAAGAAACTTGATCGACATAGAATTGGATTCTCCAGCCCTTCGCGTCTAGGGGAGGCAGACCTCGGGCAGCGGATGGCCATACAACGCCGCGGCATTCTCGTGGGTGATCATCCGGATCTCCTCCACCGGCAGATCACCCAGAACCTTCTCGATGACCGTTTGGGTATCGGGCCAGGTCCCATCGCCGTGCGGGTAGTCGGATTCAAAGAGAATATTCTCGACACCAATGGCATGGCGGGTCGAAATCGTCGAGGGATCGTCGATCATGCAGAACCAGAAGTTTCGGCGCAGAACATCGCTGGGCGAGCAATTTTTGTCGGGCCAGTTCTGACCATACCCCGACCGTGCCATCAGGTTGTCCAGGCGATCAGCCAGCATGGCCACCCAGCCGATTCCGCCCTCGGACATCGCAATTTTAAGATCGGGGAAACGCGCCGGCCAACCGCTCCAGAGCCACTCGGAACAGGACGTCATTGCCACCTGGGCAAAGAGCGTCCCGCCCAGTTCCAGCATGGGCGCACCGGGCGGCATGTCCGGAAACCCCGAAGAGCCCACGTGCAGATTGAGCACTGTGCCGGTCTCCGCACAGGCCCGAATAATGGGCTCCCAGTAATTATCGAAGACCGCGGGGAGTCCCTGGCGATGGGGCTGTTCGGGAATCGTGACCGCTTTGAATCCCCGAGCGGCGTTACGCCGAATTTCCTCGGCTCCCACCGCCGGATCGGTGACATAGGTAATCCCCAGCGGCACGATGCGATCGGGATAAGGGGAGTACCACTCCTCGAAGAGCCAGTCGTTCCAGGCCCGAGTACACGCAATACCCAATTCACGATCGTCGATCAGGCTAAAGAGAGTGCCTCCAAAGCCGGTCACCCCGGATGGAAAATTAACCGAGGCCCGGATCCCCCCGATATCCATATCCTTGATTCGATCATGAATTCGGTAACACCCCGGGCGAATCTCGTCAAAGCGGGCGGGCTCGACTCGGTGGTCCTCTTTCGGCCGACCGGCCACGCACATGAAGCCCACCTGATAATAAGGTTGGCCATCCATCATCCAAACCTCGTGCCCCTCCTCGGTTTCCACCACCTTGGGGCCGCGCGCTTGCAACCGCGCCGGCAACCTGCCCTCAAAAGCTTCCGGGGGTTCCATCAGGTGATCGTCCACGGAAATCAACGTGTACTTTTCCTTGCGAGGGGCGGGATCCGGGAGCAAGGGCTGAGTGACCGGTCGCTTGATCCCGAGTTTGATGACATCGACCATGAAGGGCTCCTTGTTTTGAGCTTTCGACACTAGCCCAGCCATCGGCCCCGAACCCGGGAGTCTCTAGATCAGTCTTGCCGCCCGAAGCGTCGCTTCTTCCAGATGCCGCGAGTCGACATTCCCTCCCGAAAGCAGCACCCCGCAGCGCCCCTTCCCCTCCCGCAAGGCCAGGGCCAGAGAGGCAGCGCCCGAGGGTTCGAGCACCAGCCGAACGGTGTGCAGGGCCCAAGCCATAGCGTCCAGCAACTCGTCGTCGCTGACCAATTCCACTCGGTGCACCCGCTTGCGAATCACCGGCCATGTCTGCTCTCCCGGGCGTCGCACCCGCAACCCGTCGGCGATGGACATCGGCGGCGGTACCGTGCAGCGTTTGCCTGCCTTCAATGAAGCCCGTGTGTCCCCGCCGTCCTCGGGCTCACAGCCGATGATTTCCGCGTCGGGGCAGAGGGCCGACACCACCACGGCGCACCCCGCCATTAGGCCACCGCCACTAATGGGCGCATAGAATCGATCGAGTTCCCCGGCGTCCTCGATCAATTCCAGGGCGCTGGTCCCCTGACCCGCGGCGACTTCCACGTCGTCGTAAGGCTCGACCAGAGCCCAACCTCTTTCCAAAGCCAATTGCCGTGCCCGAGCCGCCCGCTCGTCGCTGTCCGGGCCCACCACCACCACGGCGGCCCCAGAGGCTTCGGTTCGGTCACGCTTGACCACCGGAGCATCGTTGGGCATAACGATGACCGCGGGTAAGCCGAAGGCCGATGCGGCCCAAGCCACCGCCTGGGCATGGTTACCCGAGGAATGCGCAACCACCCCGGGACAATCCTCGGCCAGGGTCGCAATCTTGTTGATTGCGCCGCGCAGCTTGAATGCCCCGGTGGGTTGAAGGCATTCGGGCTTCAGCAGGAGTTCGCAATCCGCGTCGCGCTCGTAACGAAGCAGCGGCGTTCGAACCACGTGGGAAGCGATCCGGTCGGCGGCCATGCGGACCCGGTCGAGAGTGAGATCGTTTAGCATCCCCATGCGCCAGTCCTTTCGGCCAGTGCGGAAAACCGCGGCGACTCGGAGTTCGTCCTCAGGCGGCCGAGAATATCCAAACCGCTGAATCCATCACGAGACCTTCAGCCCCCTTGTAGGGCGCGATGGCCTCGGCCACTCCCGCCCGCAACTGTACGCGCAGGGCTTCGTCGGCTTCACGCATGGCGGCGCCGGCGGGTCCCATCTGGAGCGAGAATTCGACCAACTGGGTATCCGTCATCCCGCGGCCGATTGTAAGCGGCGTCTCGAGCGATTCGAATTCGACCTGCTTGAAGCCCGCAGCGTCCAGGATTCCGCGGGTTCGCTCGGCATCGGCGAAAGCAAAAGGACCGGGTGAATGGGGATCCGTTGGCGGCGGCATTTCCACAAGCGAGGCCACCGCGGCTCCAGGAACCGCCATCCAAGGATTACTCCCGATCTCCTGCCAGCAGACGAAGGTCAACTGTCCCCCCGGAGCCAGCGCCCCGCGCAGGTTCGCAAAGGCGGCTTCGGGGCCGTCGAAGAACATCACGCCAAAACGTGAAAAAATCCGGTCGTAGGCGGCTTGCTCCATCCCGTGGACCTGCACATCGGCCGCGGTGAATTGCAAATTCTTTAACTCCGCGCCGCGCACACGGGCCTCGGCCAACATCGGCTCGGAGAGATCGAACCCGTCTACGCGTCCCCGCTCACCCACGCGCTGGGCCAGTTCAAGGCTGGTCTGACCGCATCCGCAACCCACATCGAGTACCCGAAGACCTGGCTCGATCCGCGCCCTCTCCATGGCCGCATGGCCGATGGGTTGGATCTGGCCATTGATCGCGTCGGCGAGCGCGACCCATTTCGGCCCGGCCACATCGTTCCAGTACTTGGCCTGCTGTGCGTTCGGCCCCTCCTCTTGTGTCGGTCCCTCGGACATCGCGGCCGTCTCCTCTTCGTGTTTTCGAAGGTGCCTAGCCTAGCCCGCCCAGACCACACCCAACAGCGAGCGCGCCCTCCAATCCGGCTTCCAGGGCAATGCGCACCGCCATAAGAACGCCCGGCCAAATAACCCGCAACCCGTCATTCGGGTCCGCGGGCGCCTCTCCTCGCCGACTTGCTCCCGCGGATTCGGGCAAACCATCGAAAAGATCGCGCGAGCGAGCCGGATCTTCGCGCCCCCACAGGCCAGCGCGCCCCACCTGTCATACCCTCAGATGGGTAAGATCCCCCGCTCCGCCGAGGAAAAAAAGAAATGGCGCCGCTCGATCCCCTGCTTGCACTCCAGGACCTTGATCTCCGGGCGGATCGCCTGCGAGCCCAGCGCCAAGGCATGCCCGAACGCGAAGCCCTCGAAGCTTGCGCGGGCGAGATTGTCGCCAACGATCGCCTCCAGGCCTCCGCCCGGGAAAAACGTGACGGATTCGCCCGCACCGAGCGCGAAGTCGCGGGCGAAGTTTCCGGAGTTGCCGCAAGTGCTCAGGATGTCGAGGGCCGCCTGTACTCGGGCGAAGTGACAGTCTCCAAGGAGCTCGCAGCTCTCCAGGAGGAACTCCGCCTGACCCGGGCCAAGCAGGAAAATCTCGAGGAGCGCGAACTTCAGATCATGGAAGAGATCGAAGCTCAGGACGGCGAACTCGAACGCCTGGCCGGACTTCACACCGACGCCGAGAAGCGGAGCGAAGATCTGCGCGCAGCAATCCGCGCCGCTGAGGAGAAAATTGACGCAGCGCTGGAAGCTCTTGCCGGCCAGCGCGCCGAACCCATCTCGGTTCTGGCGGAAAAATTGGTCGAGACCTACGAGACTCTCCGCGGAAAACCCAAGCTCGCCGGAAAAGCCGCCGTGTCTCTCCGAGACGGGCTCTGCCAGGGCTGCCGAGTCAGCCTACCCCGAGTCGACCTCAGCCGTATATTGACAGAAGCCCAGGATGCGCTGATCCAGTGTTCCCACTGCACGCGCCTGCTCGTACGCTGAAGGCCGGCCTCAACTTTCAGGCTCTCGACGATCCAGCGCTAGCAGGCAGAGATAATCCAGAGCCAGGGTGGCGGCGGCCAGAGACGTGATGTCCGAGGCGTCGTAGGGCGGGGAAACCTCGACGATATCCATCCCCACGAAGTCGACCCCACCGAGAGCACCCAGGACCCTTCGCGCGAAACGCGTCGACAGTCCTCCCACGACCGGTGTTCCGGTTCCTGGCGCATATGCGGGATCCAGACAGTCAATGTCGAACGTCAGGTAGGCGCGACCCTCGCCCACCACCTCGCGGATTTTGCGGCCAACCTCCACCGGCCCCCGGTCGTGCACCCAATCGGCGTCGAGCAGTTGAAAGCCATGAGTCTCGGCATTGTGGGTTCGGATACCCACCTGCACCGAATGTTCCACGTCGATCAATCCCTCGCCCAGCGCGTGGTAGAACATATTGCCGTGCCCGAGTTCCTCTTCGTCGCTCCAGGTATCCGAGTGCGCATCGAAGTGGACCAGGGCCAGGGGGCCGTAGCGAGCCGCATGCGCTCGCAGCAGCGGAAGAGACACCACGTGCTCGCCGCCCAGGCTGAGCATGGATGCCCCACCGGCCAGCACGGCAGCAGCATATTTTTCCGTGGCGTCCAGCATGGACGCGAGCGAGCCCGCCGCGTAGGCCACGTCCCCACCGTCGATGACCGCAAGCCGATCCAATGGGTCGAAGCCCCAAGGCCAGACGGGGCCGTAAGCCAGTTCCGCAGAGGCCGCGCGAATGCCCCTCGGCCCAAATCGCGCCCCGGGGCGATTCGAGGCCGTGATGTCGCACGGAATTCCGCACACGACTACATCCGCCGAGGCAAAATCTCGGCTATAGCGGCGCCGCATGAAACTGAGCGCGCCCGAGAAGGCGTTCTCCATATCGGTGCCGTAGAGCCCACTGGCCGTAAAGGCGGCGTCTCCCCCCTGCGCCTCGGGGTCGTTGCCCGTCCCGCCACCCGTGGCTTGCGCCTCGCCGCTTCCTCTTTTTGCCATCCCCACCCAGACCCTTCCCTCGTTCAGCTTCGACGAATCGTCCCGACGCTTCGATCCCGAACGGGTCCGCGCCCCGCGGACTCGCTACTCTGACTGCGCCCACTGACGGATAGCACGGTGCCATCCTGCTTTCCCGAGAAGCCGCAGCCGCCAAGGAGTGCACTCATCCACGAAGGACCGGCGCTGAAACTCCTTTAGCGAGTGATCATTCTCGAGCAAACAATGCGGCAGCTCGCTCCGGCTCGGCCCCAACCAAGAGGCAACCCCCTGACAACCCAACCCGAAAATCATCAGCCAGCCCATGGGCTGGCTGCGTTCCTACTCGATGCACCCAACCTCATGACCCTCGCGGGCCTGACGGCGGGCCTCGGTGCCGTCGGCCTGTGCGTCCAGGAACGGTTCGGCCCGGCGCTGGGCCTGTGCCTCCTCGCCATCCTGATCGACCAACTCGATGGACGCATGGCCCGTCGGCGCCCGGATCGACCGGCGGCCGTGGGCACGTTTGGGGCGCATCTCGATTGCTACGCGGACTTCGTGTCCAAGGGAGTTTTTCCGGCGCTCATGCTCTTGATCGTCGGCGGATTTTCCTGGGCGGTCTGGCTCGTCGCCGGAATGCACCTCGCAGCCATCGCTGTTCGCTACAGCTACGAGTTCGTCCCCTCGGCACCCCGGCGCGGTCTGTCACCCGACTACAGCATCCTCGTCTTCGCGCTTCTGTACTTGGCGTCGCCCGGCTGGGGTCCTCGCTATCCGGTAATTCTGGCCGTTCTGATGATCGCGCTGGCCGGCCTCAACCTCGCGCCCTTCAGCGTCTCGAAACTGCGCGGCAAAGCGCTCGGCGCCTTCGTGATCGGCTGCCTCGCATTGATGGCACTCCTCATCGGGCGCCCCTAGCCGAACAACCCCAGCCCCTTCATGGCCCCAGACGCGCCTGCAAGGCTTCCAGTTTGGCCAGTGAACGCTTGCGAGCCGGCGTGAGTCGAAGGCCTTCGAGTTGCGCGGAGGCCTCGGCGAGGTGTCTACGCGCCTCGGCTTCCTGACCGACGAGGGTCAGCAATTCGGCCAGTTCGATGTTCCAGTCTGGCCCACCCCCCAGTCCGTTTTCAAGGGTTCGCAGCCGAACGATGGCGGCCTGATAGTGCTGACTCTTGACTTCGAGAGCAATCGCGCGGCGCTGAAGTTGGGGCACAGGGCCGACTTTCTGCATTCCGGCATCGAGCATTTCCAGGGCGCGACCGGAACCGGCCCCTTTCAGTTCTTCGAGAATCTGGGCAGCCGACAGGTAATGGCCCGGGTTCGGGTTCGTCTCCACCGCAAAGAGAGCCTCGAAATCCACCAGCGCGGCGGCACCATCCCCGGCCTCCCGGGCCGCCCGGGCTCGGTACTCCAATGCCGCAACATCCCGGGGAAACCGCTGCAGATGCAGTCCAAGATCCCTCCGCGCCTCGTCGTAGCGGCCCACCTTGTAGAGAAGCATCCCGCGGTCGAGAGCCACTCCCAATACACCGCCCAGTTCGGCTGCGGTTTCGAAGTCGGCCAGCGCCAGCGCGCTCTGTCCCTCATTCGCATAGGCGACTGCTCGCTCGCGGTAGAGGGTCGCATCGAGTGGAGCAGCTTCCAGCCGAGCGCTCAAGGTGGAAATCCATTCCTCGAGACTCGGATGAGCGGCGGCCTGGGAGGCCCATAGCGTCCACGCCACCAACACCACCCAGCCCACGAACCCGGCGACACGAAGTCCACGTCTCTCACGGCGCAAAGCTCCGGCCCCCTCGCCGACTCTGCGAAGCGTCACGCAGCCAACCCGCCCAATCCGAACACCCGAACCTTTCAGTCGTGGGATCGCAGGATCGTAAACTCGTCGAGAATGGCCCCGTCCGAGTCGATCATGCGCGCCCGCAGCCGATGCTCACCGGCATCGAGAACCACGGAGCCGCGCACTTTCAACCCCCTGCGCCCCTCGGGATCCGCGGCTTGCGGCACGTGAGCGGGAAACTGCAGAAAGTTGGGCGTGATGGCGGGATTGGCCGAACTGGCCTTTCCCGAATTGCCGGCCACTGTGTAGACCGTCTTGTCGTCCAACCCGCTGGCAGTGACCTGAGTGTACTTATCTGGGCCGTTACCCATTGCCGGCTCCCCGGCTGAGTTCAACTCCGCGTTGACTGCGGGATCGAAGTCCACGGCGTCTCCCGTGTACCCCCCCAAGTAGTAGGAACGCTCATAGCTATGGCTGTGGCCCCCATACACGACATCGACCCCGTAGTCGTCAAAGATCGGTATAAATTCCTCCCGTAGGGTCACCATGGGGAGATCGAGATAGTTGGCGAAAGATTGCATGAGCAGGGAATCGCTGTCCGAGTTGTGCGAGCCGTAGGAATAGGTGGGATGATGGAAGATCACCACCGTCCAATCGCTTCGATTGCTCGAGAGGTCGGCGATCAGCCACGTTCGCATGGCCTCGCGCTGGGCCGGGTCTCGAGCGGTCAACTGAGAGTCCAGGCTGACTACATGGACAGGACCGTGGTTGAAGGAGTAGTACTGCTCGGTCCCGCTCGGCACACCGCCCACTTCGCCCGCAGTGGGAAACGAGAAGATGTCGAGATAGGGCATCCCCTCGTCGGGAGTCCCGGGATCTCCATCGGAATAGCTGCCCGGGTCCGACGAAACACTCAGGCCACCCGAATCGAACACGCCAAAGGCGGGCAGACTACCCACCCCCATTTCATGATTGCCAATGGTGGACCAAACGGCGGTCTGCTTGAGAATATCGCGATACAGCTCAAAGACCGCGGCCTGGAATTCGTGATCCGTTCCCCTGGTATAGGCATTGTCGCCCAGCATCAGAAACAGGTCGAGCCGCTCGCCACCGTGAGCCGCGTTGTAGGCGTAGAACCCGTCGCGCACGCCCGCCGCCTGGCCCGGGTGCTCCCCATCCGAAACCGTCCCCGAGTCGCCGACGATCCACATGTGCACGTTGTCGTCATCGTCGTCGTCGTGGTCTTCTCCGTGATCGTCTCCGTGATCGTCGTCGTCGTGGTCTTCTCCGTGATCGTCGTCGTCGTGGTCTTCTCCGTGATCGTCTCCGTGATCGTCGTCGTCGTGGTCGTCTCCGTGATCGTCGTCGTCGTCGTGATCAAGACTCCTGCCGCCACTACCATGACGCCCCCCGCGTCCGCGGCGCTTGGACTTCGGCGCCGTCTGGAAATTTTGGCCGGCCTCCAACTGCCCGGCTACGGAATAGAAGTAGATTTTCTCGGGCTTGAGACCCGTGATTTGGGCTTCGAAGTGGTTGCCTTCGGTGAGAATTCCGTCCACGCAGCGGGCCTTGCCGGGCCGACTCAACTTCTTGAGTTTTCGGGCGTAACACACTTGGCCCGGATCACCCCGCCACTTCACGATGGCGCCGTGCGGAGACACCTGCTGGAGAAAAAGTCTCGACGCCGGCTCGGAGGACGCGCTCCCCGTCACCATGAAGATCATGGCGAACACAGAACAGGCAGCCGTTGCCCACGCAATACGAACCCGACCCTGGAACTCGAACGACAGACGCAATGCAACAACCCTCCATGTCAAGTACCCGGTCATGCCGGGCCGGAAACCCGCCGGCGCAGCCGCAGTCAAACCCGGATGCTGTGTTTCCATCACCCTGCACTTCTCGCCCTGAAAATTCAAGGACAATTTCGGTCCGGCCGCGGCGAGGGGGCGAGGGGGCGACGGGGACAGGCGGGGGCAGGCGGGGGCAGGCGGGGGCAGGCGGGGCCACGGGGAGACAGGCGGAGAGACCTCACTAAAAGTCCGAATAGAATAACGATCTTAGCCACTTTCAGCGCGGAGCCGTCGCTGATTCTGGCCTCTGCAGCGACATCTTGACACGCTCCGAGTGACCCGCCCCCGGCCGGATTCGGTCACCGGAAAGATCGCCTGTGCAAACCCAGGAAACCCACCACCGCCCGACCGGATCGCTATGCTTTGCCGCCCCAGACTCTCCATCCACCGCGCGCCCTCCCAACTCGCCGGGCGCACCCCAAACCGGCGCTACGAACAGGTCATGAGGTTCTCTATGTCCGAGTCCGAAAGCTTCAAGTCGATCCCCGACCTGCCCCGCGCCTTCGCGAAATCCCAGGGCGACAAAGCCGCCCTGGTTCTTGGAGATCGCAGCATTTCCTACGCGGAACTCGACGCGTCGTCCAACCGTATCGCCCAGGCGCTGATCGCCGCCGGCGTTGAACCCGGCGACCGGGTGGCCTTCCTCGACAAGAACATCCCCGAGTACTTCGAGTTACTCTTTGGCGCAGCCAAGGCCCGGGCGGTCACCGTCGCGGTCAACTGGCGCCTCGCGCCGCCCGAGATGGCCTACATCCTCAACCACGCCCAGGTCAAAGTGCTGCTCGTAGGCCGCGAATTTTTGGGCCATGTCGATCAGATGCAGTTCGACTCGCCCCCGCTCGTTCTGGTTCCCGAGGGTCCCGAAGGCGATCGGTTGGGTTTTTCCGACTGGTACGGCGCCGCGGAAAACATCGACCCCATGCTCCCCTGCGAATGGGAAGACACCTGCTACCAGCTCTATACGTCGGGGACCACGGGGCTGCCCAAGGGCGTCGAACTCACCAACCGCAATTTTTTCAGCATGCTGGGCGTTGCCTCCAAGGCTTGGAGCTTCGACACCGAGAGCGTCAACCTCGTCGCCATGCCGCTCTTCCATATTGCCGGGAGCGGCTGGGGTTTCGCGGGCCTCTACAATGGCGGAACCAACGTGCTCCTGCGCGAGGTGAACCCGACCGAGATCCTTCAGGTCATCGAGAAACACCGCATCACCAACGCCCTGCTGGTGCCCGCCGTCTTTCAGTTTCTGCTCATGACCCCCGGCCTGGAGACCACCGATTTTTCATCCCTGCGCAGCATCGTCTACGGCGCATCCCCCATCACCGAGGACGTTCTGGTCGCCACCATGAAGGCGACCCAGGTCGCCCTAGTCCAGGTCTATGGACTCACGGAAACCACCGGGGCCATTACTCTGCTTGGCTTCGAGGACCACGATCCGGGTGGACCCAAGGCCGATCTGCTTCGCTCGGCAGGGAAGCCCATGGACGGCGTCGAACTGCGAATCGTCGACACCGATACGAAGATCGACTGCGAGGACGGCGAAGTCGGCGAGGTCTGGACCCGCAGTCCGCAGAATCTCAAGGCCTATTTCGCCGACGAGAAAGCCACTGCGGCGGCCTATCCCGAGGGCCGCGACAACGACGGACTGGGCTGGTTTCGCACGGGGGACGCGGGCTTCCTGCGCGATGGCTATCTCTATATTCATGACCGCGTCAAGGACATGATCGTTTCGGGAGGCGAGAACATCTATCCCGCAGAGATCGAAAATGCCCTGATGGAGCACCCCGGCATCGCCGACGTGGCCGTGATCGGAGTCCCCGACGAAAAATGGGGAGAGACCGTCAAGGCAGTCCTGGTCCTGGCGCCCGAGGGGCCGCCGGATGACGACGAATTGAAGGCATGGTGCCGAGAGCGTCTGGCCGCCTACAAGTGCCCCACGAGTTACGACCGGGTGGAAGCGATTCCCCGAAACCCCAGCGGCAAGATCCTCAAAACCGAACTCCGCGCGCCCTACTGGGAAGGACGCGAGCGCATGGTGAACTGAAGCCGAACTCAGCAGCGAACTCGCTTCTCAATCGAAAAGCCCCGCGTGCCGTGCGCGGACTAGGACCTCGATGGCGTCGACCCCGCGAATCGCCCCGCGTATCTCCTCGGCGAATTCCTTGCGCCGGGCTTCGAGGCCTTGGACACCGGCCTCGAGCAGACCGCGATTGTCCGCCAACTTCAAGGCCGTGGCGAAGAGAACCTTGGAAACCGACTCTTTGCGTTTCACGTGCTGTTGCAGGGCGTACTGGGTGCCCAGCAAAAGGCAGTCCTCCAAAAAGGCCTCCTCCACAATGGTTGCCTGGGGGTCGGCGCGGCAGAGGGCATCGGCCACCACCCGGTAGGCCTCGAGGAAGGGGCGCAGGATCCGATGGGCGCTCAGGGGCCGGATCTGCTGGAGGAATTCAAGGGTGGCTTCGGCGCCGCGGCTCAGATGGTTCTCCCAGTCTCCGCCAGCGCCCTGATGGAGCGCCATCTCACGGCCCAACTCCTGCCGAAAAGTTTTCTTGTCTTCGAAAAAGAACTCGAACTTCAGCAGGTCCCGGAGCGCCATGGCTTCTTGCCAGAACCGGGCCAGCCGATCGCCTTCGGCGAGTTCCCCAGCGCTGACCAGGGCCAGTTCGGCGATGGCTCCACTCACGAAATAGTGGATCACGGCGTTGCGATAGTACGCCGCCGACAAATATTGATCCTCGGCAATGCGGTAAACGGTTTCCGGCCCCGAATCGAAGCGCACCAGCAGACCACTTTCGGTCAGCGCTTCGAGAGTTCTCTTTACGCCTTCGGCCGTGCGGAGATCCAGGGGCTCGGTCGTGGCCAGTTTTCGGCGCTCCACGTAGTCCACCAAATTCGCCAGAGCCACCACGGTTTCTTCGGCGGAGAGAGCCCGATCCCCACGGCCGAGCAGCGCCAGGCAGACCAGGGAGATCGGAGTGATGGGCGTCGCCCGATTGATGCGCACGCAGCACTCGAAGGCCAGCTTCTGCACCGCGAGGTTCTGTTCGTCGGGATCGGGATCCGCCGCAGGATTGGCGGGCCCGAGGCTTGCGGCCAGGGAAAGGGGCTCACCAAAATCCACAAAGATTCGCCCGTAGCTTCGACCGAGCCGCCGGATGATGCGCAGGAGCCAAGTGAATCCCTCGGTCTCCTTGGCGCCGCCACTCTGCTCGGACGCGTAGTCGCCCACATCCGAGATCTGGTCGTAGCCGATGGCCACGGGGATCAGGTAGACGTCGTCGCTTCGTCCACGCAAGTAGGCATCCACCACGTAAGCCAACATGCCAAAGCGCGGAGGCCGCAGTTTGCCCGAACGCGACCGGCCCCCCTCGATGTACCACTCCAAGGGAAAGCGCTTCTCGATCAGGTAATCGATGTAGTGACGCAAAACGGTTTTGTAGACCGGAAGGTCCTTGAAACTACGGCGAATAAAAAAGGTTCCGCTGCGCCGGACCAACGGACCCACCGGGAAGAAGTTCATGTTGATGCCCCCGGCGGTGTGGTTCGGGGGTAGACCGTGCTCGTGGAGAAGCAGTTGCAATACGGGATGATCGAGGTTCGACTTGTGGCTGGGCAGGAAGACCACGGGGTGCTGCTGGGACAGGGAGCGGACGCGCTCCACCGCTGCCGGGTCGAAACGAATCAACTCGTCGTATCCCCGCTGGGTGAGCCGGCGCCAGAGTTGTACCACCAGGTCGATCACGAAGGGGCTGTGGCTCGCGGCGATTTCCTTCAGGTAGCGAGCGGCATCGCGGCCGACCCGGGCCTCGTCCTGACCGAGTTGTCCGGCCAGCCTGGCCAACTCCCCGCGCAGGGCCGGGCGCGAAAGCACTTCTTCATGGACGAAACGCGGCACCTTGTAGCGGGCACCGCGAAGCCGTCGCTCCCCGCGTTCCAGGGCCAGAGCGGCCTGGCGGGCAACGAAATCCGCCAGCCCCTGGGTGGCTCCCGCAGCGGCCTGGTCGGGACTGCGCCAACGGGCCTTCAACTCCGAGGCCAGGGCGGGCTCGCCGGCGACAACGCGCCAGCGGTCGGCCGTGAAGGCATGCACCCAACGCGCGCGCAATCGATTGGGGTCACGGGGATCGCCGAGTTTCAGCAGATCCGACCAGCGTGCCGTACGTCGTCCATCGCGCACCGCAGGAAACCAGGCCACCCGCAACGGTGCAAAGAGCGGATCATCCCCTGCCTCCAGAGTCGCTTCCAATCGGGGGTCGAGCCCGCCCCGGGGTCTCCGGGAGCATGGGATCTTCAGGATCTCGACACGGCCCTCGCCGTTCGAGGGGTCGGGATTGGTCTCAACAATCCAGCGCCGGAGCAAGGTCTCCTCGAATCCGCTGGCAACATCGAGCAAAAAAACCACCCGACTGACACCGTCCGAGAGAGGCCAGACCGGAGCCTCCTCTGGACGAGGCGCCCAGGGATGAGGCGCTCCGAGATGAGGCGCTCCGGAATCAGCCACCGGGGTGTGCTTGCCCTTCCCCTCCGACGCCTCACCCTGCATCCGAAGTTCTTCCCCTTAGCGCCCGAGGACTTCGAGATACTGGTCACGGATCGCCTTGATCTCTTGGTCGAGTCCTTCGACGGTCCAGTTCGATGTCTGCACCGGCGGAAGCACCACCGCTTCCACGGTGGCCGGGCGGACCACCAGGGCATCCTTGGGCAGGGCATCGAGCACGTTCCGGAAGACCACGGGGACGATGGGAACCCCTGCCTGCATGGCCATATGAAACGCACCCTTCTTAAAGACGCCCAGGCGCGGGGTCAGGGAGCGCGTGCCCTCGGGCGCAATCGCGAGGGACAGGCCGTCGCCCAGGGCCTGCACCGCGGGCTCCAGGGCTTCGATTGCCCGGGCCGTGTTGAAACGATCGACGAAGACCACGCCGCTGGCCGCCAGCAAGGGGCCGAAGAGTGGATTCTTCAGCAATTCCTTCTTGCCCACACCGGTGACGTCGCGCCGCACGAGCTTGGCCATCAAGATAAAGTCGAGCCCGCTCTGGTGATTGAAGATAAAAACCGCCGGCCGCTGGGCCCAGAGGTTCTCCTCGCCTTCCACGCGCAGGTCCACGCCGGAGAGCGAAGTCGCGAGATCGCCAAAGAGCGCGCCGCCGGTATTGATTGCCTCCCGGCGACTGCCACTCACCAGGCCCGCGAGCAAACCCGCGCCCAGGGAAGGCGCCAGGCTGGCATACGCCAACGCGGTGCGCGCCCAGTCCTCGACTCCCGGCGTGCCGCGACTGCTGAAGCGGCGCACCGGCCAGTGACGCTCCTTGGCAATCTGGGCCAGGCGCCGGTTGGGGTTCAGGGGACGCGGCCGGCCCACGATCTCGAGCAGGGGCATATCCTCGTCGCTGTCCGTATAAAAGAAGCTCTGGGCAAGATCCAGATCGTGGGATTCCGCCAACTGGCGGCCCGCTTCTGCCTTGCCCTCTCCCCAGCAGGTGGGATGAACGACCCGGCCAGTAAATACGCCGTCCTCGACATCCAGCCGGGTGCAGAGCACGTGGGGAATGTTCATCTCCTTGGCCAGGGGCTCGGCCTGGTAACGGGTGGCCGAAGAGACAATGGCCACGGTGTGCCCCATCGCCTGGTGGGCCTCCACCAGCGCCCGGGATTCGGGATAGATCTGGGTGGCCAGGTGCTTGGCAAAGACCTCTTCGCCGATCTCGAGCAGGACTTTCTCAGCCAGGCCGCGATAGGCGCCGGCGGTGGCCACCATCATGCCCGAGAAGCCCGTGCGCCCCAGGCCAAAGCTCAGGGCGCCGCGCAGGGAATCGACCACCTCCTTGGGCGCCATGCGTCCGGACAGGAGCCGCTCAAAAAAGAAAGACGACGCCGAAAAGCCCGCCAACAACGTGCGATCGAGATCGAAGAACGCCCCGATTTTTGGACCCGAAGGCCCTTGCTGGATCTCTTTTGTCAGGCGCTGATGAAGGCTCAAGGGGCTCCCCTATTTGGCCGCGCCATTCTACCAGTGAATTCGATTGTCTACCCGGGTTCCCTACCCCAAAAGGTGAGCTTCAGGACCTTCCTTGGAGAAGCGGGTCTTTCGCCCTCCCTGTGGCAGGATATCCGCGGTTCCAACCGCCCGGAGACGAGAGCCGCCAAGATTCCCCTACTCCGCCGCCTCGGCCCAGGGCTCCCGGTCTTCCTCGGCTCCGCCGAAGGCGTCTGGATCGAAGAAGATCTGGGTCAGGGGCGCATGGATTTCCGGCCCCAGAGGCCAGGCCTCGAGGACGGCGAGCAGTTCGGCCACGCGCCCAGGTTGCTCGGCGGCTCGGTCCCGCTTCTCCTCTGGGTCCTCGTAGATCTCGTAGAGCTCGGGTTCGGGATCACCGAACGGCGGAGCCGAAGGAACAACCAGCTTCCACGGGCTGCGGATCAGCGCGACGCCCCCGAGACCCTGGACGCGAAAGTCCGGGGGACGAGCGCCCTGACCGGCCGTGTTCTCGCCATCGAGGATCTCGCGCCATCTGCCGACGCCGTCCAGGCCCGACGGGATCGTCTCCGACACCCCCACGGCCTGCAGCAGCGTGGGCAGCACATCCTGGGCGGTCACAAAAACCGAACTCGTACCGGGCCGGGTGTGGCCCGGCCACCAGAGCGCCGAAGGAACCCGGATGCCGCCCTCGTACACCGAACCCTTGCCCTCCCGGAGCGGGGCGTTGTCGCTGGCGCCGTCCTGGACATTGGTGCGCAAAAATTCCAGGGTTTCCAGGGGCAGGGGCTCTCCGAAGATCGACACCAGAAAACCCATCGCGCTCACCAGACCCTCGGGGTTGGCCGAGGGATTGAGCCCGCCGTTGTCGCTAAAAAACCAGACCAGGGTGTCATCCCCCATGCCCTCGGCCTGGAGCTTGGCCAGGATTCGCCCAATCGCTGTATCCAGTTCGGCCACCATGCCCGCGTGAATTCTTCGTCGGGCGCCCAAGCTTTCCGGGTAAGCGGCAATCGTGGCCTCGGGCGCCTCGTTGGGGAGATGTGGCGCGTTGAACGAAGCGAATAGAAAAGTCGGGCGGGCCTTGTCCCGAGTTTCAAGCAGGCGCAGAGCCTCGTCGGCAATCAACCGGGTCGCGTATCCCGCTTCGCGAACCGTCACCCCGTTACGTTGCCAATCGTGCCCCCCTCCGTGGTTATGATCCCAATAGCCAATGCCCCCAGTCACGTGGCCATAGAAGTGCTCGAAGCCCCGGGCCTGGGGGAAATAGCGCCTCTGTCGGTGGCCCAAGTGCCATTTGCCCACCATCAATGCCTGGTAGCCCACGCCGGCGAGATACTGGGGAAGAATTTTCTCATCCAGGGGCAGCCCGGTTGGATCGAGTTTCGAGATCGGTTGGACGATACCCAAGCGCGCCGGCGATTTGCCCGTCATCACCGCGGCCCGGGTGGGACTGCAGATAGGCTGGACGTAGAAGCGCTCGAGGCGAATGCCCTGGGTCGCGATCCGGTCGATATGAGGCGTCCGGATCTCACTGCCCTGAAAGCCCACATCGCGCCAGCCCAGATCGTCCGCCATGATCAGGACGACATTCGGCGGGGCGGAAGTGGATGCGGCGGAAGTGGATGGAGGAGAGGCCGGAGAGGCAACCGCTAAAGAGGAAAAAATCGCTGCCCCAGCCAAAAGCCAAAGCCCGGCGGCGAGCCTCCCCCAACCCGCTTGGGTCGATGGCCCTCGGGTAGGCTCGGGTTCGATTTCGGCCACGCCCTCCCCCATTGATTTCTTCGACACTCCCAGGGTTGCCGAGGCATCCGGCCACGTCAGT
>Ga0310120_10001151_pt1 | contig 20057 bp, 19 predicted proteins | sample CB27_AW_983_MG_FD_203506 | JGI IMG/M metagenome (GOLD analysis project Ga0310120, IMG submission 203506) | Marine microbial communities from Western Arctic Ocean, Canada - CB27_AW_983 | ecosystem: Environmental > Aquatic > Marine > Oceanic | place: Canada: Western Arctic Ocean | collected...
AGATGAGCAATCAGTACGAGGGCTCGCGATCCCAAGACCATGGCTCCAGCATAGCGCTGGGCGGGTTCGGGGCGCGGGTTGGCTTGGCTTGGGTTGGGTTGGCTTGGGTTGGCTTGGGTTGGCTTGGCTTGGCTTGGGTTGGATCAACGCCTTCCCAACCGACCTCCGGGCTCGATGAACTCGATGGTATTGCCATCGGGATCGCGAACAAAGATTTGCCCCACATCGGCGCCGGAGGCCAGCATTTCGAGACCCGCCTCCTCCAGTCGGCTGTGCACCGCCGCGTAGTCGCCGATGGCGAACGCGATGTGCTGGGCCAGGGGCGTCAGCGAAGCGGCCTGGCTTCCCACATCAACCCCGGGCGGCGTCTGGATCAAGTGCAGTTGCACGGGACCCGCCTGATACCAGATCCCGGGCAGGCCGAAGTCCGGGCGCTCGAGTTCGGGCAGGCCGAGCAAGTCACTGTAGAAAGCCCGAGCCTTCTCTATATCGGCTACAGCAATGGAAAAATGATGGGCACCTTCAATCATCATGAAACGTCCTCCTGGCTGGGCGAGTCCGGAGATTCGGCCTCGCCCGCCACCTGAACCACGACCTTTCCCGCAGTGGCGCGCCCAGCCAGTCCCGCAATGGCGCCGGGGACAGCCTCCAGGGGAACCACCCCGTGAATCAGCGGCTTGATCCGGCCCTCGGCGTAGAGGCCCAAGAGTTCCGCGTGCACCCGGTCGAGAAAGGGCCGGTCGCGATGACTATACTCACCCATGTAGACACCCACCAACGAGTAGTTGCCCAAGAGCAATTGGTTCATGGGCGCATTGACCATCTCACCCCCCGCGAAGCCGATCACCAGAATGCGCCCGTGCCAAGCGACGCATTTCCGCGATTGTTCAAACACCGCGCCGCCCACGGGATCGTAAATCACGTCGACCCCCGCGCCGCCCGTGGCCTCCAGCACCCTTGCCGGGAAATCCTCTTCGAGGTAGTCGATGGCCAGGTCCGCGCCCAACTCCCGGCAGATCGCGGCCTTGTCGGGCCCCCCCGCCGTAGCAATCACCCGAGCGCCGGCGACCTTGCCCAATTGAATGGCCGCCGAGCCCACCCCGCCCGCGCCCGCGTGCACGAGGAGGGTCTCGCCCGATTGCAAGCCGCCCCGTTGGTGCAGGGCAATATGGCCGGTCTGGAATGGGATCAACATGGCCGCCGCATCGCGATCCGGCAGGCTGTCCGGGATCGCGTAGCAGTTGCGTGCGTCCGCCAGGGCGTACTCGGCTAAGCCGCCAGCCGGCAGGGCGGGCACCCCCATCACCCGGGTTCCCTCGGCGATCCCCGCCTCGGCCCCGGCCGCCACCACCTCCCCGGCAACCTCCAGTCCCGGGGTAAAGGGCAGTTCGGGGCGCAGTTGGTAGGTGCCGCGACAGAGCAGACCATCACCGAAGTTCAGCGCGGCAGCGCCGACCCGGATCCGCACCTGGTCGGCGGCGGGTTCGGGCGGGGGAACTTCTTCATCGAGGACCAAAACCTCTTCGGGACTACCGTGAGTTTTGACCCGCCAAGCCTTCATGCTCTCCTCCCTGTTCAAGGGACTGTGCCTGTTCAAGCGACTGTGCCCTGTTCAAGCGACTGTGCCTGTTCAAGCGACTGTGCCTGTTCAAGCGACTGTGCCCTGTTTTCTCAGATCTGCGATTTCACCCGGCGAATGTCCCGCCTGGGCAAGAATTGCATCGGTATGTTCGCCCAAAAGAGGTGGGCGACGCGGGGGAGCCAGAGGGGTTTCCGAGAAACGCGCCGGCGCGCGGAGAACCCTAACCCGTGCGAGAGGATCTTCAATCACGCCCACCACACCGCTGTGTTTGACTTGCTCATCGGACAGGAAAGCCTCGAAATCGTTGACCGGCGCAAAGGGCGCCCCGGCTTGACGAAGACCGGCGACCAGCGCCGCGGTGGGGCGTTCGCGAAATTCTTCGATCAATATCTCCGAGAGAGAATCAATATTCTTAAAACGCTCAAGCATGCGGACGAAGCGTGGATCGTTCTTCAGATCATCGCGCCCGAGGAAGTCGCATAGGCCCACGAACTGTTCATCCTGAACCACCATGCCCACCACGTGGCCGTCCGCCGTGGGATACACCCGAAAGAGATCGAAGGGCGGGATGCCGGAATCCGAATCCGGGAATGAAACTGGGCCCATCATCTCGGGCAAAATAAAGGCCGCGTAGGCGTCCAGCATGGGGACGTCGATGCGCTGGCCGCCCCCGGCTCCCGCCCGCTCCCGGGCGAAGAGCGCCACCATGATCGCGGCCAGCGCGGTCATACCCGCCGCCTTGTCGGCCACCACGGTCCGAAACATCTGGGGCGTCGCCCCTGCGCCTTGAGCGGGCATCATCCCCCCCAGACCCTGGATCACGTGGTCATACGCGGGCAGCGGCGCATAGGGACCATCGGGACCGAAGCCGCTGATGGACACGTAGATCAGCCGGGGGTTCGCCGCCCTTAGAACCCGGTCGCCGATCCCCAACCGATCCATCACGTCGGGACGAAAATTCTCCACCACCACGTCGCTTTCCCGGGCCAGTCGCAAGACCACCTCCCGGCCGGCCTCACTCTTGAGATCAATCGCAATGCTTCGCTTGTTCCGATTGAACTGGCTGAAAAAGCCCGATAGCCCGGCATGAAAAGGACCGCTCGTAGAGCGCGACATATCACCGACCAGGCTCTCGACCTTGACTACATCCGCCCCGTAATCGCCCAAGGCCTGGGTGCAGAAGGGGCCGGAAACCACGCTGGTGAAATCCAACACGCGAAGCCCCTCGCAGGGGGAGGGAAGGTTTGCGGGGGTCTCCATCCAGCGATCTTAGCGCCACTGACACGCTCTACCCCCGCACTTCTCCGCTATTATGCGGCGCTCCGCACCGGTCTCTCTCCGGGCGACCGCATCCAGCGAGACTTCCATGCAGCCGCACTTCTTTTCGAACTACCACGAATTCGACCCCTTTCTTCAGGAGGAACAAGCCCGGGGCTTGGCCGATCTGTGCGAAAAATTTGGCAGCTACGGCCTCTACTCGGAAGAATCCCTCAACGAAGGGATTGGTGAAGGGCTGCCCCAACGCTTCGACGCGGCTTTCAACTTCATCAAGACCGGGGGCCGCTTCGGGCAGGCCCATGAAGATCTCGCGACCCTGGCCGCGCGGACCAATTATTTTCGCGAGACCTACGCGTACGGGGATGAGATCGCCGCCCCGGGCATCGAATTTTTCTATCGCAACGTAGAGTTGATCGAACAAGCAAAGAAGATTTTCGATCGACCCGTCATCGAACCGGCCATCGTTTACGCGAATATCCTGCTGCCCGGCCAGGAACTCGCCACACACACCGACGTGCCCGAGTTCCGCGGACTCAATCGGCGGTTGCACCCCCAGTGGATGCTCGTCGTCATGCACCACTCCGGACTTTTCGATTCCTGGCGCATGCCCATCGCCACCTCGATTTCGTGGTACCAGGACACCGAGGGAGGGGCCTTCGCGTTCTATCCCGACGGCGCAGACCGGCCTGCCCGTGCCCATCCGGTGCGCTTCAACAGCGCGGTCATCATGGATACGGACAGTGTTTTCCACGGCGTCGACCGGGTCCGGGAACTCGACTCGCCCATGCCCCCCTTCCGCTCCGGAATGCAACTGAACGCCCTGGGCAAGCGCCGTTGGGCAGTCCTGGATGGTGGTGAGGAGATCGCGCGTTACTCGTGGCAGGAAATGCGTTTTTCGATTTCTTGGAAGGCCTACTGTTTCAACGACGACGCCGACCGAGAACGTTGGCAGGCTCACAGCGAAGACCTGAATGTGGAAACCGTACTCGACACCCTTTGCGCAGACCTTCGCGAGAGGGGTCGCCTCCAAGACGGACGGCCGCCCAACCGGGAATTGGCCGAACTCCTCGTCGATGAGTACATCCACTTCCCCATGCCCAGTAAAATCTGAAATCGACCGTCACCCAGCTCTGACCCCGAGGACATCCACATGCGCGTCACCAGCGAATTCATCGATATCCCCGCCCACGCCAGCACCATGCGGGGTTACCTGGCAAGGCCCGAGGGCAACGAAATCCTGCCCGCGGTCATCGTCTACATGGAAATATTTGGGATCAACTCCCATATCCGAGAAGTCACCGAGCGGGTTGCGGCCGAGGGCTTCGTCGCCCTGGCCCCAGACTATTTTCACCGAACCGGTCCCGGTATCGAACTCGGCTACGACGACGCCGGAATGGCAGAGGGTATGAAGCACCTGGGCCAACTCGACGCCGACCAGATGATCGCCGACGCCGAGGCGACCCTCGGCGCACTCGAGGGACGCGATGATGTGGGCGGGAAGGGAGTCGGCGCCGTGGGGTTCTGCATCGGCGGGCACATGACCTACCTCACAGCCTGTACCACCGGCATTCGCGCAGCGGCGGCGTATTACGGCGGCGGAATCGCAGCACCGGTGGGCCCCGGAGGCGGTCCGTCTACACTGAGCCGAACCTCCGGGATTCAGGGCCGCATTCATTGTTATTTCGGCGGCCAGGACGCGATGATCCCCGGCGATCAGGTCGAAGCCATCCGCAAATCCCTCGCGGAGGCGGAGACTCGCCACGATGTCCGGGTTTACGAGCACGCCGACCACGGATTCAACTGCGACCAACGGGCGAGTTTCAACTCCGACGCCGCGACCGATGCCTGGACACGAACCCTCTCCCTTTTCAACGAGGAACTCCGTGGCTAGGCCAAGAGCCCAGGCCGCGGAATTCTCAAAAGAAAGGGCGTCGGCTAGCATTCGCCCATGCTGACCGGAAACGAGCGGCAAGACTTCGAAGAGAAGGGGTTTTTTCTTCGGCGCGAATTCGCCAGCCCGGCAACCCGCAAGGCCATGCTCGACGATGCGGTCGAGCTCAGCCGGGCGGCCGCCGGCGCAGGGCTGTACGACGGGGCTCTGGTGATGCCCGAAAACAACCTGGCGAACCGGATCTCCCAAGCCGCCGAAGACCGAGTCTCGAAGGTCTTCCGCCTACATCGCCGGCCGGCCTTTCGCCGATTTATCGAGGACCCCCGGATCCTCGACCTTGTCACCGATCTGCTCGGGAGCCGGATCGACTGTTTCCTCTCCCAGTTCATCTTCAAGAATCCCGGAGCGTGGGGGCAGCCCTGGCACCAGGATTCGTTCTATTTCCCCTTCGACCAAACGCCCCAAATCGGACTCTGGCTGGCCATCAGCGAAGCCACCCTGGAGAATGGCTGCCTACGGGTGCTCGCCGGATCCCATCGGGAACCGGTCCACGAACACATCCCTGATCGACGGCCGGGCGCCAACCTCGGCTACGTCGAAATCGTCGACCACGACATGTCCCAGGCCACTCCCGTGCTGATTCAGCCCGGTGATCTGCTGGTCTTTCATAGCCATCTCATGCACTGCTCGAGCGATAACCGGAGCCAGGGAATCCGGGCCGCCATGGTCTTCCACTGTGCGAAGTCCGGCACGCGAATCCAGACGCCAGTGGATGTACCGGTCAACGACTGGATGGCCCTGCCCCCGGCCCCCGGCTTTTCGAAAGCGGACTGAGAACCGTCCCACACCCCGGGCGGCCCTTTGGACCACTCCGGGATCCTTAGGAGGCGTCGCCCTGGCGACCTCGTGCCATGACACCCGCGCGCCGGGAGGCCACTTCCTCCGAACCCGTTGCCGCCGCCGAAGCCACTGCTCGGTCCTTTTCCATTGCCAGGGCCGGTCCCAGAGGCATGCGCAGGCCTTCATCGATCAAGCGCTTGTAGGCCTCCAAGACATCGGGCACGCAAGACGCCATGTCCTTGGCGAGTTCGCGGCAGGCCGGCAATAAATCGCTCCCGGCCACAACCCGGTTCACCAAGCCCCAGTCCAGCGCTTGGGGGGCTCTAATAAAATTTCCGGAAAGGGAAATTTCCTTGGCACGAGCAACCCCGATCAGGCGCGGCAGCAATTGGCTGAGCCCCCAGCCAGGCAGAATGCCCACCCGGGCATGGGTATCGGCAAAGCTTGCATTCTCCGAAGCAATCAGCACATCGCAGGCCAATGCCAACTCGAAACCGCCGGTAATGGCGTGACCATTGATCGCACCGATGATCGGACCCCGGAAATCCGCCATGGCGTCGGCGAGATCACTGGCTGCCGAGGCGGCCGTATCCCCCGTCGTACCCGCAGCCAGTTCCTTCAAGTCGTATCCCGCGCAGAAAGCCCGTCCGGCACCCGTCACGATCACGACACGGACCTCGGGATCGGCCTCGAATCGACGAAAGGCCGTGGCCAGGGCATCGCGCAACGCGCTCGACAAGGCGTTCATCGCTTGGGGGCGATTGAGAGTCAACGTCGCAACGGAGCCCTCGCACTCTTCCAAAAGCGGCCGCTCAGGCATCGCCACCTCGGCTGTCGGCACCCGGGGACGAATTCGCCCTGCCCCCGTTTTTCTTGTCCGCCGAACGGCCGTCGGTTTCGAGCCGGCGGAGCCGGTAGGAAACGTCCTCCAGCAGGTTGCGGCTGCCGTTGATGAGGTCGGCCACGATCCCCGTGAGTAGCATCTGAAAGCCCGCCAGCATGAGAATCGCCGCGAGAATCAACGATTGGACGTGAAGGGAATGGTGCTCGCTGAAGAGGAAAAAATAGACGAAACGCAGGCCAAGGAAGACCCCCGCCGACATCACCAGACCGCCCACCGTAGCAAACACCTTCATCGCGCCATAGGACGAATACACACGCAGCATCACGCCGGCGGAGCGTGCGATGAACTCGCCGACGTTTGAAAAGAGCCGAGACTCCCTAAGCGATTCGTTGGTCCGAATGGGAACGCTGACCGTAGGAATCCGTCGACGTCCCGCCTGGATGACGTGATCCACCGTGTGGTCGAATTCGGCGAAGGTATTGATTCGCGATGCGGCTTCCCGGGAATACGCCTTGAAACCGCTGGCGACGTCGGGGACATGCAGGTTGGCCAGCCGGCTCACCGTACGACTGCCCAGCTTCTGGAGTCGTCTCTTGGTGGGCGAAAAATGACTTATCTCTCCCGGCCGTCGGTCTCCAATGACCAGTTCGGCACGGCCCTCCATGATCGGGCGTATGAGTTTCGCAATGTCTTCGCCGCAATATTGATTATCGCCATCTGTATTGACGATGATGTCCGCATCTTGCTGCAAGCAATAGTCCATACCCGCGGCAAAGGCGTGACCGAGCCCGCGATTAGCAGCAAAGCGCACCACGTGTTGCACCCCGTGCTCACGCGCCACTTCAGCCGTTCGGTCGGTACTTCCGTCGTCGACCACGAGGATCTCGATGCAATCGATTCCTTCGAGGCTCCGGGGGATCGCCTGCAGGGTTGCGGGAAGAGTCGCCTCTTCGTCGAGGCACGGAATCTGAATCATCAATTTCATGTTCGACCCCCCAGGCCCGTTTGGCCTTGGGCTGAGAATACGTAATTTTTCGGGTTTCGCGGCCGCTTGCCCCCAACACCCTCGTTCGAGACGGGCTTTGCCTCCAAAAAATCGATCCTTTAACTCTACCGAGCCGCTACGGGGCGATTTCTTCCGCTTCCAAGATTAATTTGGGGTCCAGTCCTGCGGGTTCGCGACCGATCCTTCTAGACCGGCCCGCTCTTGGACGCTGACTCAAAGGGGATTTCACATGCGCATTTCTTTCAACTCTTTTCGCGCCCGAATAGCCGGCTTTCTGCTTCTGCTCGCCATGGCAACGCCGACCCAAGCCGCAGATTTCAGCGACCGCGGTGTCTACCTCGGCGTGACGGGCGTCTACTCCGCCAGCCTATTCCAGGAAGAAGTTCTCAGCTATGGCGGCCTGCCGGCGAACGTCGCCAATGTCAGCGACTCCGCGGGCGTCAGCGCCCGCCTGGGTTACCGGGCGATGAGTTGGATCGCCCTCGAAATTCAATACGAGTGGCTGGATACCGTGAACTTCAGCAATGCGGCCCAGGGCAAGTTTGCCGAGTACAACCCTCAGACCGTGACCGCCAACGTCAAACTCTTTCTGCCCTCGGGTGCGCTGCAGCCCTACCTCCTGGCCGGAGCCGGCATCGGCTTCTGGGAACTCGATACCTTGGCTTTGGGATCGGGATTGGGAGCGGTTCCCGGGAAGCATTCCTCGGGCAAGGGCTTCACCGGGCGGGCCGGTCTCGGGTTGAACTTCCACCTCAGCGACCACCTCGCCCTGAATGCCGAGGCCGTGGCCGTCCTGAACACAACCACCCTGGACCCCACCGAAACCCAACTCGATCAGACTCTCGGCAACCTCTATTATTTCTCCTTTGGCGCCGGGCTCAGCTACCGGTTTTAGCATTCGCCGCCGATCCGGCGCGCTCAGTGGCGTGACCGAGGCCCAATGAGGGCCCCACTCATCCGGCCAAGGGGGCAGAGCCCCGGGCAGCGAAAAGTCCCGGGCTTCTCCCGCTCCCGCCTTCATCCGAGTATCCTCGTCCCAGCAGTATGAAGCCTCTCATTCAAAGGTCGTGGCCACTCGGGATATGTCTTCTTCTGGGATTTCTTGCGCTCTGCGCTCCGGTACGCGCGAGCAACGATTTGCTAGAACCGAATCCCGAGGCGTCCGCCGAGGGATTGGATCAGGCCTTCGAAGCTCTGGAATCCGGCGACTGGCATGACGCAGCCCGGATCTTCAACGATCTCAACGCGCAATTTCCAGACGAACCCGAACTGCTCTACTACGTCGGTGTGGCGGCGGCCAGCAGCGGCGATGACCTTGCCGCGGTGTCTGCGTTCGCCGAAGCCGCCGCCCTGGATCCGCAACTCGATTGGGTCCAGGCCGACCTCGGAATCAGCCTCTATCGCCTGGGCGAGTTCGGTCTCGCCGAAGAGCATCTTCTCGAAGCCCTGCTCCAGGGTCCCGAAGATGCCGACGTATTGTTGCACCTGGGCCTCATCGACCTGGAAAACGGACACTACGAGCGCGGCGAGCGAATGCTCGAAGAAAGTGCCGCCCTCGATCCCGGAGTCGCCGCCCTCGCCTTCTACCACGCCGCGAACTACGAACTCGACCGCGACAATCTCGACGCGGCCATGGGCTACCTGGAGCGAGCGGCCCTGGCAGCTGGGCCCGCGGACTGGAAGGTCGCTTCGGCCCAACTCCTGGGCGCCCTGGCCCAAAGTGAGACAAGCGAACCCCGCATTCAGCTACGCGCGGCGGTGGGGATCGAGAACGACGACAATTTGACGGTCAGCGAACAGGACCTGAGCACGGGGATCGGAGATTTCGCCGGCACCCTGGAAGCCGGCATCGACGCCCGAGTCTTCCAAAGCGGGCTCCTGGGAATTTCCGTGGGGTACGATTTCTTCCAGAGCCTCCACCAGGACCTGGAGGAGTTCGACCTTCAGAGCAACGAGACCCATATCGAGTTCTATGGCTTCCTCGATGCACTGCAACCGGTCCTCGCCTACGCGTATCGCCGGGAGAGCTACGGCGGCGCCGACTACCTGGCTTCGCACATCGTGGATCTTGACCTCACCTTGTGCCTCTGGCGGCACACCTGCGGGCTCTTGGGCGGCGAATTCGAGCACCGCCGTTTCGACCCGACACCCGAAAGAGATTCGGACCGCTATTCCCTCCTTGTGGGGCAACAGACTTTCCTCTGGAAAGGCCTGGCTGCTTTCTCGCTCACCTGGGAACCCCAATGGCAGGACGCGACGGGCGACGCCTTCAACTACCAAGCCCAGATCGTTCGCGGGGGGATGACCTTTTTCCTGGACAGTTGGCTGAAGGGGCTTCTGGTGGGGGCCTCCTACGAGTTCGAGTCCCGGGACTACGACAGCGTCGACGGTTCCCAGGGATTCGTCCGACAAGACGAGCGGCATGTCATCTGGGCCGGGGCGGCTCTCCCCCTCTTAGGCCCCACCCAAGCCTCCCTGGACTACATCCGAATCGAATCAGGATCGAATATTCAGGTGCTCAACTACGATGAAAACATCGTGAGCTTCAAGCTGTGGGTCTGGCGATAGTTTTCCGGAAGGCCGGATTCTTAGAACTCTTCCCTTGAGCTCTTGCCCAGAACTTTTTCCTGAGCACTCTTCCTTAGAACTCTTCTTTGAAGGGGCGGAGATCGAGTTCCTGGCTCCAGGCCGAGGGATGCTGGGTATGGAGCATCCAAAATGCATCGGCGATGGCGTCGATATTGAGCATGCCCTGCTCCCCTCTTGCTTCCTTCAATTGGGGGAAGCGTCCATTGACCTGATCGCCATCGATCACGCCATCAATGATGACGTGGCCGACGTGGAGTCCGCGGGGGCCGAATTCCCGCGCCATCCCCTGGGCGACGGATCGAAGAGCCGACTTGGCCGAAGCAAAGGCGGTGAATGGGGGTCGAGCCCGAACCGACGCGGTGGCTCCGGTAAAGAGAATCGTCCCCGACCCCTGGTCGAGCATTCGTCGGGCGGACTCCCGGCCGACAATAAAGCCTCCGAAGCAGCAGAGTCGCCACAGGTTTTCGAAGAACTCATCGGTCATATCGAGCAGGGAGCTGAACTGGTTGTTACCGACGTTGTAGGCCACCAGGTCTAGACGGCCGCCTTCCTCGATAGCCCGGTCGAGCAGGGCAACCACCTCGGCGCTCTCGGTCGCGTCGCAGGGAACCGCGGTCGCCCGCCCCCCGCTGGCCTCGATTTCCTCGACCACCGCCTCGAGCCGTTCCGGTGTCCGTCCGGCCACAAACGTGTTGAGTCCCTCCCTCGCAAAGCGACGAGCCAGAGCAGCCCCCAGCCCCTGCTTGGCCCCCACACCCACAACCACCGCAACTTGGCCCTTCTGATTCGATCCCATGGATTTGTGATTCTCCTCCTAATCCGATGCGCGCGTCGCCGCCTGGAAGCGTTCTACCACCCTGATCGCGTCGCCCCCTGCGGTCTTCTACCCCTGTCAGCCCTTGTAAGGAGGAGGCTAGCAGTTGGCATTCTTGATGAGGAAAACCGGCAAATTAGGGATATTCCCCGGTAATAGATGGGTATTCACTTCAGCGGAAATTGGGATCGGACGATACGTTCAACACGCAGGGTTCTGAGTTTCACAGAGGGAGAGTCCGATGCCTCGAAAAAATTTCGGGTTTACGCTCATCGAGTTGATGATCGTCGTTGTGATTATTGGCATCCTCGCAGCGACTGCGATTCCGGGCTATCAGCGGTTTCAATTGCGCAGCAAAACCAGCGAGGCCAAAGTCAATCTCGCATCGATCAGGACCGCCGAGTTGACCTACTCGGCAGAGTTCGGCCAATTCGTCGAGGCCGATGCCTCTCCTGCCGGCCTAGGCGGCTCGCAATCCCGAAGTTTCGTCGACGAGGGCGACCCGGGAGAGAATTTTACGGCCATGGGATGGGAACCCGAAGGGCGAATCTATTTCCAGTACGAAGTATCCGCCGACACGGGTGCGTTCTCCGCGGCGGCCCGTGCCGACATCGATGGCGACTCGTTTCCCCAAATTTGGGGCTACGTGCAGCCCGGGGCCGATGGCGCCACCGCGGGTATCCCGTTCGGCTGCGATGGCCTCTACGACCCGCAATCGCAACAACAAAATCTGACCAATTCCATTGGTCGCTGCGAAGCTTCCCACGGCCAGACTGTCTTCTAACCAAGGCATTTAACCAAGGCATTCGACCAAGTCCGGCCTCGCAATCCCGCCGATTTGTTCAGCGGTTGACGAGGTAGAGACTCAGCGCCGGCCAGTACGTGATCAGCAGCACGGTAGCCAGCAGGATCACGAAGAACGGGACCGTTGCCCGGTAGACCTCGAGAACCGGTCGCTGGAAGCGATAGCTCGCGATGAAGAGGTTCATTCCCACGGGCGGCGTGATATAGCCAATCTGCATATTGGCCAGGAATATGATTCCCAAGTGGACAGGATCAATCCCGTAGCCAATCGCTATGGGAAGGATGATCGGAACGATGATCACCAGGGCGGAAAAAATATCCAATATCATTCCCAGGGCCAGCAGGAATACGTTCAAAAGAATCAGGAACGTCAGCTTGCTGTCGATCTGCGAGCGAACCGCGTCGAATAGCCGGCTGGGAACCTCGGTATCGATGAGGTAGTTGGTTGAGGCGAGAGAAACCCCGAGGATGATCAGGATTGCGCCCACAAGAACCATGGACTCCCGCATGATGCCGGGAAGCTCGGCCAGGGAAATCTCCCGACGAATCACCACCGTGACGATGAGGACGTAAAGAGAGGTCACTGCGGCCGCTTCGGACAGGGCGAAATAGCCACCGTAGATTCCGCCCAACACGACGACGGGCAGCGGAATTTCCCACGCCGCTTCGCGCACCGCTCCACAGGCTTCGGACCAGGAGAACTCCTTGTTCGTCTCAACAATACCTCGAGCCCGCCACATGCTGTACGCGCCCAAAAGAGTCACCATCAGAAGCCCTGGGAGCAGACCCGCGGCAAAGAGGTCATCGATCCGGACGGCCTGATCGAGATTCATCTGCTGGGCAACCACTCCATAAAGAATCAACGGAAGGGCCGGAGCAAAGAGCAGACCCAGACTTCCCGAAGTCGTGATCAAGCCCAGGCTAAAATTCTCGGGATACCGCGCCTCACGCAATGCGGGGTACAGAAGCGCGCCCAAGGCGACAATCGTGACACCCGAAGCTCCCGTAAACGCGGTAAAAAGTGCGCAGGCCACCAGAGAAACGATCGCCAGGCCCCCGCTGAGCCAGCCCAGCAGAGCCTGGGTGAGACGCACCAGTCGCGCCGGCGCGCCACTTTCGCCGAGCAGGTAACCCGCGAAGGTGAAGAGGGGAATCGCCAGCAGGACAGGGGTCTCCGCCAACCGATAGATCTCTATCCCTATGACCTGAAGGTCGACATCTTCCCCCGCGAAGCCATACATCGCACTCGCGGCGATCACCGCGAAAAGGGGGGTCCCCGCCAGGGCGAGGAGCGCGAGCAGAATCATCGAGATCACGCTGGGCCTCCGCCGCTCGCACGGGAAGCAGGGTCGTTACGCCCTCGGCGCTTCGAGAGCAGCCCCCTCGCCTGGGCCCGGGTGCGAAGCCCGTAGCGAATCGCAATCAGACCAAACGCCACAGGAATCACGCTCTCGAACATCCAGGCGGGGATTCCAGAAAAGGCCGTGCTCTCGAATTTCCACTCGTCGGCGACGAAGCGCCCCGAGTGCCAGGCGACCATCCCCGCGACTCCGGCGGTGAAGGCACTTGTGACCAGTCCGAGCACCGAGGCCAGGGTCTCGGGGAGAATTTTCGAAAGTGCATCGATCCCGATATGACGGTCCGAGCGACTCGCGGCGACCGCGCCCATGAGTCCCACCCAGAGCAGAAGGACCCGCAGCAAAGGGTCCACCCAGCCGATGCCCGCATCAAAAAAATTCCGCAGAAAGATCTGGAGAGGAGCCAGTACAACCATCGCTCCCAGAAGCAGGGCAAGGAAGACGTCCTCGAGCCGGTGAAGCCCCCGTAATATCCGGCCTAGCTCGGCTTCGTCCCGGATCTCGCTCATTCCTCTGGGGACGCTCCGGCACGATGCTCCTGAAGAAGCATCAGAATCTCGCTGATCAACGCATCGGAATAACGCCCTGTCCCGCGCATTTCCGTGGTCGCCTGGGAGCTTATGCTCCGCCACCGTTGGACCTCATCCCGGGACGAGGCCGAGACAAACTCGATCCCTTGATTTTTCAGGGCCTCCCGAGCATTCGCTTCGTCGGCCCGGTTCGCCAGATCGAGTCGCTTGGCTGCAGCCTCGACCACCTCCCGGATCACATTGCGGTCCTTGGCCGAAATTTTAGCGAACACCTTCTTGTCCACCGCAAAAACGCCTGCCAGATACATGATGGGTACGTCGGTGAGATACCGAACTCGCGTGTGCCACTGGAACGCGATGGCACCGATCGGCGGTGCGGCCACCGTATCCACGAGACCGGTTTGCAGGGCTGTGTAAACATCGGCGATGGGCAGGGGAACCGGCGAAACGCCGGCGATTCGAAGAGCCACATCCGTCATCTTGTCGTCTTCGACCAACCAAACACGGGTGCCCTTCATATCCTCCACCTTACGAATGGGCTTCCGAGAGAGCACATAGGCAAAGCCCCCGTCCGTGATGGCCAGGGCTTCGAAACCATTCCGGGTAAGACCGGCCTGAAGCTTTGCATCGATCTTTTCGCGAACGAAATCGACTTCATCGTAATCTCGAAAGAGAAGAGGAAGGCTGTAGAGTTCAATGTCGGGGTAGATGCCTGCCAGGGCACCGCTGGTAAATGCGCCGCCGTGGAGTTGGCCCGCGCGAACCTTTCGCAGCACAGTCTTGTCGCCGCCCATAACGCCGCCGGGGTAGAACTTGAGCTTCACACGGCCCGCGGTCCTCTCTGTGATTTCCTCGCCCGCCTTCCGCATCTCAACCAACCAACTACTGCCATCGGGCACGATGGTTGCAATTTTCAAGGTCCGTGCGGAAACGCTGGCAGCCGCCATGAGCAGGAAGCTGAACGCGAGGATCGCGACAATTCGGTTCGAAGTCGAAGGGCGGATCATGCTTTCTTCCTCTTGCACTCCCTCACAGCTCTAAGGGTCTGCGGCTTTTCAACCTTGCTAGAAATAATCATCGGCATCCAGAAGCAGTTCCTGGGCCCGCTCCTGGGCAAGGGTATTGCTGAGCGTATAGCCGGGCGCGACGGGGTCCACCTCGATGACCTCGGTCAAGAGTTGATCGTGCAAATCGCGGTCAAACACTAGCCTTGCGTAGTTCTGGGCAAAAAATACTTTCGCCATCAGGTTTTTCCCCTGGGAAATCTCGATGGCGCGCTCGAAATGTGTGCGGCCGATCTCCGGAAGTCCGCCCATGTGTGCCGGGCGCAGGGTGTAGAGAACTCCCAGGTAAAGGTGGGCTCCACCGTCGGAGTAGGACTCGTCCAGCGCAATGATCCTTTCCATCAGGGCCTGTACCTTGGGCAATTCGGCCACCGCGTTCCAGTCCCCGGAATTCGCCTGGATCCAACCCGCCCACGCGCTCGCGAATCCGTAGAGTGCGGGCAGCTCATCCTTGTCGGTCTTCTGAAGCTGGGCCTCGAAGACATCAAACGGGCCCACAATCGAATCACAAAGCGCTTCGTCGTTCATACAGAGCACCCGCTCACTGTATGCCCGGGCCTGGGCATTGAGCGCGGCGTTTCGCGCTGGGTCATCGACAAAGGCCGAGGCATAGGCGGAGTAAAGCTGTGCCGCTGCAAGCAGGAGGTCTTGGTTCTTGGGATTCCCAGCGATCAGGCCATCGATGAGAATCAGGTACGCCGGCGCCCCATCACGAACGAGCAGAGGATCCGGCTGATTCACCAGGGCCGCCGAAACGTCGTCCGCCAACCCGCTGGTCACGTTACTGACAAGGATTGTGCAGCCCAAATTGGGCAGGAAGAAAATTAGAATGCAAATCAGCCGGGCGGCATCCAATCGCATAACGAAATATCCTAGCAGGACTTGGTCTGGAGGTTGCGGCAAGGCGGGGAATCCTGCTCGACGCGGATTCGTTACCAGCCCGCTAGGATCTGGTCTCAGCCGGAGCATTTTTGACTCCAATCGACCGTGGAATCCGCATCGGGAAGCAGCCCACCCATTGGGCTGACGGGAAATAGCATGGCCGAGCCGGCGAACCGGGAAACCCAGGCGCCGCACCCGGAGCGCACGCTTACTCTCTCGGCTCCACTTCTTCTGGCCGCCCCGCCCCTTGTCTTGGCAGCCGGCACTCTCACCGGGTTGGGGCTTTTGAGGGGTGTCCCCCTTGGCCCCGCGGCTCTGGTTGCCCTAGTCATGACGGTCGTTCCCTCCCTTGGGGTCTCGCGCCTGCTCTCTCGGCGGTTCACCTTGAGTTGCTGGCTCTGGTGCGTCCTCCTGTTAATCAGCCTGCCCCTCTATTTTCCAGGCGAGCGCGAAGAGGCGGCGCGCGTGGGTCTGGGTAACCTCAGCGCCCTTCTCGGTTCCGAAACTTCTCGGGCGATGGGGGCCGCAGGGGCGTGGACCGTGGCGCTCCTGGGCGCCGACCCCACCCCCGCAGTGCCTCTTCCCCCCGAGCCCTCACCCGCGCCGGTACCCACCCCCACGGTACGGGTCCCTCTCTCCATCGACGGGCCCGAGCCCGTGGCTCCCTGGCCCGGCGGCTTGGACGAGGGGGTTGAGCTCCCCTACGAGGGAGATTCGAGTTCCCTGCACATCCAGGTCGAGATCGACGGCCCCGTGACCGGTGAAGAGTTCACGATGATTTTCGATACCGGCGCCACGTTCACAACCCTGGACTACGCGAGCCTCAGCGCGATTGGTGTTCGGGTCGAGGGCGATGCGCCTCGGGTCACGCTTTTGACCGCCAACGGAACCATCGAGGCCGCGCTGGTTCTGGTGGATGCGGTCTGGCTTGGCGGCGCCCCGGTCGAGTGGGTCACGGTGGCGGTCTGCGACAGCTGCACGAATCCTCCAGCCGTTGGCCTGCTGGGCCTCAATGTCTCCCAACGATTCCAGGTCTCTCTCGACCACGACCGGCAGTCCATCAGCCTGCGGCCACGAGCAAGCAGGGACAACAGGGCTCTAGACATCCGAAACTGGTTGAGGATCCGGTCCGAAATCACCGAGAACTGGGATGCCAGCGTGGAGCTTCGGGTCACTGGCATGAATGACTCACACCACGAAATCCAGCACGCCGCCATCGATCTCCAGTGCAAGAACTCTCGCTTTGAAATTGATCTCGATTCGATTCCTGCCTACGGCGAGAGCATGACCCGACTCGAACTGCCGCGAGGAACCGACTGCCGCGAGCAAAGCTTCGAAGTCACCCAGGGCCTATGGAAATTCGACCGATTTTGAGCGTCTTGGCATCGAGCGCATTTCCGGGTTGGGGCTTTTACTGTTGGGGCTTCTACTGTTTGAGCTTCTACTGGGGGCCCTGAGTCGCCACACCCGCCTCCAAGAGTTCATCGATCTCGACCTCCGTGTAGCCGTGTTCGCCCAGAATGGAGCGGGTTCCGGAACCGAGCAAGGGCGGGGGAGTGCGCACTCCCGTAGGCGTGTCCGTGAACGTGACCGGATGACGAAGAAGTTCCAAGTCGCCATCCTGGTCGTGGTGGACCGTGCGCGTCAGTTGCAAGTGGTGCGCCTGGGGATCGGCAAAAGCCTCGTCCACCGAAAGAACCGGGCCACAAACAATTTCCGCCGCCGCTAAGAGTTCCAACCACTCGTCCGTCGTGCGCTGTACGAGTCGTTCCTCAACCAGTTCTCGCACGGCTTCCTTGTTGGACAGCCGTGCTTCGAAGTCGATGAAGCGAGGATCATCGGCAAACTCGCCGGCACCAATCACCTCGAGAAAGCGCGTCCATCCCGAAAGAACGGCGATATTGATCGATCCGTCCCGGGTCGCAAACAAGCCCATGGGAAAGAGAGTGGGGTGGTCATTGCCGGCCTGGGGGGGGACCTCGCCGTCCACCAGCCAACGGGCTGCCTGGAAATCCATGAAATTCACCATGGCCTCAAAAAGCGATGTGTGGACCCACTGCCCTCGACCCGTGCGCTCTCGGGCATACAGGGCGGCCAGCACTCCCTGGGTCAGAAAAGTTCCTCCGGCCGTATCAGAAATGGCGATCCCCGTGCGCCAGGGACCTGTTCCAGCCGGGCCCGTGACGCTCATCAACCCGCTCATGCCTTGAATGATCTGATCCAGTGCTGGCCGCTGGGCGTAGGGGCCGTCCTGGCCAAAACCCGAAAGGCTTGCATAGACGAGCCGGGGATTGAGCTTCGAAAGCGTGGGGTAGTCCACGGCCAAGCGGTGCTTGACCCCCGCGCGGAAATTTTCAACGAAGACATCCGCAGCCTCGATCAATCGATAGAGAACCGACCGCCCCCGCTCGCTTTTTAGATCGAGCACCAAAGAGCGTTTATTGCGGTGAAGGTTGTAAGCATCCGACCCGGAAAGGTCGCCTCGGCCCGGGGCTGAAACCCGGATCACATCGGCGCCCAGATCTGCGAGTTGCCGAACGCAGGTGGGCCCAGCCCGGGCAATCGTCAGGTCGATGACCCGGATACCCTCCAAAGCACCCGGTTCGTCATCCCTCGGGTGGTAGATGCCTTCTGCCATCTCGACTCCCCTCCACTCCGAGCGCTATCGACCCTTGAAAATCGGTGCGCGCTTCTCGAGGAATGCCTTCACGCCCTCGGAAAAGTCTTCGCTCGCGAAGCAGGCCTCGAGCACTTCGGCGATCCGCTTGGAATCCCTGTGGGCGGGCTCCCGCTGCAGTTGACGCGAGAGAACCTTTACGCTGCGCACGGTGAGTAGGCCACCTCCAATACAGAAACCATCGATCAGCGCGATCAGGGGTTTCTCGAGGCGACTGAGCGTCTCGAACGCATTGGCCCCTCCCGAATCAAGCCGCTGAGACGTGCGCTTTCCATCGGCGCCGTCGAATTGCGAAATGTCGGCGCCGGAAACAAAGGCCTCGCCCCCCTCGCCCCGCATGACCACGACCCGCACCGAGTCGTCCGACCCCAGCCCCTCGGCCGCTTGCGCAAGCTCCTTCCACATATTCGACGAGATGGCATTGCGGCGCTCGGGATGATCGAAAATGATCCAGCCCACAGCACCTTCAATGTCACAGCGCACCTTGCCCGGCATCTTCCCAGTCTACCAGAAGGCCCAAGGCCCAAGTCCGGCGAACTTCACCCCTTCCGCCGATCCAACGCGTCGCGAATTCTGGCGTGCTCGGCCTCGTCCAGACTGAAGCGGGACAAGACAAGAGTCGCGATCAAATAACATCCCATGGGAAAGAGACCGTAGAGCGCTTTGAGCGCCCACAGGGACGACTCGCTCTGGACCTGGTTCGCCACAAATCCCGACGCTTCGAGAACGAAGCCCGTCAGCATCAACGTCAAACCGACGCCGAACTTATAGACAAAATTCCAGGCAGCGAAGTAGGTGCCTTCTTTGCGATCCCCGGTCTGCAATTCGTCGAAATCGATCACGTCGGCCTGAATCGAGGGGGCAACCACCGCACCCGCTCCACCACCAAATCCCAGAATTGCCGCCAGCACGCTGATCAGGACCGAATCTCCATTTCCGAGTAGAAACATCGAACCGAAACCAAAGGCCGACACCAGCATCGACAGGATCCAGATTCGTTTCTTGCCGATCTTCTTCGAAGCCCAAACCCAGAAGGGCACGGACAAGGCCGAGGGGATCATGTAGAGCAGGATGTAGAGGGGTGCGAGTTCCGGTGTCCCCACCACGTATTCGGAGACATAGATGGTCAGCGCGTTGATCGTCGCCACCCCCAGGCTCTCGGCCAGGAAGACGATCAGCAACAATCGGGCATGGCGGTTACGAAAAACGTCCCCATACGCCCGCAAGGGATTACTACTCCCTCGGCCCTGGTAGTCGGCTCGCTCCTTGACTCGGACAATCATCCAGAGCGTACAGAGACAGCTCGCAAAGACCGTGACGATCGAGATCCGCGAAGCCATTTCTCGCGTATCCTCGGCTTCGATCATCAGGAACATTGCGCCCAGAGCCGCAAAGGAGCCCAGGATCCATGCGATATGGCGGCCACCAAAAATTCGAGTCCTCTGGTGGGGGTCGTCGCTGATTTCGGCGCCCATTGATTGGTGGGGAACGACGACAACGGTCATCGCAGTAAAAAACAGGACGATGCCGACGCTCATCCAGGCGATCAGGCCCCCCTCGGAAAGCCCATCCGCCGGGCTCCATACCATGTAGAACGCCACCGAGAGGGGAATAATGGAAGCCAGAAGCCAAGGGCGACGTCGACCGAGTCGGCTCCGAGTTTTGTCGGTCCAGTAGCCCGCGAGGGGATCGGTCACCGCGTCCCAGATCCGCGACACCCCAAAAATGAGTCCGATCACCCCGGGCGCAATCAGTAGAACATCGGTAGCGAACTTCATCAGGTACATGTTCACAAGCAGGAACATGAACCCCGTCGTGACCATGGGAAGGTTGTAGTCGACGATACGCGCCAGGGAGATGGGACTCGCTTTCGGCCGAGGCTCGGTGCCTCCCCGCGG
>Ga0310120_10001153_pt1 | contig 20046 bp, 16 predicted proteins | sample CB27_AW_983_MG_FD_203506 | JGI IMG/M metagenome (GOLD analysis project Ga0310120, IMG submission 203506) | Marine microbial communities from Western Arctic Ocean, Canada - CB27_AW_983 | ecosystem: Environmental > Aquatic > Marine > Oceanic | place: Canada: Western Arctic Ocean | collected...
GGGGTTCGATCGGATGTCGAATCGAATTCGACTCATCTCTGCTGACCTTCGTCATGGCGGTGGTCTCCAGGCCGCCGTTGGTCGAGCTAGGCTCGACCGCTACACTTCGGCCTGGAGACCGAAGCCACGTCAAAGACCGACTCTAGCACTTTCAACTTCACGCGAAGATGACCCTGCCGTCCCTGCGGGACTTCGGGGACCTTCTCTTCGCCTGAAGGCGAGGGGTTTCACCATCCCCGATGGGGACACTAAACCCAGGGTAGCTCGCTTCGCATTGCAACCCTGGGATACACGCAGTAACACCTTCGGTGTAGGTGATGTCCCTGCAGTGAGAAGAAGTTTCTCTCTCAGATGAAGATCCGGCTCGCAGCTAGGACACGCTCGCCCTGAGCACGTAAGGAAGGATGCCCTTGTGCTGGAAATAGATCAGCTCATTGGGAGTATCGATCCGCGACGTGACACTCAGTTCCCTTTCCGTCCCACCCTCTGAAATCACGCGCAACTTGAGCTTCTGACCAGGTTCCATCCCATTCGAGAGCCCCAGAAGATCATACGTCTCGAAGCCACTCAAGCCGAGAGTCTCCCGGTTCTGGCCCTTCTCGAACTCCAGGGGCAGGACTCCCATCCCAATCAGGTTGCTGCGGTGAATGCGCTCGAAGCTCTCCGCCAGAACCGCCGCGACACCGAGCAGCGTTGTTCCCTTGGCGGCCCAATCCCGAGAAGATCCAGAACCGTATTCCTTCCCGGCAATCACCAGTAGGGCGACGCCTTCGTCCTGGTATTTCATGGCGGCATCGTAAATCGAAATGGGCTCGGAACTGGACACGTGACGGGTATACCCTCCTTCGATTCCAGGCACCAGAAGATTGCGGAGCCGGATATTGCCGAAGGTCCCACGGATCATCACTTCGTGATTTCCCCGCCGGGAGCCAAAGGAGTTGAACTCGCTGTAGCCCACACCTTGATCCAGCAGATAGCTGCCTGCGGGCCCCCCTTCCGGTATCGAACCCGCTGGAGAAATGTGATCCGTAGTCACCGAGTCACCTACCATCACCAGCACCCGCATCCCGGTGATATCGTGAATCGGATCAGGTTCGGGTCTCATTCCTTCGAAGAACGACGGCTTGCGCACATAGGTCGACTGTTCCTCCCAAGCAAAGAGCTGACCGCTGGGACTTGGAAGAGATTGCCATCGTTCGTCGCCGCTGAAAACATCTTGGTACTTGCGCCGAAACATCTCCGGACTGACTGCCGCTGTCATTGCCTCCTGGATCTCCTGCTGAGAGGGCCAGAGCTCGCGGAAGAAGACATCTCGGCCATCTGCGTCCTGACCCAGAGGCTCGCGGTAAAGATCTACCTTCATCGAACCGGCCAAAGCGTAAGCTACCACCAGGGGTGGAGAGGCAAGATAGTTGGCTCTGACATCGGGATTGATGCGCCCTTCAAAATTGCGATTGCCTGAAAGGACCGCGCACACTACCAGGTCATGCTCTCGGACCGCCGCAGATATAGACTCAGGCAGAGGGCCGCTGTTGCCAATGCAGGTCGTGCAACCATAGCCCACCAGATCGAATCCCAGCTGGCTCAGGTAAGGCATTAATCCGGCCGCCTCCAGATATTCACTGACCACCTTTGATCCCGGGGCCAGACTCGTCTTGACCCAGGGCTTTCGCCTCAAGCCCCTCTCAACCGCCTTCTGCGCCAGCAGACCAGCCCCGATCATCACCGATGGATTGGAGGTATTGGTGCAACTGGTGATGGCGGCAATAACGACGGACCCATTACTCAACTCACACTCTACGGTATCCCCGTCCTCACTCTGAACGCTCACGACCACATGGGGTGCAGCAGTACTTTGCCCCGCTCCCACCTCCCTGGCTCCCGGTTGGGAGGGGAACTTGACCAGCGTGGGGAGCACCTTTTCAAAGGCGACCTTGGCCTGGGCGAGAGGGATGCGATCCTGGGGCCTTTTGGGTCCTGCCAGGCTGGGTTCGACCGTGCCCAGATCCAGCTCCAGCGTCTCGCTGTACTCGGGTCCGGGGCTGTCAGGGGTATGAAACCACCCCTGAGCCTTGGCGTAGGTCTCCACCAGCTCGATCTGCTGCGGGCGACGGGCCGTGAGGCGCAGATAATTGGAGGTCTCTGCATCGATGGGGAATAGCGCACAGGTCGCCCCGTATTCAGGGGACATATTGCCGATCGTTGCCCGGTCTGCCAGGGAAAGACTGGAAACACCGCTGCCGTAAAACTCAACGAACTTGCCCACTACTCCCTTTGCGCGCAGTCGCTGGGTAATCGTCAGGACCAGATCCGTGGCGGTGGTTCCCTCAGGTAGGCGGCCGTAGAGCCTGAATCCGACTACCTGCGGCGAAAGCAGGCCGATGGGCTGACCCAGCATGGCGGCCTCGGCCTCGATTCCGCCTACTCCCCAACCCAGAACACCCAAGCCATTGATCATCGTGGTGTGACTGTCCGTGCCCACCAGAGTGTCCGGAAAGCAGAGCCGGCGGCCATCCTCTTCGGTCTCGAGGACGACTCGGGCCAGATATTCCAGGTTGACTTGATGCACGATTCCCGTCGCCGGGGGCACCACTCGAAAATTGTCGAAGGCCGTCTGTCCCCAGCGTAGAAACGCATAGCGCTCTCGATTTCGCTCGAACTCCTTCTCGACGTTGCGCTGAAAGGATTGCCCGGTCCCAAAGAAATCGACCTGAACTGAATGATCGATGACAAGTTCGGCCGGAATCAGGGGATTGATCCGCTCGGGCTCCCCACCAATTTCCGCCAGGGCATCCCTCATCGCAGCCAGGTCCACCACACTCGGAACCCCGGTGAAATCTTGAAGCAGAACGCGGCCCGGCCTGAAGGCGATCTCACGATCGGAAGGACTGCCTGGACTCCATCGGGCCAAGGCCTCGATATCATCGGCGGAAACCGTCACTCCATCCTCGTGGCGGAGCATACCCTCCAACAGGATCTTGAGGGAAAACGGGAGCCTACTGACTCCTCCCACCTGCTTCTCAAGGGCCTCCAACCCGAAGAAATCGAGTTCTCCACCGCTCGTTTTCAGGGTAGATCTAGAACCGTAGGTGTTCAGACTAGGTGCCATGTTCAAGTGATCCTCTTCATGAATGCGAAAGGCCCGTCCACGGGTGTTGCCAAGAGTTCCGGAGTCTGAAGGCGTAGCAGCCGCTCCTTTCAAACCTCAGGAAAACGCGCGAAACAAGCACAGGTATTTACTACTCTGGTTGGACTCCAAAGGCAACCGCGAGCAGTTCGATCGCTCACTGCTATGAGCAGTGAGCAACCTGATACCACCGAAGCACACTCATCTGTGCGCTGTCCAGGAGACCGCTTCAGCGGCCTGGAGCGAAGCGTATTAGACCCGGCGTCGACCTGGAGCCTGGCTAAAGCCTGTGTTCGAGAAGCCCGCTAAAGCAGGCTCCGGCACCCGCTTGCCTGCCTACCTACCCGGCCCTAAAGGACCGGTCTACTACGCTTCGCGCCAGACCGCTGAAGCGGTCTCCCCAAAGGCTATCGTTCACCAAAGTGGAAAACTTGACCAGTATGTGAACTTTTCTTCGGGCCAGGAGCCCTAGGGGGGTGCCCAGACGAAGGAATCTGGGGCCGGTTCTGCTGGAGCGCTCTCACTCAATCGAAAAAGGGCAGGTTCTTCGAAATGTCATTGAAGATCACAACGCCCATGAGCAGTACCAGGAATATAAAGCCGACCTGGAAAATCCGCTCCTTTACGGCAAGACTGAGATCACGGCCGATGAGCCCCTCGACGGCCAAAAGGGCGATAACCCCACCGTCCAGAATGGGAATTGGGAAGAGGTTGAATATACCCAGCTGAAGCGACACCAGGGCCATGAAACCCATCAGGTGAATTAGACCGCTCGACGCCGCGGCCCCCGAATAACGCGCGATTTCGATAGGACCCGACATGGTCTTGAGGGAGGCGCGACCCGTCACAATCTTGCCCACGATGTAAAAAGTCAGTCCGGTAATCTGAACGTTGCGCTGGAACGATTTCACTACCGCCTCGACTGGGCCATAGCGCTCGATGTCGAGCTTAACCAGTTCCTTGCCCTTGATTCCTATTCGCACCATATCTCCCATCTTGACGGGAGTGATGGTCTTTTCGAGTAGCTGTTCCTGACGAAGGATCGTAAAGAGCAAGGGCTGACCCGCACGGCTTTCTACGAAGGGAGGAATCTCGTAAAAACCGTTTGCCCTCTTGCCATCAGAGTCGTCGACATAAAGGATTGCATCCCCTTCCCGAAGGTCAGCCTCGGCGGCAGGGGAGACGGGATCGACTCCTTCTATCGACCAGGGAAACGAAGGACCCGCCCCTATCGTGCCCAGCTCGGAGGTCCCCTGGGTTTTCGTTGTAACCTCCTTGTCGACCCGGCTGCCGTCCTCTCGCTCCAGACCCAGCCTGAGGGTCTGATTGGGACTGGTACCAATGGTGAGTTCAACCTGCGCCCAGGACGGGGTGGGCTCTCCGTCGATCGACACAATCCGATCGTTGAGCTGAAGACCGGCGCGTTCGGCGGGAGAGTCAGGCACGATCACACCGATAACTGCGGGCTGACCACGGTAAGCAGCTACCTCAACACCCGCTGTGTAGCTCACGGCCAGTAGAAACCAGGCAAGAAAGATGTTCATGACTGGACCAGCCACGGCCACAGCGAAGCGATGGAGCTTGGGGCGGGAGAGGAACTCCTCCTCCGAACCGGTGAGATCCTCGTCGTAAGTCTCTCCGGCCATCTTCACGTAGCCGCCCAAGGGGAGCAGGCTCACCCGATAGTCGGTGTCCCCTCTGGTAAAGCCAAGGATTCTGGGGCCAAAACCAAGAGAGAACACTTCGACCCGAATGCCCAGAAACTTGGCAACTGCGTAGTGTCCAAGCTCGTGGACAAAGATCATGACGCCCAGAACAAAGACAAAAGCAAGCAAACTCGTCCCAACCGAACTAATCAAGTCCAAGAGGATGGTCCTTCCTTAAATACCCGGTGCAAAACCGCCTCGCTGGCAGCCAATTTGCCAAAGCCGACTGAGGTCGGTGTGAATAGACAGGGAGTATAAGAGTAGCCGGGTGCAATTTCGAATCGATTCATTTCCCATTAAGGACGCTGGTTAGAGACGCTGGGTTCCAAAAGATCAAGGCGGCTACACATGGTGATTGTAAACTCTGGGACTCAAATCCCGCAACTTAGGAGGCAACCATGCTGTGCACCGCCTCCCCCGCCGACCGGCGGGCGTCGCGGTCTTCAGCCAAGACCGCATCCAGATCCAGGGCAGAGCCGGGGCGATGTCGGTCGAGCGTCTCTTCGACGATCCCTGCAATCCCGCAAAACGGAATCTCGCTCTTCAAAAACGAATCAACCGCTACCTCATTCGCCGCATTGAGAACCACTGGATAAGTTCGACCCAGCTCGAGTGCCTCGCGAGCAAGGCGCAGACATGGGAACTTATCGGCATCTGGAGGAAAAAACTCAAGGGATTTAACGGAGAAAAGATCGAGATAGGGTAGCGCCGAATCCCAACGTTCCGGATAGGAGAGTGCATAGACGATGGCGAGACGCATGTCGGTAATGCTCAGCTGAGCCAACAGGGTGCCATCGATGAACTCGACCATGGAGTGAATCGTGGACTGGGGATGGACGACGATCGAGATCCGGTCTGCCGGAATACCGAACAAGTGGTGGGCCTCGATCACCTCCAGGCCTTTGTTCATCAAGGTGGCTGAGTCGACTGTGATCTTTGGACCCATTTCCCAGGTCGGGTGATTGAGAGCCTCTTCGACACTGACCGTCCCCAACTCCTCTTTGCTCTTCCGGAAGAATGGCCCACCGGAGGCGGTCAGGAGCAGCCGCCGCACCTCCTTCTGGCTCGCCTCACCCAAGCATTGGTGCAGGGCACCGTGCTCGCTATCGACCGGCAAGAGGCGGGTCCGGCGCGCAACTACCTCACCCATGATGAGCTCCCCGGCCATCACCAGAGTCTCCTTGTTGGCCAGGGCTATATCCTTGTTTTCGAGGATGGCATGGTAGGTCGGAAGCAGGCCGGCGCCCCCCGTAATCGCCGCCACAACCATGTCCGCGCTCTTCTGTGTAGCCACTTCGACCACACCCTCGACCCCGCTAACAACTCGAATTCCAGGCAGTTGCTCACGGAGATAGGCCGCCCCCTGTTCGTCCTCAAGGGCGACTACTTGTGGCCGATATTTCTGAGCCTGCTCGAACAGCAACTCAGCCTGTTGCCTGGCTGCCAGCGCCACGACCTGAAATCGGTCAGGGTAGAGATCCACCAAGCTCAAAGTGCTGCGTCCGATGGAGCCGGTGGAACCGAGGATCGCCAGTCGCTTCATGGTGACGGGTCATTCTAGCAGAAAGGAAAGGCAGTAATAGGTGGGCAAAGCGAAGAGAATACCGTCCATCCGATCCAGAAGGCCACCGTGACCAGGAATAGAGGATCCGCTGTCCTTTACACCGGCTCCCCGCTTGATCGCCGACTCGAACAGATCTCCCACCGTCGCAGCCGTCCCCAGTACTAGAGCCAACAGCGTCAGGAACAGCGGGGTCTTGTCCGGCAAGAAATTGCATCCATACAACAGCGAAAAGAGGACACATAAAACCATTCCGCCCACGAAGCCCTCCCACGACTTCTTGGGGCTGATCCGAGGTACCATCTTATGAGTTCCCCAGCTTCTTCCCACCAGGAACGCTCCGATGTCTGCCACTGCTACCGTAAGCAGAATCAGCAATAGCTCATGGGGCTGCTTTTGATAGGAGACGGCAAGGCACACTGGGAAGCCCACATAGCAGAAACCGAAGAAGTGACCGGCGGCTGAGGGAAACCTCCACTCGACATCACCGATAGTAAGGCTCAGAGCCATAACAAACAGGAAGACAAGGAAGAGATAGGGAGGCATCCAGCTGCGCTGAAACACCCAGATCCAGGTCAGCAGCAACCCCAGCAGAAGGCACACCCACCCTAACCTCTCGGAGCCTCTGATCGCCCTGGAACAAGATTCCGGTGACCCCGGCGAAAAAGACGATTCCTCTGCCGTCGGAGGTCCGGCGTCGACACAGGAATCCAGCTGATGCCTCGTGTGGTAGCCCGAGAGTAGCTGCCAGAACTCCCTGAGCGAAAAAAGTAGAACGACATCCATAAGCAAAAGAAAAAGCTTCTGAGGTAGGTACAGTATCGAGGTGAACGCCAGGACTGCGAGAACCGCTCCGCTGACGACGCGCGGAATCATCGGGAGCTTTGGAACTGCGCGGACAGGATTCCCCCGTACCGCCGTTCTCGCTTCTGAAAATCGAGGATGGCTTCAAATAGATGGATGCTACGGAAATCGGGCCACAACACGTCCGTCACATATATTTCGGAGTAGGCGATCTGCCAGAGCAAAAAGTTGCTCACTCGCATCTCCCCGCTGGTACGAATCAAAAGATCCGGTTCCGGCAAGCCGGCAGTGTAAAGATTCGCCTCAATGTCCTTCTCCCTGATCCTACGCCGGCTCCCCTTCTTGATTAGAGCGTTGAAGGCGTCGACCAGCTCGGCTCGGCCTCCATAGTTCAGGGCCAGAACCATCTGCATGCCCCGATTGGATTGAGTCTCGGTCTCTACGTGTTTCAGCGCGCGCTGGACCGATGAAGGAAGGTCATCAACGCGACCGATCGTCAGGAAACGGATATCGTTCTCCTGGATCTCAGGGAGCTCCTTTCGGAGGTACTCCTTGAGCAGTTCCATGAGGGTGTTGACTTCGCTGATCGGGCGCTTCCAATTTTCCGCGGAAAAGGCATAAAGGGTGAGAACCGGAAGCTTGAGTCGGGCGCAGGTCTCAACCGTGGCACGGACCGACTTGATCCCAGCGGAATGTCCCTCAACCCGCCGCAGACCGCGCTGCTTCGCCCAACGCCCGTTCCCATCCATGATGACCGCAACATGACGTGGGAGCCGGCTGGGGTCGAGGTCAAGAATCAGGCGAGCTTCAGCGCTTTCGGGATCCAAAACGCCACGGAAGTTCTCAAGTAGGTCAACCATTCATTCACTAAGTAATCTATCAGGGGTCAGAAGGAAATTCCAAGATACAAGGTAAATCCCAAGAAACAAGTAGCAGTGAGCAGTTTTGAAGATGATCGGCTAACAGTACACTTCGAACTTCGGATGGTTCGCCTCGGAGGAGCTCCTGCCCAGTCCTTGCTTCCGGGTTGCCTGCTAGATCCCTCCTCATCCTCTGAGACTGCTCACTGCTTGGAATCTACTCAAAAAGAGTACCAGACCTTCGCCAGATAGAGTCCCTCAGCGGGTGCCGTCGGGCCTGCTCGGCGACGGTCCCCGGCCTTGAGGATCTCCAACATGCTCTCAGGCGGGCGTTTGCCCAGACCCACCTGGACCAGGGTTCCCACGATGTTTCGGACCATGTGGTGAAGAAAACCCTTGCCTTCGATCCGATATTCCAAGGAACGGCCCTTTCGCCGCCAGCCGGAAAGCACCACATTGCGGGATCGATTCTTGACCCGCGTAGTGGAGGCTGCGAAGCCGCTGAAATCGTGACTGCCACAAATCGATTCTGCGGCTTCCTGCATGCGATCGAAGTCCAGTACCGGGAACACCTGGTACACGCGCCCATGAAGAAAGGGCGAGAGAATCGGCCCGTTGTAAATCCGATAGACATAGCGCTTCTTGAGAACATCCTTTTGCGCGTGAAAGGAGGGTGGGACGGTAACCAGCCGAAGCACTCGGATATTCATCGGCAGCAGACCGTTGAGGCTGCGCAGAAGCCGTTTGCTGCAGCAGGGCTTCTCCAACCGAAAATGGGCAACCTGGCCCAGGGCGTGGACACCGGCATCGGTCCTTCCGGAACCCACGACCGCAGGTGACTCCCCGGTCAAGCGGCTCAGGACCGCTTCGATGGTCCCTCCGATGGTGGGCAGGTCTTTCTGTACCTGCCAACCTGAGTAGCCCGCGGACAAGTACTGCACGACAACCTTGTACTTCGTCACTTTCGACTCCTATCGCCCCACCACAGAGCGGTTTACGAAGGCTCTGCCCATGGTACAATAACCGCCAAATCACTATTCGGAGAATACGGTTATGTCAGGACATTCCAAGTGGAGTTCCATCAAACACAAGAAGGCAGCCACTGACGCCAAGAGAGGGAAGGTGTTCAGCAAGCTGATTCGGGAGATCACGGTGGCAACCCGCATCGGAGGTGGTGAGACCGAATCCAATCCCAGACTCCGCACCGCGGTTCAGACAGCCAAGGGCAGCAACATGCCCCTGGACAACATTGAGCGCGCCATCATGAAAGGCACGGGGGAACTCCCGGGGCAAAACTTCGAACCGTTTCTCTATGAAGGCTACGGACCCGGTGGCGTCGCAATCCTGGTGGATGTTTTGACCGACAACAAGAATCGGACCGTCGCGGAGCTGCGACACATTTTCGTGAAGAGCGGGGGCAACCTGGCAGAGACCGGAAGCGTTCAGTGGATGTTCGAGAGGAAGGGCTACATCTCGGTCAACGCCGAGTCGGTATCAGAAGAGGACCTGCTCGAGGTAGCTCTGGAGGCAGGAGCCGAAGATCTCAAGAACGAGGGCGATAGCTTGGCCATCTACACCTCCTTCGAGGACTTTTATCTTGTAAAGGCGAAGGTCGAAGAGGCCGACATCCCGATCGAATCCGGCGAACTGACGATGCTTCCGCAGACTGCGGTCGCAGTCGAGGGCAAACAGGCGGAAAAAACTCTCAAATTGATGGAAGCTCTGGAGGAACAAGACGACGTCCAGAGCGTCTACGGGAATTTCGATATCGACGAGAAGGAGATGGAGGCGCTCCTGAGTTGACCGGACAGGAATCCCAGGCTCCAAGCACCAAAGGGTAAATCTCGGATTCTAATCCGATAAGTATATTTTAATCAATATGTTAAATCACTGTATTCTTATCAATTCTAGCCCTGAATCCGAGCATTTTCTAACATTTTGCTAACAACTCGGATAAACTCGGGAGAAATCCGAGCAGGGACACCCCGATACTGCCTGATTTGATCGAGATCGAACGACCGCTTTCGCCTTAAAAGCGGACATTTAAATTCGCTCTGGGAGTCCGAACGAGGGATTCCACAGGGCTCTCCTATGCCCGATTATCGGTGTCTTCTTTTTGAGCGAGCTGGACCAGCGGCTAGGGGGTACTGGTCTGTTCTACGTCCGCTTTATGGATGAAATCCTGCTGCTGGCGCCTACCCGCTGGAAACTGCGTCGGGCGGTTCGAGTTCTGAACCAGGTCCTGCCCTCTCTAGGCTGGAGAAACATCCCGAGAAGACCTTCATCGGTCGAATCGAAAGGGGCTTTGATTTCTTGGGCTATCACTTCAGCCGGACCGAGCTGACCGTGGCAAGGGCCACGTTGGAGAACTTCGCCGTACGTGCCCTCCGGCTTTATGAGCAGGAGCGGGGGGAGCAGCGCGGCTTTCCCCGGCTCGGGGAATACGTCTCCGGTGGCCCCGGTGGCGTCGTTATCGTCGACGACGAAATCCAAGAGTTCCACGGGCAGGCCGTCTGCACCTCGGATCGAACCGTCACGCCCCGCTTGCCACAATCTGAAGAATCTGCGGGATCTGCTGGGCCGGAATCATCAGCACCGCCAGCTCCCGGAGACCTGACGGTTTCCCGGCAATCCTGGGGAGAGGCCAGCCCGGGGGTGGCCACGCCTATCCGGCACAGTTGTATACCCGGTTGTTGGATCCGTCGCCGTCTGAGTCTTCGGTTGCGTCATCTTCGTTTCGTCAGCTAGCCCGAGTATCATTTCCCTGTGATCATCATGGGCGTTGACCCTGGTAGCCGGGTCACTGGCTACGGAGTTGTTTCGAGCCAGGGAAGCCGCCTTCAGTGTGTCAAGTATGGCGCCATCAAGGGCTCCAACCTGAGCAGGGGAGCACTTTTTCCAGAGCGTCTCAGAAAAATTCACGAGGAGCTGGTCGAGCTGCTGGAGCAGTACTCACCCTCCGTTGTCGCCGTCGAACAGGTCTTTCACGCCGTGAATTCCCGGAGCGCTCTTCAACTCGGGCATGCTCGTGGAGTCATCCTTCTGGCAGCTGCCCAGCTGGGAATTCCGCTGGTTGAGTATGCGCCATTGGAAATCAAGAAATCCGTATCTGGATACGGAAGGGCGGACAAAGAGCAGATCCAGACGATGGTTCGCATCCTGCTGAACTTGAAGGAAAACCCCCAACCCCACGACGCCTCGGACGCACTCGCAGTGGCCCTCTGCCACGTCTTCAATGAATTACCACTCCAGCGAAACCGAGGCCGTTCGGGTTGCTCCCCGTAACCTTCCCCAGTGGATTTGACAACGACGGTGTGCTCGTTTACCCTTTCGTCACCGCAGTACGCTGAACTTCTGGCGGCTCACCTACGCGGTTTTTCATGGGGAGGAGATCGAGCATGCAATGGAGAAGCATCTTTGTTGGATACTGTTCGTCCTCTCATTCACCGGAACTCTCAATGCGGGAGGGGGCGAGACACAGCCCCGATTGGAGCACTTCCAGTGCTATCCCGTTCTCCGCGCCAATCCTGAAGTTGAGGCTGGCGTCGGATTGTTCGATCAGTTCACCCTGAGCCTCAGCACCAACCTCGAAGATCGGTTCGAGAAGGCACGCGTCCTCGGAGCGAATTGGTTCTGCAACCCAACCAGAAAGCTTCATAGCGGGCAAGCGTTCGACGTCCGAGACGCCAGACAGCATTTGACCTTCTACTGGATACGTGCTGAGAGGTCCGAACCACAGCGCGTGGTCAAGATCCGGAATCAGTTCGGCGAACGGTCGTTACAACTCCATGAGTCCCTTTTTTGGCTGTACCGACCAAGAAGGCTATTCACGACGACCCTGTGGACTCTCGGTCACTTCAAGTGTTACAGGGCCACTGGACGCAGAGTCGCAAGGCCGAGTGTGCGCGTGAGCGACCAGTTCATACTGCCTCCGACACGTCATCGAGTGCGGATGCCCTTGGCGTTCTGCAACCCGGCTGAGAAGCTGCACACCGATTTCATTGCCGCGATCAGCAATAAAGAGGCACACCTGACCTGTTATTCCATGACGACTGCCAATGAGTTTGTTGGCCGGACCGAGATCAGCAACCAATTCGGCGCCCGGCAAGGGTTGCTGGTGGGAAACCCGCGGGTCCTCTGTGTGCCCACTCGAAAACTTGGCTTCGAGGTGATCTCGCCAGATGGCACTGTGGGCGGAGGACAGCGCGCCCAATAGGTCTCTCGGAGAGCCATTGCGGTATAACCAGTCTCCAGGCTGGCAAGAAAAGCTGGCCTGGAGACCGGCTTGGCTTTGAGGTGGGCTGGCATCTCGCCGCTCGAGTTCCAGCTGAAACTCGATCCACCGGGACAGCGGCTTCTAAAAAATCAGAGATCGTCGCCCGAGGCCTGATACTTCCCGACCCGAGTATGCGCGGGCCGAAGTAGTTGCTCCCCCAAGCGATAGCCCTGTTGGAGGACCTCTACTACATGGTCGTCCAGATTGGGGTCTTCGACAGGAATGACTCCGACCGCTTCCGATTGGTGAGGATCAAAGGGCTTTTCGAGAACATCGAGGGGCTCGACTCCTGCCGCCTTGAGCTTGTGGAGAAAGAGCTCCAGGTTGAGCTGAATTCCCTTCTTGAGCTCTTCTAGACTGGAAGTCTGCTCGAGAGCCTGCAGGGCCCGCTCAAAGTTGTCGGTGACCTCCAGAAAGCCTCGGAGCAAGTCCATCTTCTGCTGCTCCAATCGCCGTTCCATGTCCTTGTCCAGCCGATCTCGAAACGCCTCGTTTTCAGCCTCCAGGTCCTGGATTCGCTCTTTGAGCTTTTGCTCAGCAAGCTCGGTACGCCCTTTGAGCTCCTCGACGAAGGAAGGGTACCGCTTCTCCGGCGTAGGGGCACGCTCGATTAGATCTTCGTCTTCCAGCCAGCTCCGACGATCGGTTATCTGGAAGGAGTCTCCGTCTTTGTTTTCTTCCATTCGTTCACTCTCAAGGGCGCCGCCTCTTTGTCAGCATCATTCTAGCATGAAGAGTACCTTCCAAAGCGCCCGGGGCAGAGGGAGGGAAACTCCAACCGGTCCGCTCGAAGTGCTACCCCATTGCCCTCCTTGTAATCACCTGGACTGAATCCTATAACAAAAACTGTCTCCGGCAGCAGATTTGCGAAGCACCGTCCAGAAAAATCCGGGATCGCTGCCGGAAAAGAGCAGAACACAGAGTCAAGGAGGCTATAGGCACAATGGATATGAATCAGCTTACAGAGATGGTTCGGAGTGCCTTGAACTCGGCCCAAACAAGGGCATTGCGGCAGGGCCATCAACAAGTAGACGTAGAGCATCTGCTGGCAGTCCTCCTGGAATAGGAACGGGGACTCTCCGGCTCGATCCTGAACAAAGCGGGAGTGCACGTAGCAGGCCTTCAACAGCGGCTAGAGGAAGAGCTGAACCGCTTGCCCAAGGTCTCGGGCCCCTCCGCCTCTCTCGACCAGGCCTACATTACCCCCGCCTAAATCTACTCCTGTCGCAGGCGGAAGAAGAGGCGGGAAAACTGAAGGACCAGTACCTTTCGGTCGAGCACCTGTTACAGGTCATGATGGACGACAAGGGCATCGCGGGACGGCTGCTTCGGGATTCGGGGCTGTCACGTGAAAACCTGATGCAGACCCTTCGGGAGGTGAGAGGAAGTCAGCGGGTGACCTCGCCTAATCCGGAAGCCACCTACGCGGCACTGGAACAGTACGGCCGCGATCTCACTTCAGAGACGTCCCAGAGCAAGCTCGATCCGGTGATCGGCCGGGATGATGAGATTAGGCGCTTGATGCAGGTTTTTTCTCGTCGCACCAAGAATAATCCGGTTCTGATTGGAGAGCCAGGTGTGGGAAAGACGGCCATCGCCAAGGGTCTCTCCCAGCGCATCGTTCGCGGTGACGTACCAGAAGGCTTGAAGCACAAGCGGGTTATCTCACTGGACATGGGCACTTTGATCGCAGGCGCCAAATACCGAGGAGAGTTCGAGGAACGTCTTAAGGCAGTCCTCAAAGAAGTGCAAGATCAGCCGGGAGAGGTCATCCTCTTCATCGAAGAGCTGCACACCGTAGTGGGCGCGGGCCGAGCAGAGGGAGCGATGGATGCAGGGAACCTGCTCAAACCCATGTTGGCTCGAGGGGAGTTGCACTGTATCGGAGCCACGACCCTGGACGAGTACCGCAAACACATCGAAACAGATGCTGCCCTCGAACGCCGGTTCCAGCCGGTCCCGGTCGATCAACCCTCGGTCGAGGATACGGTCTCGATTCTTCGCGGACTGAAGGAACGCTACGAAATCCACCATGGGGTGCAAATCAGGGACTCGGCGCTGGTAGCTGCAGCGGTCCTTTCCAACCGCTATATCTCGGATCGCTTCCTGCCGGACAAGGCGATTGACCTGATGGACGAGGCAGCGGCCAAGCTGAGAACCGAGATGGATTCCATGCCCTCCGAGCTGGACGAAGTTCAGCGCCGCGTCATGCAGCTGGAAATCGAACGGGAAGCACTCAGAAAAGAGTCCGATGACTCGTCGAAGGAACGCCTCTCCAAGCTGGAAAGAATCCTGGCCGAAGACGAGACTCATGCAAAGGCGCTGATGGCTCAATGGCATTCCGAACAGGAGGACGTGCAGCGACTTCGGTCGGTACGCGAGCAAATCGAGCAAACCAAGACGGCGATCGAGAGAGCCGAACGCGAGTACGACCTGAACCAGGCCGCGGAGCTCAGATACGGAACACTGGCGACACTGGATCGGCAGCTCCAGGCCGAACAGAAAGCCTTGGGACATCAACAGGGAGTCACCCCCCTGTTGATGGAGGAAGTGGGAGAGGACGACATCGCCGAAGTCGTGAGTCGCTGGACAGGGATCCAGATCTCAAGATTATTGGAAGGGGAAATGCAGAAATTGATGAGCCTGGAAAAGGATCTGCGGCGACGCGTGGTGGGGCAGGATGAGGCGCTACACGTAGTCGTAGAGGCCGTGATTCGGGCACGCTCCGGGCTCAAGGACCCCAACCGGCCTATCGGCGTGGGAAAAACTGAGTTGGCGCGGGCACTGGCTGAGTTCCTGTTCGATGACGAGCAGGCCCTGATCCGAATCGATATGTTCGAGTATCAAGAAAAGCATGCAGTGGCCCGACTCATCGGTGCGCCACCAGGTTATGTGGGATACGAAGAGGGAGGACAACTCACCGAAGCCGTCCGCCGCCGTCCCTTTTCGGTGATCCTCTTCGACGAGATCGAGAAGGCCCATTTCGATGTCTTCAACGCCATGCTCCAGATCCTGGAAGACGGCCGTCTTACAGACGGAAAGGGCCGGAGCGTCGACTTCAAGAACACCATCATCATCATGACTTCGAATGTGGGGAGTAGTCGGATTCTTGAATACTCGGGAGCACTCAACGGAGATGGATACGCAAGAATGAAGGAAGCGGTACTGGGCGGGCTCCGCCGCCAGTTCCGTCCCGAGTTTCTGAACCGGATCGATGAGAGCATCGTCTTTCATGCCCTTACGGAAGAGCACCTGAAGGAAATCGTTGATATCCAGATGCTTCAGCTGCGTCGGCGGCTCGCCGAGCGACAAATGGATCTGGAGCTGACCGACAACGCCCGCGGCCACCTGGTACGCGTTGGTTACGACCCCCACTATGGAGCCTGTCCACTGAAGCGTGCCATCCAAAGGGAAGTTGAGAATCCACTGGCTCGGCTCATTGTCTCGGGCGAGCTCAGGGACGGGACCCATCTTCGGGTGGACTACGAGGCCACGAAGCAGGAGCTGGTGTTCAGCCAGGAGTCGCTGGCAGAGGTTAGCGCAGAGGCTGAGTAACCCGATTATGAATATTTCTAAGTCCCAGACTTCGGGTCAGCTCCCCCCCCAGGAAGCGCTGGCCCCATTCGAGAAAGAAACTCCGAAGGATCCAGAATAGAGGGTATCGCGAAAGCCCTTGGAGATTGGAAGGGCTTTCGCGGCACCCCCTAGGGGCGATAGTGAGCTAAAACTTCATTGGCAGGAGATCGCGCAGGAGCCGCCATTTGACAGAGCCGTGACTGTCAGGGAGCGGGGACCGACAGGGACCATACGCCCAGGCGCTTTTAAATTGCGGGGGTGCGCACAGATGTCAATCAGGGGGCCATTACGAGCTGCCGTAGATCAGAAACCCACCGAAGAAAACTCCGAGCACACACCAGAGGCGAATTGCCCACCCAGGAAACCGCTCGAACCGGTCGAGCAATCGGCTGGTCCGATCTCGACCCGAGACCAAAATGACGATAGCCTTGATGATCATCAGCCACCCGAGGACCTCGAACCCAACCGGGAACTTCGACCCTGAGGCCGCGAAGATCATCTGGACTCACAGGCTGCTAAATCGTACGAAACAGTCGATCTAGAACAGTTAGTTGCAAAACAGGAAATCGTCAATCTATTCCGAACTGAGGCCGAGTCAAAACAACGCTTCGAGACGGTTGCGAGTGCGACGAATCATCCCGATTATCCTGTACTAGTCAGTGCGCCACCAGAAACATGCAGGGTCATAAAGGAGAGACTCGGCAAGCTTCTGCGAGATGCCGATGCGATCTGTCGCGATATCCATCAATGGGCCAGTAAAGCCGTTCGAGAGATCCTGGGGGATCACGACCATGCTTGGCGAGAACTGTTGGAAGCAACGAAGCTTCAACTGTTGACGTTAGAACCACGGGTCAGGGAGGCCGAGAAGCTGCCGGTATCAGGGCTTGGAGATCGCGACCGGAGGGCAGTCAGAGCTGACGCAGAGGAACTCTTGTCCCATCTCGAAAGTGGTGGTCGCCTAGGTTGGCGCTTCCTGCGCAAGACGATAGTAAAACAGCGCGCCTACCTATTTGAAATCCGAGCCGGAGGTCGGCGTTGTTCCGACGTTTCTGCGCTTCGGAGTCTAATCCTCAGGCTAGGTGTGGAAGAGGAACTTACTTCACTCCGGGATCGATGGGAATACCAACCATATGGGGACGATCAGGGCAGGGCTTTACCCCTACAGGTTCAAGACTATGCAGCTCTTTGCCAACCTCTACAGGCTGCACTCACGCTGCACGATGAAAAGATACACATCCAGAAACTCATAGCGTCGATCCCTGAACTTTCCGATCCTACATGGCACGATCTTAAAAGTTTGAAATCTCTTTTGGCTGCCATTGACGCTGTTGAGCAAGAACATGCCTTGGCGGCTGCTTCCAAGGCGGTCGAATCCTCAGTTCCATGTCTGGAGGAAATGAGTGAGGTGAAGCAACTCGATCCTGCTTTAGCTGATCTCCTTGCCTCAATCCGGCAAAGAGATCTCGACCAATACGCGATGTCCTACGACAAACTCATAGCTAACAATAAAGCTAGAGGAGCTCTCAAAAGGCGTCGTCAGCTTTTAGAGCAACTTCGGGAAGGGGCACCTAGTTTCGCTGAAGAAATTCGGAGGGACGGAAGAGATCCTGTCTGGACGCAACACGTCAAACGGTTTTCTCAAGCTTGGAACTGGGCTCGGGCAAGGCAGTGGATTCGGAGAATGTCACAACCCGATGCCGAACGGAAGCTACGTCTTTCACTGGACACAGGGCGCATCCGAAAGTGCCTAGCATCTGCTGCTGCAGAGAGAGCTTGGGGACATTGTTTCAGAAGGATGACGGAACATCAGCGACAGCATTTGGTGGCATGGTCAAAGGCGATGAAGAACATCGGAAAAGGGACGGGGAAGCATGCTCCGAAGCATCGCAGAGCAGCTAGAGAGCATATGGAACAGTGTAGACAAGCCATTCCAGCCTGGATCATGCCGCTCTACCGTGTCGCGGAGACAATCCAGCCGGGAAGCGACATTTTCGATGTTGTGATCATAGATGAGGCAAGTCAATCAGGACCTGAAGCACTCTTGCTTACCTATCTTGCCCGCAAAATTGTCGTCGTAGGTGACGACAAACAGATAGCTCCGGTTTCATTTGTTAGGGGCGATGATGTTGAAGTTCTTCGTCGTCGCTACATCGCCGAGTTACCTCACAATGATCAGTACGGCATCGATAACAGTTTTTTCGATCTCGCCGAGATTCGCTACGGAGGGCGCATTCCGTTGCGCGAGCACTTTCGATGCATGCCGGAGATTATTCAGTTCTCGAACAAGAATTTCTATCGTGCTCAACCACTGATTCCCCTTAGGCAGTATGCTGGGGATCGGCTGGAGCCGGTCGTTGTCACCACGTATGTCAAAGACGGTTATCTCGAAGGCAAAGGGAGTAAGGTAGTCAATCGGCCAGAAGCAAATGCCTTAGTCAAGCAGATCGTGGATTGTTCTAGAGACTCTGCGTTCTCGAAGAAGAGCTTTGGAGTTATCAGCCTTCTAGGACATCATCAGGCGCGCTTGATTGAGCAGCTACTTCTAAAGAAGCTCGGCCCGGAGGAAATGGAGCACCACCGGATAGTCTGCGGCGATGCCCACCACTTTCAGGGTGATGAGCGCGACGTGATGTTTCTCAGTCTAGTTGCAGCACCAACCGGGGATCGGAGCATTAGAGCTCTGAGCGATCAGAAAGCGGAGCGCCGGTTCAACGTCGCGGCGAGCCGGGCACGGGATCAGATGTGGCTCTTCCACAGCGCTACATGCCAGGATCTCAGTGACAACTGCCTCCGACGGAAACTGCTGGAGTATTGTCTTGACCCGACTGCTGAACAGCCCTCCCCACTGGAGATCAGTCTGGACCAGTTGAGCCAACTTGCCAACACACCGGACCGCAACAAGACGCCCCTCCCCGTTCCTTTTGAAAGCTGGTTCGAGATCGATGTTTTCCTGCGAATCAGTGATAAGGGGTATCGCATCGTTCCACAGTACAAGGTTAATGGTCGCCGCATCGATCTTCTTGTTGTGGGAAATGAGCGTCGAGTAGCGGTGGAGTGTGACGGGGAGTACTGGCACAATCCCGACAGATACATCGAAGACGGTAGACGCCAGCGGACGCTCGAAAGGTGCGGCTTGGTTTTCTGGCGTGTGCGGGGAAGCTGCTTTGAACTTGATCCGGAAGAGGCACTGCAAGAGCTCTGGGAGACACTTCACCAGAACAATATCTATCCTGAACGGAGCAGAGATTCTGGGGATTCTGAGCGTTTTGCGGAGGACAGTGAGCAGGAGAGAGGGCGGGTAATTGAATGTGAAGCGGCTCGTTCAGGTGAACCGAAGCGCGAACGGGAGCAGAAGATGGATCTTGGGGACAGCTCCTCGCCAGACCGAAGGCAAAGTGGACCCCAAGGTACAGCGATAGGCAGATCAGATCCGGAGTCGGGCAAGATTCTGTTTAAGGTGGCGTACGACTCTTGGACAGCTGAAACGTTGCCCGACCCCAGAGGAGCCTCGTCAGCAAGCGTTTCAAGGGGGCTCGTGGCAATTGTTGAGCGAGAAGGACCCATTTTGTCCCAACGTGCGTACCGCCTTTTCGCAAAGGCTGCTGGCATACACAAGGTGGGCACAGCCGTTCAAGAGGGACTAGATCGCGGGCGCAAGCTTGCGCTACAGGACAGACTGCTCAGTCAGAGAATCGAAATTGATATAACAGAGCACCAACAGAGCGTCTTATGGAAGGTTGGGACTCCTTCAATTGTCGTTCGGGCGCGAGGGCCCCGACTCTTTCAAGAAGTGCCAGCCTCGGAAGTTGCTACTGTTTTGGATCGATTGCGTCAAAAAGACCCGATGGCAGACCAGGAGAATCTCTTTCGCGCTTTACTGGAGCACTATGACATCACGAAGCTCGGGCGGGGTATTCGGATGCGGCTTGAGCTGATTGATCAGCACCTTCGCGAGCTTGCAGCCGGCGGTTAAGGGGAGCACCCCCGGCAGCTACCGGGCTCTTGCCCCTGTCGATCCACCCAAGAAGGACGAATCACTACGGATCCCCTAGCGTAGACTAGATGGTGTCCAGCCTTGGTAATCGATTCCCGGACCCAGCCACGAGGACCTGCAATGAAAGAAAGATCTACCGGCC
>Ga0310120_10001155_pt1 | contig 20032 bp, 24 predicted proteins | sample CB27_AW_983_MG_FD_203506 | JGI IMG/M metagenome (GOLD analysis project Ga0310120, IMG submission 203506) | Marine microbial communities from Western Arctic Ocean, Canada - CB27_AW_983 | ecosystem: Environmental > Aquatic > Marine > Oceanic | place: Canada: Western Arctic Ocean | collected...
GTTGTGTATTTTCCAGAAAGCATAGAAGCTCTGCTAGGGGCACAGTTTGCAGCGGATGCATAGGCGTTGTAAAATGTCATTCCACTCTCTGCAAGTTTATCTATGTTTGGGGTCTCATAATAATTTGAACCCATTAATGATAAATCAGACCATCCAAGGTCATCTGCATTAATTAAAATTACATTTGGCTTGGAGATATTATTCCTTGAGTCTTGACAACTTAATATTAATGAGAAAAAAAATAGAAATAGTAACTTTTTCATCTTTACAAATTTTAGAATTTTATAGTAGAATACTTTTTTAAACATATCCTAAAGTTAAAAAAAAATCTAGGCGATTTCACAAACGTATCGTAAAACTCAGATACAATCACAGACACTTATTGAACTATACTTATTGCCTTGACTCTAGGCCGAAACTCACTAGCTTTCGTATATATAATATAACATTAAAGTAAAACTATGGCAAATATGAACAGCTTAGTCAACATTAGACTTGACGTAAAAGATACAAAAGGTTCTTCAAGATTTGGTGCAGACGTCAGCAAAGGAGTTGATAAGGATTTTATAATTCCAAATGATAGAATAGAAGGTATGGGTCTTAATTTAAAATATAATTTAAGTGGAGAAATTAGTGAAGAGGATAAGTTTTTTCTTCAGAAGATTGCAGATGAAGCAACCTCAATGTATTTTTATAAAGTTTTAAATTAATAAAAATTAAAGCATAAGCTTGCAGCTCCTTTTATTGGAATATCAGGGTCATTAGATACATTTATTTTTAAATTAGAGATTGAGTTTTGATATGCATAATTCTTAAAACTTCTTTGAATTCCCTTTTTAAAAAAACCGTATGCTTCACTGATAGACCCACCAAGTATAATTTGTTCGGGATCATATGTATACATTACTTGAGTTAATAGGTTCCCTAAATGTTCTCCAAAAACATTGAAAATTTTAATAGCACTAGAGTCTCCATCTTTTGCCCGTTTATATAAGTATTCTCCTTTTACACCATGTATTTTATCAAAAAATTGTCCACTACAATAGTGTTCATAATTTTTATTTTTATAAGAAAGCATTCCAAATTCTCCTGCTCCAGAATTGAAGCCATTATAAAGTTTTTTGTTAATTATTATACCTCCGGCAATACCTGTTCCTATTGAAATACCAACAAAAGAATTTAACTTTTTACCTATGCCATAGTTTAATTCACCAAGGGCGAAACAGTTAACATCATTATTAATAAATACTGAAATATTAAAATGAGATTCGAGAACATCTTTTAAAAAAACTTTTTTCCATGAAGGAATGTTTTGAACATCATATACAATTCCAAGCTTTTGATCAACCAAACTTGGAACTCCTATTCCTATTCCTGTAACATTTTTATCTAATAATGTTGAAATTATTTCTTTAATAATATCTATGATTTCTTTTTCAGTTCCTTTTTTTGGGATAAGTGACTCGGCATAAGTTTGACAAGATTGACCAACTATTCTTGCAGCTTTTACTTTTGTGCCACCGAGATCTATTCCAATGTAAGACATAATAATTATTTAATTTTTTGGATTCTTAAATTAATTTGAAAATGTTTTATTGTTAATCAAAGGTTTTGCCCAGAATCCAATTGAGAGAATAAACAATAGAGTAAGAATTAAGAATAACAGACCAGTCTTTAATCCAAAAACATCTCCAATTGCTCCTACAATAAATGGTATAAATGCACCACCAATAATACCAGTAACTAAAATTCCTGAAAATGAGCCATGCGAATCTGAAACAGAATTTAAAGCCAAAGAAATTATAATTGACCACATAGTAGCAATAAAAAAGCCAATTACTGGAAATGCAATTAAAGCTTGTTGGCTTGTTCCAAAAAGAGCTACAAGAAGAGCTAAAATTGAAATAATTGAATTTATTATAAGAACTTTACGGCTATCAATAAATTTCAACAAAACAAGCCCTAAAAGAGTTCCTAATGTCATCATTCCCCAAAAATTTGAAACTGTTTTGGCTCCTTGAATTTGAGGGTTTATATTATGATATGTTTCTAAAAATTGTGAAATCCAATTAGCAACACCTACTTCAGTACCTACATAGCAAAAAATAGCTATAAAATATAATAAAACTATTGGTTTTTTTAATAGCATTAAATGGGTTTGAAGAGCTCCTGCTTTTTCATCTTCTTTTTTTTCTACAAAGGGTAATTTGATTAGTGAAATGATAACTACCATGATAAATGATATAATTGCAAAAATCCAATAAAGAGAAACCCATTCCATCTCTGGAATTTTTACAACATTTAAAAGGTTGATTATCAAATTATTTGACTCTCCTTGATCGTTTGCATTATTTATAACATAGGAATATACCAATGGACTTATAAAAGATGCTAATCCAAAAAACATCTGAGCAAAAACGGAATTAAAAGCAAACTCTTTTTCTCCTCCTATTGTTCTTAGTAATGGGTTTATAGCAACTTGAAGCATAGCCATTCCAGTTCCAATTAAAAAAAGAGAAACAAGATAAAATGAATAAGTTCCTGTGTTAGCAAATAAAAATGCTCCCATTGAGGATATTAAAAATGCCATAATCATTATCTTTTTTTCTCCAAAATTCTCAATTAAAAACCCTGAAGGTATTGACATCAATCCATAAGCAACAAAAAAAGAAAGTGGAAGAAAAGAGGCCATTTTAAAACTTAAATCAAAACTTTTTATAATATCTGGAACTAACGGGCCTATGATATTAGTTAAAAATGAAATAACAAAAAAGATTAAAAGGATTAAGCTAACTAGTAAGGGATTTTTTTTCATAATTTAAAAAACAATAATTTACTAATTTTTACTGAATCATGTTTTGGATTAGCTCATTTTTTTTAAAATAATTTACTTAATTTAAACGAGTTTTATTTTAAAATCATTTACAATTTTTTTTAAAAATTCAGAATTTGTTTGTATCAATAGCAACAAGTATAATTTTTCTCCATTTTTATCAAAAGTTGTAATTCGTTTTGGTATTGTTGACGTTTTTTTATTTGACCATTTTTATAATATTCCACATACTCACTTGATTCATAATTGAGTATTCCTTCACTTTTTATGTTACCATTATCATAATACTCTATATACTCATCCGCATAAGTATCCCCTTCTTTAACTCTTTCAGATGAACTATTTATTCTATATCCATTTTCTGAAAAGTTTATTGCCGAATATTCTCTCGCTCCTCCTCCTTCATCAACAAACACACTTTCCGATCTAATATTTCCTGATTTATAGTAATAAGTTTGTTTGCTGCGTTCAGTATTTAAGCCTAATTCAACTAATATACTTTTAAATAAAAAGCCTTTTAGAAATATTTCTTCAAGAGTTTTTTTATTATTTTCATTATTAGTTATAGAAACACCAGTAAATGGTGTTTTTTGATAATAATAAATCTTATTGTCTTTTATAAGATCTTTTGAGTAAATTGAATCTGTAACGTTTAATATTTTTAAAAATCCATCAAACACATAACCTTCAATGTTCTTATAACTGTTTTTACGTAATGCTTTTTTTTCTTTTAGTTTAGGTGGATATAAAGTTCTTATTCTAACCCCTTTCCTCCTTATTTCTTTATCATATGAATTCAAACTACAATTGCGAGTAAGACAAAGGTTTTAGAAAAATTCTTTTGATATCTGAAACAGAAAATGCATACTCTGGAAGTCCTGAAATTCTTTTCCAATCTGGATTTTTAGAGAATTTCGTCCAATTAGCATCTCGTTCTTCCATGGAATTAAATGAAAGCATATAAGTCAATGCTGGCATCAAAGGCCCAGATACTTGTTCACCAAAAAAAACAGAGTGTAAACCTGTGGTGTCAAAAATGGCCAACTCTTCTTTGTTGAACATTTTTACTTTTCTGCGCACAGCATCTTCACTGTAACCTTCATAGGTCCTCAATTCAAAAAGTTTACTTCCCTCTTTTGGTTTAATAATTTTTGGAAGTCCGTCAAAAGCAATATAGAAAGAACTGGAAAAGCGAGTATAAACTTTCTTATCATGACTCACAGCATCATAGGCTTTTCTCATTTCAAGATGTTTATTGTCAGTTGTCAGTAAATTAATAATCTCTCCATAAGTTGCAATATTTTCATAAGGGATAATAAGAATAATTTGTTTAGGCATAGGGTTGCCAAGAGCTTCAAAAACCCCTACATTCTTAACTCCGTGACGGTTTAAAGCAGGAAGAAGTGCCTCCTCCAAATAGAAGTGAAGTGCTTTTTCTGAACCATTGAAGGGAATGGAATAGGTTCTTAGCTCATAATATTCTTTTTGACCAAAAGAAACAAGCGGAATAAACAGTAAAAGAAGTATTAGCTTTTTCATTGTATAGGTTTTTATTGAAACTAAATTTACAAAAAAACCCCTAAAGTTAATTAAAGCCCTGTGGGTTAATCACAAGTTCCCCAAACAGGTTTGTTAGATGTTGCTAAAGCAGAGTTTGTTGAAAATTCAGCAGGTTCAGAAGTAATATTAGTGACACACCAACCAGACAGATCTTGATTAAATGAAGAAGCTCCAGAAAGAGAAAATAAAAATTGAAAATCCTAATAATTTGATTTTAAGAAATTCACTTTAACTAAGTTTGCTTAAGCTAACTTTAAATATTTAAATCAACGTCCATTTAAATGAAACTAAATAAATACAGTCGCCGCCGATTTACTTCTCAATTAGCAAAGGGAGTAATCACTTTAGGTGTTTCACCCAGCTTGTTTTCACAAAAACCTTTGTTGTTAGAAAAGGAAATAGATTGGTATAATGCAAAACAGATTGGAGTGGAGGGAAAAGGATGGACAAATACCAAAAGATATTTTGATCGTTTGCCTTCCAAAGCAAAGGGGATGGTTCGGGAAAAAGTTTGGAATCTCTCTCGCCATTCGGCTGGAATGTGTATACGTTTTATTACCGATTCGCCCAACATATATGTTCGTTATAATTTATACCTCGATCGTTTGGCTATTCCTCACATGCCTGCCACAGGGGTAAGTGGATTGGATTTATATGCTCAGGATGGTCAAGGAATAGACCGCTGGGTGGGAGTTGTAAGGCCTGATAATAAAGAGATGGATACAACTATAGCTAAAGATTTAATACCAGGATCAAGACGTTATACTCTTTATTTACCTTTGTATAATGGGATTGATTCTCTCCAAATTGGAGTTTCAAAAGACAAGTACTTTCAAGCATTATCCCCACGTATTGAGAAACCAATGGTTTTTTATGGAACCTCAATAATGCATGGGGCTTCTGCATCCCGACCAGGAATGGCGTTCCCTTCTATACTTGGCAGAAGACTAAGACGACCTATTATTAATCTTGCTTTTTCTGGTAATGGTCGTATGGAGATTGAAGTAGCATCTTTACTTGCTGAACTTGATCCGTGTATATACGTAATTGATTGCCTACCAAACATGAACGAATCAACAGTTTCTGAACGAACGGTTCCACTGGTAAAAAAATTAAGAGAATCTCATAATAAAACCCCGATTTTATTGGTTGAAGATCGAAGTTTTTCAAACACTATTTTTTTTTCAAAAAGAAAAATGCGCCATCAAACTAGTCGAAATGCATTAAAAAAGTCTTACCAAGAATTATCAGACGCTGGAGTGGAAAACTTATTTTATTTAGATGGAGATTATTTATTAGGTCTTGATGGTGAGGCGACAACAGACGGTTCTCATCCTAGTGATCTAGGAATGATGCGGTATGCTGATGCCTACGAACCTGTATTAAGGAATATTCTTAAACAATTTTAAGTTTAAAAATGAATTTAAAAAAAATAGGTTTTTTTTTAGGTCCAATACTATTTGTCTTAACTCGTTATGCTTTTAATTCTGAAGGACTATCTGATCAAGGAAATGCTGTTTTAGCATCTACATTATGGATTGCCGTATGGTGGATTACAGAGGCAATTCCTATTGCGGCCACTTCGTTGATGCCTATTATTCTTTTTCCACTATCAGACGGTTTGTCTTTAGCAGAAACCTCATCCTCTTTTGGTCACCGATTTGTTTTTCTTTTCTTGGGGGGATTCATTTTAGCTCTTTCGATTGAAAAATGGAATTTACATAAGCGCATTGCATTAAATATTATTAAAACAATCGGTACCAATATTCGAAAAATAATTTTAGGCTTTATGGTAGCCACTGCTTTTTTGTCCATGTGGATTTCAAACACAGCAACAGCTGTTATGATGTTACCCATAGGAATTGCCATCATAAAACAAATGAAAGATCTGCAAAGTACTCCTGAAAATGAAAATTTAATTTTTGGTAAGGCTTTATTGCTCTCTATTGCATTTAGCGCATCTATAGGTGGAGTAGCAACTCTAATTGGAACTCCTCCAAATCTTGTTTTTGCGGGAATTATTCAAGAATTATACAATATTGAAATAAGTTTTTTAGAATGGTTCATGTTTGGACTTCCCATATCAATAACACTTCTTTTTATTGCTTGGGTTTATTTAACTAATGTAGCTTTCAAATTTAAACAAGATAAATTCGATGCAGGAAAAAAAGAAATTAATAGACAACTTAAAGATTTAGGTTCAATAAGTTATGAGGAAAAAATAGTTTTGGCTGTTTTTATTCTTACAGGTTTAGCTTGGATTACAAGAACATTTTTCCTTAATAGATTTTTGCCTAACCTGGATGATTCTATCATAGCTCTTATAGCTGGGATATCCTTATTTATATTTCAAGCAAATAACAAATTAGGCAAAAAAGAAAAGATTATGAATTGGGAAGACGCTGTTAAGTTACCATGGGGGATTTTGTTACTTTTTGGCGGAGGCTTGGCTATTGCTCAAGGTTTTCAATCAAGTGGTTTGGCTAATTGGATTGCTGAAAATATGGTTCAATTGGATGGTTTTCCGGTCTTTATTATTTTATTGGTCGTAATAGCTGCTGTAAACTTCTTAACAGAGATCACCTCCAACCTAGCTACTACAGCCATGTTATTACCAATATTAGCACCAACAGCCATTATACTTCAAGTGCATCCCTATTTGCTAATGGTTGGAGCTACAATAGCCGCTTCATGTGCTTTTATGCTACCTGTTGCTACTCCACCCAATGCGGTTGTTTTTGGATCTAATTATTTAAAAATGTCTGATATGGTGCGTGTAGGTGTGCTGATGAATTTTATATCAATAATTGTTATATTGTTAATGGTATATTTTGTTCTTCCAATCCTCTGGGACTTCGACGCCTTTAAAAATCCATTTTAGTAAATAAAAAACCTGACCCAAGAGTTTAAAGAACAACCCCACTAGATCTAAATAACTCCACTTTCCTTTTTGGGGGTATTGTCGTTATATGAGTATATTATCTCAAACCTAGTTATACTACATTTAAAGTATTGATTTTAAAGGATTTAATAGGGGGTAAAGTACAGGTTTTGTTTGGCTATAAAAAATATCTACAGGTATAACTCTCTTCCTCCGCAATTATAGATGTAAACCCCTATAAACAGTAGGAGTTTGTTGTTGTTTTGTCTGTAACCCTAAAGAGATCTAGAGATATAACCACACGCCTCAACCTTTAAAGAGAAACAGCGTCTGTTTTTTGATCTTTATTTATATACTTCTTATAAAACTCTTCAACACATTTTATTTCGTCTTCAGTTGGGTAAGTAGGGTTTTTTAAATCGTGATATGGAGGTTTAGACTCAAACCAGTCAAAAAATTCTTTAGACATAGCATCCCCATCATTAGCTTTTGCATCTCCAAATTCGTAAGATATAATATCGCCATTTTTCAATTCGTTCTTTGTATTATAATAGTCAAAATCGGCGTCTACGAATTTATTCTTTTTCCAATATTCTGTATGAAATAAACAAATGATTTTTCCATTGCTTAACTCATAAAAGGACCAGTAAAATCTTGTAACGAACGGTCATAATATAGATAATCAATTATTTAAATTTCTGTTATTTTAGTGTGCCGATGTGTAGGCATTGGTCTACCGGGGCTAAGGTGTTTCAATTCTATGGTCTCAAACTGAATATGATTTTCCGAATAGGCAACTATAATATCTTCCATGATCTCTTTTAGCAGTTCGGGAGTTGCTTCGGCTCTGATATTAACTACCAATCTGGCAGAGGTACTACTAAATGAAGTTCCTTGAACACTAATTTCCCTATCTGTACCGGTAAGGTTGGCATTAAGGTGTGAGGGGCCACTTTTGAGGAATGTTTTCAAATGGCCGATGGCAATTTTTTCATGCTGAAAGGTTTGTTGAAGCAGTTGTAAAAACTTGAAGTTAAACTCTGCCCAAGGAATCAGGAAATCATCTGTATGGGTCACTATAAAAGTGGCATTGTACCAACCCATCAAGGCTTCACCATCAGCATAGAGGTCATAGTCTACCTGAGCAATACGAGTACCTACACGGGTGTCTGTATAAAGTGCTTCAATCCAATCATTGATGCCTTGTTCTTTGAGAACGGATATATAATGTACCGGATAATCTGGAAATTTGTTTTGAAGGAGTTCTTCTAATGCTTTTCGTTGGGTCTCATCAAGTAAGTCGATTTTATTGATGACAAGGTGATCCGCCTCTTCCAATTGTTTAAGGTAGATGTAACCCGACCCTTCTTGTGTATTTTTCTCATTCTTTAGGGTGTCTTTCAACCGAAAGGGATCAACCAATACGGACAAGGGCACAAGCTCAAAGTATGATTTGTAATAGGATTTTATAGGTTGCATCAGGGTAGCGGACAGGTCTGTGCAACTGCCTACCGGTTCAGCTACAATGGTCTCGCATCCTTTAGTATCCCGAAGGTAAAGGGCTGCTTCCATGAGACCGTCAAAGTCGCAGCAAAAACAACTTCCAGCTATTTCCTGCACATTCGCACCGTTACTGGAAAGGATATGGGTGTCTACCAATCCTTTAGCTTGATCATTGGTTATTAGACCAACTATTTTTTCCTGGGCTTGTAAAAGTTTTGCAGTGGCAGCCAATAGTGTGGTCTTTCCTGCTCCTAAAAAGCCTCCTACAAGTATGAGCTTTGTTTTTTTCATTTCAAATCCTTATTTCTGTTTGCAAAACACCTTTGCCTGATAAAATCAATTCTATATTTCATATATTATCTACCGCTTTCTTCCTGTCTACCTTATTTCTATTACTTTCACACAATCCTGATATTAAAAAGAAATACTAATGGCTTATTCCAGTCAGTTTCTTCATTTCCAAAACCCAAATGCCATTTTCCCACCAAAGCCGTTTGATACCCCGCACTTTTTATAACAGTTCCTAGCGTCGGTGTATTTACATCCATCGTTAATGGTGAACTATGTGGAATAGGTCCCCAATAATTTTTTCGCAATGGGTATTGACCTGTTAATAGCCCATATCGAAAAGGGGAGCAAACTGCTGATGCCGAGTGTGCATCGGTAAATTTTCGTCCTTCTTTTGCTAGGCCATCAATATTGGGTGTTTTTACTTTAGTCGCCCCATAACAGCCCAAATCTCCATAACCTATATCATCTGCATTTATAAGAATGATATTAGGCCTAGTTTCAGTTTTTTTTAAAGAAATGTTCTTTTTATTAGTACTACAAGAACTTAGAATTAAAATCATAATTGTTAGACTATAACTTGTATTTCTAAATAGTCCTCTTACAGGTAATATTTTCATTAAGTTCATATGATATCTTTTCTATGATAAATTTAACAGTTACTTTTCATTCTTAATTTCTGGATGTTCTATTAATGGCTTTGCACCATCTAGCCATCCTAACGGACGATTATTTTTACCTTTTATATTTAACCACGCGCTCGACCCGAGACAACTTATGCTAATCTGACAAAGTAGCATTAGCCAATTTCTACATTCAATTCATCCCCTTTCTTCAATTCAAGGTTTTTAAACAAAATATCAATTCTGCCATCGTCATTGGTGTTTACTGTTATATCGATACCATCCCCGTTCAATTCAAGAACGGCTTTTTTCTCCTTCCTTCCTTCTAACTTTAGAGAGATTTGAGACAGTTTTAATGCACCATAACCCATTTCTAAGTTATTTTTCTGAACCCCATCGGTTCGTTTTTGTGTAAAAGTTCCCCAGCCTTCTGCTACCGTAAAAGGAGCTTTAAAATCTTCTGGGGTTATTTTAGGATCGAAAGATAAATGTCCTTTTGGACCATGATAATCGAACCCACAAACGGCCAAAAAAACACCATAACTAGCCATAGAACGGCTGTAATGATCACTACATTCTATTTCGTTATAAGGGTTTCTCTTAATAGGATTATGGCGATCATGAACTACTTTGGCTGTAGCCAATCCTTTTTCTATCATGCCTTCCTGTATCATATGGGCAGCCACTTGATATTCCTGACCAGGCCATACTTCATCAAAATACCCTCCTGGACCTTGCCAACGCTCTGATTTACCAGGGCGTTTTTCCATACCAGGAACCGCCCAGGTGTCACCATTACTTAGTGGCCAGGTGGTCATTATAGTGCCAGCTTCACCTTCTGAGGCGTATATACGCACTCCTTTAATTGTTGTATGTTTCTGCTGATAGGCAAAAGCATTGGGGGTAAAGTTGTATTTCCAAATAGATTCCAAAGCTGATAGCGTTTCTTTCTTTGGAATGATACGTTCGGAAAGCCCAATTTGTCCCGCAAAGCTTTGCCCTAATACCTGATCTATATGACAACCATCGTTGGAACTGATAACATTAGGGTACTTTTTCCGATCGTGTTTATGGATGAAATATTCGCCATTGAATAATTGTTCTACAATATTTTTTCGTCCTTTTGCTAAGATTTCTTCACAAGTTGCAACAAAGGTATCATCGCCTACTTCAAGTGCCATCTCCTTACCTGCTGCCACCGCACCTAAATATAATGAGCTGATCCACCCCATATTACCATACCATTTGGCATCTAAGGTATTGGCTTGCCCGCCTTCTAATAAACCATCGTTATTTTTATCTTCATTGATGATAAACTGTACGGATTTTTTTGCTTTCTGATAATTCTTTTTCAGAAAGGTATTGTCGGGCGCAATTTTATGCTCACGGTACACTCTCATTATAGTTCCACAGTGACCGTCATGTGCAACCGACATATCCGCTGTTTCATCTCTATGGGCAAAACCTCCATCTTCCATATAGCTATACCCAAAGTCTGTAATCTCCCTGAGCGTTCGCTCTGCTTCTGGGAAAATACGGGCCATACCTTGTGCGTATTGCCATACGTGCTGGCAGGTACCCTGACAACATTCTACACCTTCCCATCCCCAGATGCGACCATTGTCAAACCATAACAGGGTATTGGTCGCCATACAATTAAGAGAAATAAAACTTCTATCTAATAACCAATGAGGTAGTGTTGAGTCATAATAAGTCTTGTTCCATAATCGGGTACCTTCAATGAGCGTATCATATTCCCTGCTTACATAATCGGCTACTTGATTTGCAGAATTGAACCAATTGTTATAATGCCGGTTCAAAAACTTGATATCTTTCAATCTAAGTAGCTCACCGGTTTGAGATTCTTGTTCATTTAAATGTGGAAAAAACCAGCTTAGTAAAAAGGTGACTTCTTTCTCTTCACCAGCTTCCAAGTGAAACTTTTCACCAATGGCCCCTATTTGCTTTTTATCCATAGGTTGGGTTTCCGACCCACTCGCACCATTTTTAAGAACATCTAGTATTTCTTCAGCCTTCATACCGGCACTGAGGTTAAGTGCTGCGGTGGATTGATCTGATGGGTTTAGTACGCTCCAAGCCATCGAACCATAACCTTCGAGTTGCTCCAAACTAAGTTTTGATGGTTTTTTATCTGTAAATATAATATGATCTACGGCTAAATTTCCCCATACGCCCTGATGGTTGTCTATGATTTGCAAGACAGCATTTTTTCCAATAAAATCCCGTACATCAAAAAAGCGGGTTATCATCTTATCATCCTGATCTCCTGTTCGGGTCCGTACAACTTTACCATCTACCATAAAGTTTAAGACGGTTTCACCTGGATGATAACCTCCCGAAATCAAGAAGGTAATATAATCATGGGTTACTTTAAATTTCTTACTGGTTAACGTACCCGTATAAGCATCGGCAGGTGTTAATTTACCCCAGCGGTAAAGACTATTATTTGGCTTTCCGTCCAGGAGCCGGACATTTAGAGTAGATACAAAATAGTCTCCTTCATTATTGTTAGTAGAAATACCTTGTGTTCCGTTTTTAATGGGAGATTTTCCAAAAGCGACACCTTTGGCTTTCCAGTTTTTGTAGCTACCACTTTCAAAATCTTCGAATACAGTATCGCTTTTGGGTTCTCCTTCTGGACTTGTGATCGCTTCAGCAGTACTATGAATCGATAGTCTATTTGATCCTTGAACTAGCGTATTGCGCCTTACGCCTTCACTACCACTTTCCATATAGGGCAATACCGCATTTTCCAACCATCCGGCAAGCTCTACATCCACCGCTCGATTGGAGGTATTCCGCACTTTATAGCTCATAACTGTTACTGGAAGTGCAGACTTTTCTAATTTTGTAGGAATAAAAGGTGAAAATGCTTCCAGATTCACTTCTACCGGCAAGTTGCTGTCTTTATAGCTTACTCGACCGATAGGGTATTCTCCTCTAAATGAAATGTCTTGAAACCCGTCTGCATTTAAGGTTCGGGTATGGGTACTGCCTACGGCAGTGATACGTATGGCTGCACCCTGTTCAACTGGGCGTGTTTCTCTGTCGAATACTTGCTCGGGATAGGCATAATGTCCGCCAAGTGTCATGGATCTTAACCGATTTCCATGATCTTTCTCCCTACCATATGCTGTTTTAAATATATGCCACATCCATAGTTTACCGTCACCGCCAAGATACATTTGACCACAAGCAATACCTCCAACCGGCATACCAATATGCTTTAACTGACTTTTTGATGCTGTGAAAACTTCAGGTTTTCCTCTTTCGTAAAGGGATTTGATCCATTCAGTAGATAATTTCTTGTCTTCGGGTACGAGGTGACCGTTTTCATCAAAAGTAAATGGTCCTGCAAAAGCAGGCAATTGAGGGAATGATAATGCCGATAACCCTAGAATGGTCTTCTTAATAAAGTTTCTTCGATCGGCCAATACCGATGAACTCTGTTCTGCAAATTCTTCAATTTGATCCTTCTCTTTGATTTGGTTATCCCCTTTTTCAATCGTAGTGGATGTTAGCTTATTATTTATTTTTCCTAGCATATTTTTAATTTGATTTAAGCTGTAAGGACCGCCAAAAGGGTTAGAGGCTAAAATCTTTGCTACTTTTTTAATAGCTTTTAGTCAAAGTTTTAAGTCTAACATTTAATTTTCTTTTGAACTTTTAATGTTAAATATAGAAACTATCAGCATAACTACCCATATAGCATCTACTATATTCCATATATCTCTTCCCAGAGCTACCTTAAAAAATGGCTGCACCAGAAGCCCTGATATTATCCAAACAACCATCCACCCCTTTTTTTCTTGCTCGGCATAAGCTAAATAGAAAAAAATCCCCATTGCAATAAATCTATAAAGCTGATAGTACCCATATGGCATATCTAAGAGACACACCAGTGATAGAGCAGCCAATACAATTTTGATAAATTTCATTAATCAAATCTTTTCCTAAATTTAACAAATCAACCTTTCAGATGCCAACTGACTTTGCTACAAACTCTGCTCAAATCGAAATTGTTAGAACTACAGACGAACTTGATCGACTTAAAATTATTGAAAAATATAAAGAGATTCAAGAAAACGGAAGAATTGATGACGAAGGAAATTTAATTCATCAAATAATTGAAAAATCTTAACAGATTATCTTAAATTTGACCTCCCTGTTTTATGAGATTAAAAACAGCGTACTTTTAAGAATTGTGCAATTTTCTGTGCGATTTTTGTTTTAACTTAACCAAATTAAAACTTTAAAAGTTCTCTGAATCCATATAAACAGGATATATTCCTCCTTAGCTCAGTTGGTTAGAGCATCTGACTGTTAATCAGAGGGTCCTTGGTTCGAGCCCAAGAGGGGGAGCAAATTGTTAAGTCTTACAAACAAAGGTCTTACAATAAAAAGATAAAATGGTGTACCCCACATAGTACCCCGACTCGACTGCTACACTACACATTAAATAAAGCCCTTTCTCTAAAGAAGGGGTTTTTTCTTTATAGTATTTTGACATTATTTTCTTCTTCATATTTTTCAACTTTTTTAAGTCTATCAAGTTCGTGTGTTGTTCTAACAATATTTACCGTGTGAGATATAGGTTCTTCAATTTCGTTGTATGTATGCTTTAGTCGTGGTAAGAGATACTGTAATGAAATTTGCAAGAACTTTAGTTTCTGGTTTGTATTAAGTTTTTGTATTTCAATAGAATTAACAACTTCATCAGTAATATCCTGCAAAGTTTCTTTTACTTCTTTGGTGAGTTTATTTGGTGTACCTACAGTACGTCCACCGAATTTAGAACCTGTTGTGTTTGACATAACTATTTTAAACTACTTTAGTTTGTTGATATTCAAGAAGTTAGATCAGTAGTAATTGAATAGTAGAAAGAAGAAACGCATTACTTAATCCAAAAAATACTAATTTAATGTTTTAGCAAAATTTTCTAGATGTTTTTCTGGCATAGTATCTACTTGGAATTCTACACTAGCATTTGACCATATCATAAATACTTTAGCAACTTTGTTATCATTTGCATTTATGCTATAGGATAATCTTTCAAAGTTATCTTCACTAAATAATCTAGGTTGAACATTAATGCTTTGTGCTAAATCCTTGTTATATGCTTCCATATCGATTTTTCCATCAGTCATATACGCAAAAGGATATTTTCCTGCAGAGTTAAAATCTACTGTCCATTCTCCTTCTGACCTTGGGGTGACAGCTATAGAGTATTCTCCAGCTCTTAATATTTTATCTCCAATTTTTACGCTAGTACTAAATGTAATTTTTGTAGGACTATTTGCGCCAGCTCTCCATATTTGGTCATACGGTACAAGTTCTCCAAAAATCTCTCTTCCTTTAACACCTGGTGATGAGTAGTTAATGGAAATTTTTGTCATACCAACATTTTGAATAACTGTTCCCTGAGGGCTAGCTACTGGACTAAAATAAGTCGTAGCTGTTTGAGAAAATGTGGTAATAGTTATAAATAATAGTAAAGTTGTTAATGTTATATTTTTCATAGGATTTGTTTTATTGTCAATATTAATTTTTTTTTAGTTATTTCCACAGTGGAGTCGGGTATATTTTTTCTTTTATTAGAACTTTGACTCATTCTCAATAACATCTTTTAATGCTAATTGTCTAATATGCGTTGATAATGAAACACGATATCTTTTAGCTATTTCTTCTAAAATTCTTTTGTCTTCTTCTGTTGTTTTTACTTGTATAGTTGCTGTTAATTTATCCATAATTTCTGTTTTTGTTTTAAAATATATTAGTGTTAAATATTATTTAAGTTTTAAGTTTTTAGTTATTAATTTTTAAAGTGCAAGTATTATTTTTTAAAAATGCTTTTTAATAAAATGCTTTATAATAAAAATGCTATATAATATTTAACTTGCTTTGATAATTTGAGGTTTAGAATCAGGTCCCCATTTATTCTCAAATTTATTTCCCTCGGTGCAAGCTAGAACTAAAAGCCATATTGCCCCTAAAATTGGGATTAAACCTATTAACAAAAACCATCCAGACTTACCGACATCGTGAAGCCTTCTAATGTTTACAGAAAATAAAGGTATAAAATGAGCAAAACCTCCTATAAGATAGAGCCATCCATATCCTAAATTTTGTCCAGAAACTTCAAATGTTAATCCTAAAATATTGTCAATAACCATTAATAATATCATTATTAGTAAATAAATTAGATAAAACATCCAATATTCTTTTCTTCTAGCGCGACCACTAAAATTAGCATAATTATCTCGCATTACTTTTAAATACCATTCCATAATTAACTTTAATTTATAGTTGTTATGAAGATAATCAAAAGACGTAAACAAACATACCATAAAAAATGGTGTTTTGTAAATTACAATAACTAACCCCACGTCCCTCTAATTAATTTTAGGGGGTTTTTTGAATTATTCTTATTAGATAAACAGATTTATTTATTAATAATGATTACTATTGCAAAAATAAAATTTACCATAATGAAAGCAGATCAACAATTAGATTTGAGAGTAGCTTACGCTGAACGTAGAAGAAAAAGTTCCTTTAAAAATACTTTGAGGGTTGTTTGGAAAACAAAGAGCAGATTTGTAGCATAATAACTAATTAACTTTAGGCTGATTATTAATTATAAATCAATTTAAAATGAACAAATTCATATTAGGCATCGGATTAATCTTTTTGTCCTGTGTGCAAAATCAAAAGAAAGAAATTCAAGAATCAACACCCGAAGTCAATTACATCTATGAAGCGACCTATTTGGACACCTTTAAAATAGGTAAGCCTGAATTGGTATTAATCGTTCAAAAAATGCACCAGCACATTATCCTTAAAGAATACGATAAAGCAGGAAGTTATTTAGCAGAGAATGTAGTGTTTGCTTTAGAAGATGGTTCTCAAATCGAAGGAAAGGAGAAGTGTATAAACTTTATGAAAGATGTCTATTCTTCATTGGAGATTCAAGACTATAAGGTAGCTGTGAATTTAGCTGTTACTGGTGACAATGGAGACGAGTGGGTTCTCCTTTGGGATAACGCAAATGTAGTGACAGAAAGTGAAGAGGCTACTTCATTCAACTGGATGGAAGCATTTCAATTTATAAATGGTAAAATTGTTTTTATGAATCAATTTTCTAAACCCAGATTGAATTAAAAATACACCCTCCTGTCTAGGAGGGGGGCTTTTAAACCACAGGCATATCTTCTTCTTTTAAAATTATTGTAAATTGTTAGGTGTGAAAACTAACTATAAAGAAAACGTATTATCAAATCGAAAAGTAATATTTCAACGCGCATTTTATCTTGCCAAAGCACCAATAATAATTTCCATTTTTGTTACACCAACTCGTTATTTCCTTGAACTAGCTGGGTTTCCTGAAAATGTTATTTTCATTATCGGGTTACTCTGGCTGGCTTTAGCGTTTTCCGTTTACTGGGGAATAAAATTATATAACGAAAATTACCGATACCTACTACTTCTTTTGAGTTTGATTATTTTTTCACCAATTTCAAGAATTCCTGTCGCTATACTTTGGTGGATTGATACCAGATGGGAAATAGGAACTCATTATAGCTTATATTTTGATAATTTTGCATAAGCTTTTTTCCAACAGGTGATTTACGGTTCTCTAACTCAAATTATCCCTGGTTTTTTACTGGGTTCCCTGACACTTGTAATTATGAAAAATAGAAAAAATTTACGTAAAGATGGAGAAGTCATATCTAAATAAAAAAACCCCCCTAAACTATAGGCATATCCCTCTAATTAACTTTAGGGGGTTTTGTACATTTAGTTTCAATGAAAAAGCTACTTCTTGTTTTACTGTTTGTGCCTTTGGTTTCTTTTGGACAGACTAAAGAAGGACTTCAGCTTTGTATTCTTTCCCAAGACCTTTCTAATAATTTCTCAAATTCTATAATAGCAGAAGAGGCTCTTAATAAAATATTATCTATTGTTAGCCTTGCAAAGAACTTTACTCTTGTTCCTTGTGATAAAATCAATAATGCAGAAGCTTGGTCGTATAAAGGAGAAAGATACATTCTTTACGATAAGGCTTTTATGAAGTCCATTAATTCAAAAACGAATAATTGGTCAAATCTTACAATACTTGCTCACGAAGTAGGACATCATTTAAACAATCATACTATTGACTTAACGATGTTAAAACTTGTTAGTGCCAAATCCAAAGACCTTAAAAGAAAACAAGAGCTTGAAGCAGATGAATTTGCAGGAAATATAATGGCAAAATTAGATGCTCCTTTAAGCGAAGTGTTGTAAATTGGAGAAATGTTTTCTGATGATGATGACATTTACTCTAGTCACCCATCCAAAAGTAAAAGACTAGCTAGCTTAACGAAAAGTTATAATAAAGGAAAAATAATTACAAAAGAAAAAATAGTTTCTGTAACTAAAGAGGTTGAGAATACAGGAAATAATAGTGTTGAAAACACAGAAGGTTATGAAAGTTTAGGTTATGCTCTTTCACAAAAGAGTATTCAGTCTTTGGGCAGAATACATCCTGTCTTCTTATCTCCATTATCATTATGAAAGTTGCGGTCATTGGACCTATTTGTAAAGACAAAAATATTGTCGGTAAAAACATTTTTGAACAAATTGGAGGGGTACCCTACTATACCGGAAATGCTTTATTTTTTCTGGGGGCAAGTGTGTCAATATATGGTTCGTCAGCTCTTGCAAGGAATGAAATAGAGAAATCCTTTGCATGTGAAAAACTTTTACAGATCCATTCTCGGCATACCATTAAATTTATTAACTCCTATTTTAAAGAAGATTCGGATGTTCGGAGTCAAGGAATATATAATTTTGGATATAATGCTATTACGCTTGAAGATCTGAAGGATATCGGCGATTTTGATTATATCATATTAGGCCCATTGCTTCATAATAATATTTCAAGGCACCTTATAGAGCAACTTGCCGGTCTTGGACCAAAAATTGTATTAGCCTCCCAAGGCCTTATTAGATATGTTATGAATAATCAGATAATTTGGAAGCACCCGGAAAATATTCTTAATATATTATCCTACAGCGATTTTTTGTTTTTGAGTGAAGTCGAACTTAAATATATTACCAATACTGAGCATGTTGTTGAAGGAATAAAATTTTTATTAAAGAATGGTGCGAAGAATATTATTATTACTCAAGGGGTAAAAGGATCAATAGTTTGTATAAAGAGCAAGAACTATAAAATTAAGCCTTTTCCTGCCCAAAGATTGGCTGATGTTACCGGAGCAGGAGATTCGTACATAGCAGGGTTCGTTAGAGCGCTCGAGCTGTTTGATGATCCTCTAAAACAAGGGGAATTTGCTGCAATGGTCGCAACAATGTCAGTTGAAGATGAAGGCTCTTTTCATCATGGGATAAAGGACGTTTATAAACGACTAAGCTGGAGAATCTAATGAAATGTTTAATCATTGCGGCAGGCCGTGGAAGCAGATTCGCTAGCAAGGGGAATTCAAAACCTCTTGTTCCACTTTTGGGATTACCCCTCATTGGACGTACAATACTAACTGCAAGAAGAGGCGGTATCAATGACTTTTACGTTGTAACAGGTTATGAAGGAGAGAAAGTAAGGAGTTATCTTGATAAGTTAGGCCAAAGAACAAATACCAATATCGCTCATGTTATCAATGAAGAATGGGAAAAGGGTAACGGTATTTCCGTGCTCAAAGCAAAGGATTTGATCAAAGAGCCATTTATTCTGCTGATGGCAGACCACCTTTTTGACTATTCTATTCTGGAAGGGCTAAAAAAAGAACAAATTTCTGAGGATGAAATCATCCTTGCTGTTGATCGCAATGAATCAAACAAATTGGTTGATATTGATGATGTTACAAAAGTTCTTATAGAAGATACTAAGATAACAGCTATTGGGAAAAACATCAGCAATTATAACGCTTACGATACAGGAATTTTTCTTTGTTCCCCTGTTCTTTTTCATGCTATTGAAGATAGTCTTTTATCCACTGGTGACAGCACTCTATCCGGAGGAATAAGGATACTTTCAGGTAACGGCAATGCCAAAGCATTTGATGTCCAAGATAGTTACTGGATTGATGTGGATGATGAGAATGCATTTAGCAAAGCTGAAAACTTGCTCATTGGTAATTTGAAAAAGGCTTCTGACGGGCCCGTTTCAAGATATTTAAACAGGCCTCTGTCTATACGATTAACAAGATTGCTGTTAAACACAAAAATTGCACCCAATCATATTTCAATATTTGCCTTTATATTAGGGATATTGGGTGCAGGATTTTTCTTTTTAGGAGGATATCTTAATTTGATTATAGGGGGGAT
>Ga0310120_10001157_pt1 | contig 20018 bp, 12 predicted proteins | sample CB27_AW_983_MG_FD_203506 | JGI IMG/M metagenome (GOLD analysis project Ga0310120, IMG submission 203506) | Marine microbial communities from Western Arctic Ocean, Canada - CB27_AW_983 | ecosystem: Environmental > Aquatic > Marine > Oceanic | place: Canada: Western Arctic Ocean | collected...
ATGCAGGGCAACGAGGGCTCCCCGGTGCGTAAGACCGATCTGTTGTTGATCTCTCCCAGCGCCCCTGCGGCAAGTAGTGATCTCAGTAAATCCGACCTGGTCGGATTGCTCGATCAGTCATGGACTGTGCGCTACAAGGCACACCAGGAGATCCTGCGCCGCCGCGGTCCTGTCCTCAGGAAAGCAGCTGAGCGTTTTCTGAAAGAGCAGCCCTCCACCGGGGCCTTCAGCAGCCTGATCTACCTCGCCGCGATCCACGGGGATGAGGCATCCGTGAAACGCGTTCAAGCACTCGCCGCCGACGGGGACAAAGCCAGCGAACTGGCAATTCGGGTAATGGCTGAGTTTCCATCGAGGTTTAAACCCATCGAGGTGGAGAAGATCCTGGCCAAGGCCACTTCACCGCGTGTGCAACACGCCCTCATGGAATATCTCCATGCGCTCCCGGACATCAGGCTGCCGGAGTCCATCGTTCGCCTCGCCGCCGATCCCGATGCCTTCGTCCGCCAGTCAGCCGCCCAGCTGCTGGCCCGTCGCGCCTCGGCTGCCGAACTGACTCGCTGGGCTGCCGATGAATCCGAGATCGTTCGTCAGGGGGCCGTGAATGCCGCCGGTTTCCATATCTGGCATGCCATCGAGTCCACCACGAACTTCCCAGAGGTTCGTGAATTGGCTCGCGCAAATCAAATGGCCTTCGCTCAGGCAGACGGACCGATCAAGCTGCCCGACCTTGGCAAACCCATCTTCATTTACATGCCGTCCGAGTGGTGGCGGGACGAAGGCAACAGGAAAGCAGTCGCCCCGCATTTTTCTCTTCTTGCCAAGGCCTTGAGCGACCCGTCTCCAGACGTCCAGCTTCCTGCCGCAGTCCAATTGTTCTTTCTGAAAAATACCGAGGTCGACTCCAAGGCACTGACAATCCTGGAGGGTGCCGGTATCGAGCTTGGATCCAAGTCGAAGGCATCCAGAAATGCAGCCGCCCAAAAGAAATCCCTGCGGGCCTTGGAGACGGCAACCTTATCCAGAAACGAGAAGGTTCCCCCTGCATTTTCCGGCATTGACTGGAACACCACTTATCCAAAGGGCAAGGCGGCGGCCGGCAAGAAGCTGTTCACGGCCCGCGGCTGCATCGCCTGTCACCTGGCCCCTGACGACGGCAAGGGCGGGAGCATCGGCCCCTCGCTCAAAGGCGTGCATACACGCTTCTCCCCTCAATACCTGGCCGAGTCCATCCTGCTCCCGAATCGATTTGTTTCGCCCAATTTCTATCCCACCACGCTCACCATGAAGGATGGCATGGTCCACACCGGCTTTATCGAGAAGGACGGTGACACCGTGGATTTGAGGATGATCACCGGGACCGTGATGAAACTCTCGGGCGCCGAGGTTGCCAGACGCGCTACCAGTCATCAATCCATGATGCCGGTCGGCCTTGTGCAGTCACCTGTGGAGATGGAGCACCTGCTCGCCTACATGCTCAATCAATCAAGTGGCGCCAGTGCCTCGGCAGCCAAGGCGGATGACGAGGATCCCCTCGCCCTGGAGATCGAACGCAACTTCGATCCCGGGCAGCCGAACCTGTTCCGCTTTGCGGCGACGGAGGCAAAGTATGTGCGGGTGCAAATCCTCGCCGGCTCACGTGGGCAACCATGCATCGACGAAATGGAGATCTTTGCGCCCGGCTCAAAGCAAAACCTCGCCCTGCAGTCCCACGGAGCCAAGGCCTCCGCGTCCTCTTTGCTGGAAGGCTACCGCAAGCACCAAGTCGAGCACCTCAACGATGGCCAATACGGGAATGAGCGCAGCTGGATCCCGGCAAACCACACAGGCTGGGCCCAGATCGAGCTGGAGAAGATCGCAAAAATTAACCGGGTCGCCCTCTCGCGGGATCGCGAAGGAAAACTACGCGATCGCAGCCTGATCTCCTTCGATATCCTCATCTCCAACGATGGCAAGGCCTGGAAAACGGTGAAGAAAGTGCGTCCACCCAAGGCGGCCAAAAGATCCGCATGGGATGGGTGTTACCCAGTGATTATGAGAAGGAAAAACTCGATTAATGCCTCATGAAACAACTGCTTCCAATTGCCCTGTTATTTCCTCTGTAAAGACCTCGTCTTTCAAACGAAGTAGGCTTCCTTCTAAACCCATGAAATCATCCTCTTGAAAATGAAACTTCTCTACTCGATCGTACTCGTCACTTTTGGAACGTTACTTGCGTCTTCCGCTTTACACGCCAAGCGGCCGAAGCCACCGACCCGTGCGTTCGATGCTCCAGGGGCGCCAACCTTCATCCGACTCGATGACAAGCCCGGGGTCAATCCACCGGTCGATGCGGTGGGCAATTATTTGATCGGCCCCGCCTACCTGCATGCCCCCGAACGGAGAATTCCCAAGGACTCGCCGAGGGGGAAAGTTCTTCAATTCACCATCGATTCCAAGACCACCAAGTTGCTTAACCCGGGAACTGCCCGGAAGGTTTTCGGCACGGTCGATCCCAAGAACTCCAGGACCTTGCTCGTTGAGACCCATGAAATCGATTACACCCGCCAGATCACCGTTTACGTGCCCGCGCAATACAAGACGGGCAGCGCAGCGCCGTTCATGGTCTGTCATGATGGCCCGAAGGGAAAACCCAACCAGGTGATCCCGAATATCCTCGATAACCTGATTGCCCAAAAGCGGGTCCCACCGCTGATTGCAATCATGGTGGCCAATGGAGGGGGTGACGCCCAGGGGCATGAGCGGGGCAAGGAATACGACACGATGTCAGGTCTTTATGCAGAGTATATCGAGACGGAGGTCCTGCCCTTGGTGGAGAAAAACTGCGGGGTCAAACTAACCAGGAACCCGAACGGACGGGCGGTGATGGGAAGCAGTTCGGGCGGATCGGCCGCCCTCATCATGGCCTGGTATCGGACCGATCTTTACCGCCGGGTGCTGACTACCTCCGGGACCTTTGTGAACCAGCAATGGCCCTTCGATCCGAAGACGCCGGGTGGAGCTTGGGATTTTCACGATAAGCTGATTCCCCAGAGCGAGAGGAAACCCATCCGTCTGTTCCTCGCGGTGGGCGATCATGACCTTCTCAACCCGAACGTGATGCGCGACGGGATGCACGACTGGGTCGAGGCCAACCATCGCATGGCTAAAGTCCTGAAAGCCAAGGGTTATTCCTACCAGTATCTCTTTTGCCAGAATTCCGGTCATGGGATCGGTAACGCCAAGATTCAATTCCTGCCCCATGCCATCGAGTGGGTTTGGCATGATTACAAAGCGAAAGGGTAAGCATGCATACTCGTATTTTGATATCTTTACTTACCTTACTTACGTTCGTCGCGCTTTCTATTCAAGCTGCGGCCGATCGGCCCAATATCATATTTATCCTGACAGACGATCTGGGTTACGGGGACGTGGGGATTCTTTTCCAGAAGCAGCGCGACGGGATTCAAATCAAGACCCCCGAATTGGATCAAATGGCAACGGCCGGCACGATCATGAACCGGCATTACTGTCCCGCTCCCATTTGCGCTCCTTCCCGGGCCTCCCTGATAACGGGAATGCATCAGGGCCATTCGAATGTGCGCAACATGCAGTTCGACAAGGCCATCGAAGATAACTGGAATTTCGCCAACACCCTGCAGAAAGCAGGTTATTACACCATGCATCTGGGCAAATATGGTCTCCAGGGTTGGGGGCATTCCCCGGAAAAATGGGCCGCCTATCCCACCAAAAGGGGGTTTGACTATTTTTATGGCTACGTGAGGCACGTTGACGGACACCAGCATTATCCGGCTAATTTCTGGAAACTTGGAGATAATAAATCCCACCAGCAGAAAAAGCAGGTGTGGGAAAATGATGACGAAGTATCTGCGGGTCTGGATAAATGCTACACCACTGATTTATGGACCGCCAAAGCCAAGCAGATGATAGTGACTGAAACCAGGAACAATCCCAAGCGCCCCTTCTTCATGTATCTGGCCTATGATACTCCTCACGCCGCACTGCAATTGCCTACCGTTGCCTATCCCGATGGAAAGGGGGTAAACGACGGACTGCAATGGCTGGGGCAAGCCGGCAGAATGATCAATACGGCAGAAGGTACCATCGATCACTATCGCGATCCCAATTACACGGGTAAGGGGATAACCGATGTGGCGGAACGGTTTGCCACTTCCATCACCCGTATTGATCATTGCGTCGGGGATATTCTGCAAACCCTGAAAGACCTCCAGATCGACAAGAAAACCATCGTCATATTCTCCTCGGACAATGGCCCTCACCGTGAAGCCTATATTACAGGAGAACGGTGGAGTCCCTCGGTCTTTGAATCCGCCGGCAGGTTCAAGGGCTCCAAGGGATCATCCCATGAGGGGGGACTGCGGGTGCCTACCTTTGCGTGGGGGCCTTCCAGGATAAAGGCAGGTCAAAAATCAGATACCCCCTCCCAATTTCACGACTGGATGGCAACCTTTTGTGATTACGCCGGCGTTGATGCGCCCGCAAGAATTGATGGAGTGTCCTTGGTGCCAACACTTAATCAGACAGGCAAACAGAGAAAGGGTGTGGTCTATGTTGAATTCAACAGTCAACAGGGAATCTACCTGGACGGATACAAGGGGTTGCGGATGAAAACCACGGATCATGCGGTCGACTTCAATATCTTTGATACCATTGATGATGAACCTGAATCAGAAAACCTCGCCGGAACCACGGCCGATTTCATTCGCCTGCAAAAGAGAATGAAGAATGAGGTGCTGAGGATACGCATGCCGAATAAGCATGCCAAAAGATCCTATGACGATGAATTTGTGCCCGGACTGGATGTGGAGGAGGGTGATTTGAGAAACGGTGTGGCGGTGGAGTCCTACCTTGGAGAATGGAACTGGGTTCCCGAGTTCACTCAAATGATCCCCAAGGCGGGATTCATGAAAAAGAACATCAACCTGGAGCCATTGCCCGCTGAAGAAAATGCCGGATTACTGTTCTCCGGATATATTCAAATTCCGGAAGCTGGAGACTGGACGTTTCATTGCCGGGCGGCGGGTGGTTTGATATTCAAGATACACAATAAGTTGGTCATAGATGGAGATTACAAATACGATGGGAGTGAAATCAGTGCGACGGTGAAACTGGACGAAGGCATTCATCCCTACCGCCTGTATTACAGGACCTCTGGCAGAAAACCTGCCCTCAGTCTCCAATGGGAAGGGCCGAATATCGACAAGGGCTCAATCCCTGCTGATTCGTTCCTTGTGAAAGCTGATCTCCTTAAGTGACTGCGGTTTCAATGTGGAAATGCAGTCATTTATCTGATCGTGCAGGAGTCCGGTGTGGACCTTGCTCACAGTTATGAAATCGACCATGGTGAAAAAGACGAAGGCGGAACTGATCTGGGTGACGACCTGCCCTGTTGCGAACGGTTATCCCGTTGCCGGCGATCTGGACGCCGGGGGCAAGTCGCTTGGGCGAACAGCGGGTGTCATGAAGAAATATCGTAACCCCTGGGTGGGTTTCTCGGGCAGCACGTGGGAAAAGTGTTGAAGAAAACGAAATGAAGAAAAAACAGTATGATAGAAAGACTCCTGGCCCCATGAAAAGAACGATAGGAACACCAACCCTCAGGGTCTTGCTGCCTCTTGTCGTGGCGGCCGCCTGCGTGACCGGGTCACAGCTTTTTGCCCAGGCCTCGAAGCTCAAGGTGAACAACGAAAAGCCCGAGAAAGGGAACCAGAGCAAGCGGATCCACCCGCATGCTCTCAAGCTCATCCTAGAGGGGAAAAAGAAGGAAGCGATCGCCTACCTCGAAGCGACAGAGGGCAAGGGCGTCAACCCCGGGCACACTAGGATGCTGCTGGAGATGGCCCGGGGAAAACCGGGAGCCTGGAGGTTCGACGCGGAGACCTGGCCATGGGAGCGAACCCTTCCCGACACCTCCCTGAAGAAGGATGGCCCCAGCGACAGATTCACTATCGCGTTCGGCGGAGGGGCGGGCTACGTGCCGTCGAACGAGCGGGTGTGGGACACCGTCCGTGAGATCGATCCGCGGGCCCTGCTCCTGCTCGGCGACAACGTCTACATCGACGACCCTAAGACACCTGAGATGCAGCGTTTCCATTACTACCGCCGCCAGAGTCAGCCGGAATGGGCCCAGCTGGCCCGGAAAGTGCCGATCTATGCGATCTGGGATGACCATGATTTCACCACCAACGATGGATGGGGCGGTCCCGCCATTGAGGAGCCCAAGTGGAAGCGCGAGGTCTGGAAGCTCTTCAGGGAGAACTGGGACAACCCCTACTACGGGGGTGGTGAAGAGCAACCTGGATGCTGGTTTGATTTCGAGATCGGGGAGGTTCGCTTCGTTATGATCGACGGCCGCTACTACCGCGAATCGCCCAAGGGAAAGGATCCCTCCATGCTGGGACCCGTCCAGATGAAGTGGCTCCAGAAAACCCTCCGGAAGAAGTCAACCACCTTCACCGTGATCTGTTCCAATGTGCCCCTCGCCCCCAAGGTCAAGCCGGGCTCGAAGGATACCTGGGACGGATTCGACGGTGAGCGCCAACGGATCTACCAGTTTCTTGCCGACGAGAAGATTCCCGGAGTCATCATCCTCTCCGCCGACCGGCACCGCTCAGACGCTTACAGGATCGAGACCGGCATCAAGGGAATGTATCCGGTTTACGAGTTCAGTTCCTCGCGACTGACCAACCAGCATGTGCATCGCCTGATCGAGTCCTCGCTCTTCGGTTACAACCAGAAGCAATCCTTTGGACGGGTTGACTTCGATCTCAAGGCGGAGGATCCGACGGTCGAGTACACCATTGTGAACATCGACGGGAAAGCCATTCACTCCCTCAAAGTGAAACGAAGCGAACTGCAGTTCGATTAGGGACGTGCAGGATATCACCGTGCAGGCAACCGGATGAAAGGTGGGTTCGATTCCCATGACCCGCTCCATCTTCATTTTTAGCCACAAAAATAGTGCTATTATGTCCGTTTGAGGTAGGGAAACGGGCAACCTTACCAAGATGAGCGACTTCAGCATGAACGGGCGGGAATACCGCTTGCCGGCAGGTCCGGTAGCAGTGGTTTGCGTGGACGGATGTGAGGAGGATTATCTGGATGTGGCCCTGGCGCAGGGACGGATGCCAAGCATGGCCCGGATCCTTCAGGGGGGCTGGCGGGGTTCTGCCCGCGGGGCCCTGCCGTCCTTCACCAACGTGAACAACGTAGCCATCGTCACCGGCGTGCCGCCGGTAAGAACCGGATTGAGTGGCAATTTCTTTCTGGATCCCGACACCGGGGAAGAAGTGATGATGAACAGCGCGGATTTTCTGCGCTGTGAGACGATCCTGGCTGGAGCCGCCCGCGCAGGTCGTAAGGTGGCGATGGTGACCGCGAAGGAGAAGTTGCGGGACCTGCTCTCGCCCGGACTGCTGGCTGAAGGAGTGACTGGCATGGCGTTTTCCTCGGAAAAAGCTTCCGAGGCACGCACGCCGACACATGGCATTTCGGATGTCGAGGAGCTGGCAGGAGAAACGCCGCCAATTTACAGCGGTGAAGCGAGTGTTTACGTGCTGCGTGCCGGCGTGGCCCTTTTGGAAGCAGGGCAGGCGGATTTCCTCTATCTCTCGCTCACGGATTACATCCAGCACAAGTATGCACCACACGAAGAAGGGGCCCTGGAGTTCTACCAAGCACTGGACGTGGAGCTAGGCCGATTGCTGGACCTGGGTTGTCGACTGGGGATCACCGCGGACCATGGAATGAATGCCAAGTGCCGGGAAGATGGCACTCCGCGGGTGATCTACCTGGAAGATGAACTGTCCGGAGAATTCGGCGAAGGAAACAAGGTGATCTGTCCCATAACCGATCCTTACGTGGCACACCACGGGGCGCTTGGTTCCTATGTCACGGTGCATCTGCTGGAACCCGGCCGGTCCGCTGAAATCGCCGGGTGGATCCGCGGTCTGAAGGGAGTCACAGAGGTGCTTGAGAAGGCCGAGGCCGCCGAACTTCTGGAGCTCCCGGCTGACCGCATTGGTGACCTCGTTGTCATGAGTGCGGCGGACACCGTGCTGGGACGCAGCCCCGAGCACCACGACCTCTCCCAGCTTGACCGCCCCCTGCGCTCTCATGGCGGACGCTTCGAGACCACAGTGCCATTTATTTTTTCCGGCCCGCTGAATGATGAATATGCAGCAAGGGCTGCTGCGGATCCGCGTAATTTCGAGGTCTTTGACTATGTCTGCAACGCAATTGAATCATGAGTGCCACTGAACTGAGCGGTATACCGGAACTGTCGTGCCATGTGGCTGGTGAGGAGGTGGGCGACGAACTGCTCGACGTCATCTATCCCTACAGCGGTGAACTCGCCGGGCGCGTGCGGATGGTGGACGGTTCCGGGCTGGAGCGCGCGCTGTCCGCCACCCGGCAGGTGGACATGACACGCTGGCAGCGCCATGAGGTGCTGATGAAGGCCCGGGAGTTCCTTTCGGGGCGGGCGGAAGAATTCGCACACCTCATTCGCAGTGAATCGGGACTGTGCATGCGCGAGACCCGCTATGAGGTCGGACGCACCCAGGACGTGCTTCAGTTCGCTGCCATGGAGGCGCTGCGCGATGACGGCCAGGTCTTCTCGTGCGACGTTTCCCCGCAGGGGAAAGCCCGCAAGATCTTTACCCTGCGCGAACCACTGCAGCTTGCGACCGCCATCACGCCGTTCAACCATCCACTCAACCAGGTGGCGCATAAGCTGGCCCCGGCCATTGCGGCAGGCACGCCAATGATTCTCAAGCCTTCGGAAAAAACGCCCCTCACGGCCATCACCTTCACCACACTTCTGTATGAGGCAGGCCTGCCGCCTGAAATGCTCAGTGTTATTGTGGGCTCCCTGGATGAAGTGGTCACGCCACTCATCGGGGATGAGCGGGTGGAACTGGTCAGTTTCACCGGCAGTGTCGCTATCGGCAAAACCATCGCGCGGACTGCCGGATACAAGAAGCTGTGCCTCGAACTGGGGGGCAATTCGCCATTGATTGTGCTCGATGACGCGGATCTTGACCTCGCGGTTGAGCTGGCCGCCGAGGGGTGTTTCCGCAATTCCGGGCAGCGCTGCACGGCGGTCAAAAGGCTTCTGGTTCACCGGTCGGTGCTCGATGAATTCACCGGAGCCTTTGTCGCGAAAATATCTGAATATCCCTGTGGCGATCCCGCTGATGAGAACACCCGGGTGGGGACTGTCATTGATGAGTCGGCCGCCCGGTTGCTGGAACATCGAGTGGAGCAATCCGTTGAACAGGGGGCGCGCGTGCTGGCCGGAGGCGGACGCAAGGGCGCGGCCCTCGAACCCACCATCATTGCCGATGTTCCCCGCGACGCGGAGATGGTGGTGGAGGAATCCTTCGGTCCGCTTGCTCCAATCCTGCCGATCAAGGACCTCAATGACGCCATCGAGCTGGCCAATGGGACCGCCTTCGGCCTTTCCTCAGGGATCGTGACCGGTGACATGCAGGCGGCCATAGCCGCGGTGAAGCGCATTCGCAGCGGCACGGTGAACGTCAATACCATTCCCGGCTACCGGATTGAATCCTCTCCGTTCGGTGGGGTGAAGGACTCCGGGCTGGGCATCAAGGAGGGCGTCATTGAGGCCATCAAGTACATGACCAACGTAAAGACATTTTCACTGCCATGGTAAATGGAGACAAGCCCCTGTTCACCCCGGGACCGCTGACCACAAGTACCACGGTCAAGGAAGCCATGCTGCGCGACCTGGGCTCACGTGACCATGAGTTCATCCGGCTCATCAAGGATATCCGTGATGGACTGTTGCGTCTGGCCGGCGTGTCCCAGGGCGAGGGCTGGGAAGCGATCCCCATGCAGGGCAGCGGCACCTTCGCCATCGAATCGGTCATCTCGTCCATCACGCCCCCGGAGGCAAAGTGGCTTGTCATCATCAATGGGGCCTACGGTGAGCGGATCCTGAAAATCATCGAGCGCCACGGTATCGCGGCCGAGGCGATCCGTTGCGCTGAGAACGAACTCCCCGATGTGGCCGCCATCGATGATGCTCTTGCCGGAGGCGGCTTCACGAACGTGGCAGCAGTGCACTGTGAGACAACCTCCGGGATCATGAACCCGATCGCCGACATCGGGGCCGCAGCCCGGAGGGCAGGGTGCACGTATTTCGTTGATTCCATGAGTGCCTTCGGCGGCGTGGAATTTGATCTGGCAGGATGCGAAACCGACTTCCTCGTCTCCAGTGCAAACAAGTGTGTGGAAGGTGTTCCCGGTTTTGGTTTTTCCCTCTGCAGACGCGCATCCCTTGAGGCCACCGAAGGGTTCGCCCGGACAGTGAGCCTTGATCTTCTGGCCCAGTGGCAGGCACTGGAAAACAACGGCCAGTTCCGCTTTACACCGCCAACCCACACGCTGCTCGCCTTTGGCCGGGCGCTGGATGAACTGGAATCCGAGGGTGGAATTCCCGCGCGTGCGCAGCGCTACCGTGCGAATCACGAGCGCTGTCTCACCGGCATGCGGTCCATGGGGTTCAAGGAATACGTCGCCCCGGACCTGCAGGGGGACATCATCACCTCCTTTCTTTATCCCTCCGCCGATTTCAATTTCGATGAGTTTTACGATCTCCTCAACGGGAAAGGGTTTGTGATCTATCCGGGCAAGGTGACCAAGGCCGACTGTTTCCGCATTGGGCACATCGGTCATTTGTTCCCGGAGGACACGGAGGCCCTTCTCCGGGCGATTCGCGAAGTGGCAGATGAGATGAACCTTTTCCCAGCTGAGTCAGCTTGAAAGGCGAGGCGGACATCATCATTATTGGCGCTGGGATCTGGGGGCTGAGCACGGCGTATCATCTGGCCCGTGAACAAACAGGCCGATCCATTGTCGTAGTGGAACGCAATGCGGCGGTGGCTAATGAAACTACCCAGCAGGCAGCGGGACAGATCGGACAGTTGCGCAGTGATCCGCTGATGGTGAGTGCGGTGAGATATACCCTTGAGCTCCTGACCGGCTTCAAGGAGGCCACCGGCCACGATCCGGGATTGATGCTGACCGGCAGTCTGCACCTTGCGCAATGTAATGAACGCATGGCGTCCTTCGAGTCACAGCTTGACCATGCGGGTTCTCTGGGCATCGAGGCACAAATCGCCGATGGCGCCCTGATTGAGGAATTGGCTCCGGCCATCAGGCAGGAGGAAATCGTGGGAGCACTGTACGTGCCCGGGGATGGCTACGTGGACGCGCGTGCCTGCGCCCAGGCCTATGGCAATGCGGCCCGGGACCTGGGCGCGGAGATCGTGGTCAATGCGGAGGTAACGGGTCTTCAGATAAGCAACGGCTCGGTAAGCTGCGTTGAAACAAGCATAGGGAGCATCGCAACCCAATGTGTGGTTGCCACCGCGGGTCCATGGGCAGGCCGCATTGCTGAGATGGCGGGCCTCACGTTGCCCATGCTGCCCATACGCATGCAGCAGGCAAGGACCGCGCCCGATCCCGGGATCCCGGCGCATCACCCGGTGGTCCGTATCCCCGATCAGAGTTGTTACCTGCGACCCGAGGAGGGCGGTTACCTGTTCGGCACATTTGATGATGAGCCGATGACAATCGATCCCCGTGAGAAGCCTGCCAACTTTGCCACGGGAGACATTAAACCGGACGAGAAAATCATTGCCGGGGCACGCCAACGCCTGGCGTCCGTATTTCCCGTGCTCGACCAGCTTGATATCGCGCAGTTCCGACAGGGAATGATCACCTGCACACCCGATGCCGGCTACATTGTCGGTCCTGCCTCCTCTGTTGAGGATCTTTGGATCGCGACTGGGTGTGGCGGCATGGGCATTGCCGGGTCTGGGTCTGTTGGGCGGTGGTTGTCGGACTTGATCCTGAGGGGCGATTGCACGGACGACATTTCGTCCTTCACTCCATCACGTTTCAAGGGACGCGACGCTGATTCGCTGCGTGAAGAATGTCTTCATGTCTGCAGTAGCTACTACGCCCTGAACAGCGTTACCTACAGCCTCAGCTGAGAAAACCATGAAAAAAACAGCCCTCCATTCCTACTTGATTGCCCTGGTTGCCCTCGCAGGGGTATGCCTCTTGATGCCTGCCTCCCTGCGCGCGGCCGAGAAGCCGAATGTCGTCCTCATTTACGTCGACGACCTGGGATACGGAGACATTGGCGTCTACGGATGCAAGGATATCCCTACGCCCAACGTCGATCGACTGGCTGCCGAAGGGGTTCGCTTCACCGCATCCTACATCACCAATCCACCGTGTTGCCCGAGCCGGTGCAGCCTGATGATGGGGCAGTACGGCCAGCGGTTTGGCAAATATGGCATGTCGCGGGGACTGCCAATTCCGGAGGACCGGCCAACCCTGGCCAGGTTCCTGGCGAACAACGGCTACGTGACCGGGCAGATCGGCAAGTGGGACATTGGAACAAAATTGCAAGGCCCCCTGCAGGTTGGTTTCACGGAAGTCGCTCAAAAGCCGCCCAAGAAAAAATTGGCTAGGAAGAGTTCGAAATACTTCTGTATCAATGAAGCGGGCGAGACCCAGTGGCTGACCGACTATGACGGCGACAACATGGTCGAATTCATAGAGCGTCACAAAGCCGAGCCTTTCTTTCTCTACTGGTCTCCCGAGGCGGTCCATTCCAGCAATCAGGAGGCTCCCGCCAGCCTGACCGAACGCACGCAGGCCCAGGGCAAGCGAAGCAAACTGGCCGGGGCCATCGTCTCGGTCGACGACCAGGTGGGCAAGCTGTTGGATGTTCTGGAGAAACGCGGGCTGCGCAAGAACACCCTCGTCATCTTCTCCAGCGACAACGGGGCCAATGGGAGCGAGGGGGGTCTTTCCACACCCTACAGGGGAGGCAAGGGGCAGGGGACCCAGCAGGAAGGTTGGGTGCGCGTGCCGACCATCTTCTCCATGCCTGGCGTAATCCCCAAAGGAAAAGATTACCACGGCCTGGTCGCCAACTTCGATTTCTATTCCACCATTGTCTCGATGGCCGGACTGCCTATCCCCAGGCACTGCGACGGCGTGGATCTGATTCCGTATCTCAACGGCAAGCGAAAAAGCGAGTCCCACGAATACCTCTTCTGGCTCAACAATGAACCCGGTGACGCCGTGCGCCGGCACATGATCGCCGTCCGCTGGCAGGACTGGCGGCTCTACAAGAAGTATGACAAGGACCCGTGGCAGCTGTTTGATCTCAAGGCTGACCCACGGGAAGAACAAGACGTCGTGGCCAAGCATCCTGAGGTCGTCAAGCAACTCGCAGCCAAGCATGCTGCATGGGCCGGGACGCTGGAACCCCTTGGAAAGATCCCGGAGGTCCGCCGTGGGGAGCCTGCTATTCCCAGTGGTCATGGGTGGGCGTTTGCTTCAGACAAGCAGAAGGGTGGGACGAAACGAAAGGCATTACGAAAATGAAAGGACGGACCTTCCTTGCGGCTCTGATAATCCAGGTGTTCACCGGGCTTTCAGGATATGGAGCGGACCACCCGAATTTCGTGGTGATCCTGACCGATGACCAGAGCTGGGTGGGGAGCTCCCTGCAGATCATCCCGGAGGACGGCCGCACCCGCAGCGATTATTTCCAGACCCCGCATATCGAACGTCTCGCAGAGATGGGGATGTGTTTTACCCAGGGTTATTCCCCCGCAGCATCATGCTGTCCCACGCGCAGATCGATTCAGACCGGACAGGCCCCGGCTCGTCACGAGTATCATTCCGACCGGGATGGATGGACCACCACCTATCTCCGCCAGTTGAACATTCCCCGCATGCTCAAGTCCGTGCATGCCAGTTATCAAACTGCGCACTTTGGGAAATGGGATCACCGCTACGATGAAGTGACACCCGGTCAGCAGGGATACGATGTGTCGGACGGATACACCGGGAACGGCACCGGAGGGTCGAAGGGGACGGGAGGACCGGCTGCAAGGTCCGATCCGAAGCGGATCGACACCATCACAGGACGGGCCCTGGACTTCATCAGTGGCCAGCATGCTTCAGGCAACCCGTTTTATCTACAGCTTTCGCACTACGCTGTTCATCTGGATATCTTCTACAACCAATCAACCCTCGACCATCTCCGCAAGAGGCCTCCCGGGCGTAAGCACAAGATGCCGGAGTTCGCCGCGATGACAGCTGACATGGACGCTTCCATTGGGCGCATTCTTGACAGGTTGTCAGAGCTCAAGCTTCTCAAGAACACCTACCTCATCTTCCTTTCCGACAATGGAGGACGTAATACCATCCCGAAGGCGCCCAAGGTGAAGGAGACGCGCAATGCTCCTCTGCGGGATGGCAAGCATTCGTTCTATGAGGGAGGGATCCGGGTGCCCTTCATTGTGCTGGGTCCGGGTGTGAAACGCGGATCGGTCAGCACGGTGCCGGTGACGGGTCTCGATATCCTGCCAACTCTTGCTGATCTGGCCGGCTACAGGAGACCATTGCCGGAATCCATTGATGGAGGATCGATGCGACCCGTGCTTCACAATGCCGGGCAGGGTGTGATCCATCGCGCGAGACCCTTTCTGGTTTTTCACCAAGCTGTCGACCGTACCGCCATTTCGGCAATCCGGTTCGGCGACCTCAAGCTGGTCAAGAACTGGGAGAAGGGACGACTCGAACTCTTCGACCTGTCAAAGGACCTGTCGGAATCCCATGATATATCCGGTCGGAATCCCGAGCAGAGGCGGAAGCTTCACGCCATGTTAACCGGTTTTCTTGAAGAGATCGGAGCGGCTACGCAGCAAACCGCCGGAAAGAAGCAGGGGACAAGGTCCAAGCGCAGGTAACCAGATCAAATTCCACGATCATGGTAGTATTCGGAACTGGATTATTCCCGGTTTCCGGGTAGGTTTTGCAGAAATATTTGGGTTATGCGAACTCCTTTGAATCGACGAACCTTCCTGAGGGGAAGTGGTGTGGCCTTGGCCCTGCCCATGCTGGAAGCGATGACTCCAACCGCACGTGCGGCCACCCAGGCCCGCGGGTCTGTGAAGAGGTTCGTCTGCCTCTCGAACAACTATGGGGTCTACCAGAAGGCGTTCTTTCCAGACGAGAAGCAACCCGGTGCCGACTACAAGATGCCTGAAACGCTCAGGTCGCTGGAAAAGCATCGTAAGGACCTCACCGTATTCTCCAACCTCGACCACGGGTTCACCGGGGGGCACCAGGGAGTGCCCGTGCTGCTGAGCGGAGTTCGACCCGTGCTCGCGCACAACTACATCGAAGGCAATATCAGCCTCGACCAGAAACTGGCGGAGCACCATGGAGCAGCGACGCGGTTTCCATCCATGACCCTCGGGGTGCGGGAGCGCAATCTCCTCAGCTTCACCCGGACCGGGGTGCAGGTTCCCTCCATTGACATGCGGGCTGCCTATCGCTCCATGTTTTTTGAAGACACCGCCGACAAGAAGGAGGCCGAGGGGGAGCGCTATAAGCGGCATTCCAGCATTCTTGATGTGGTCGGCGAGCAGGCCAAGGCTCTTGACAGGCAACTCGGAAAGCAGGACCAGGAAAAGCTCGAGGAGTATTTCGACGCGGTCAGGACGATGGAGAAAAAGATCGTCCAGCAGGAGCCCTGGCTTCAGCGCCCCAAGCCCACGACGGACGTGAAAGAGCCCAACCCCGGGAATGGCACGGCAGAGCAACTCAAGGTCATGATCGAAATGATCGCGCTGGCCTTGCAGACTGATTCAACCCGGGCGATCACGATGGTGAGTGGATTCGCCAATGGGGACTTTGGGCTGAATGGAGGCTATCACGGGTTTTCTCATCACGGGGAACGGCCCGATCCCGTTGCGGCCCTGAAGAAGATCGAGGGTTTCCAGATCTCGATGATGTCCTACCTCATTGATCTGCTCAAGGAGCAGAAGGATCCCATCAACGGCGGGACTCTCCTTGATCATACCGCCATCCTCTACGGATGCGGCATGGCCGCCGGGACACACCAGACCAAGAATCTTCCCCTTGTTCTCGCCGGGGGAGGATTCAAGCACGGGGAGCACAAGGTTTACCCGAAAGAAGATGCCCACCGGGTGCCGGCAGCCAACCTCCTTCTCTCTATCCTGCAGAACAGCGGGCTGGAGATTGACCGGTTCGGATCAAGCTCGGGGACGCTGCGCGGATTGGAATGGAAGGCGTGAGCAAGTAGCGGAGCGCCTCCCGCAACACGAAATCTTTCCAATGCTCATCCGGTTCGTCGCGACTGTCCTTTTGCTGGCAGGATGCCTTCCCGGTCTGGCTGCTGACGCCAAGCTTGCCGATATCAGGCCATTCCTGCAGAAATACTGCTTTGACTGTCACGGACCGGAAAAGCAGAAGGGGGACTATCGATTCGATACACTGAAGACGGATCTTTCGGATATCGAAACACTGGAGACCTGGCAGAATATCCTCGACCAGCTCAATCTCGGCGAAATGCCGCCGAAGAAGGAGTCGCAACCGGCAGAGGAGGAGTGGGTCTTGGTGGTTGAGAAGCTCACCGACAGGCTTTCAACGTTCTATGCGAAGCAGCGCAGTACCGGGGGGCGCACGGTGATCCGGCGTTTGAACCGGCATGAGTTGCGCAATACCCTTCGTGATCTTCTTTATCTTGATGGACCGCAATACCGGCCCGACGCCGCAGGTTCACGACTGGTGGACAACAATGGCAATGGGAGCGTGGAGCGGACAGGAAATGATCCCTTGCGCTTTTTCCCGGAGGATGAGGAGGAGGACGGCTTCTTCAATCTTGGCGATCATCTGGTGATGTCGGATTTCCTTCTCAAGCTGACGCTTGGGGCAGTGGAGGAAACCATCGCGCAGGCCACCCACCTCGGGTCAAAACCGGAGGCCAAGTCCCACCACTTTAAGGGGCACCTGATCAAGGGGAAGGGACGAAATCTGATTGAAACGGTTTCCCGGGAGATCAACCCGAGCCATGAGATGATTGCAGTTGGCTACGAGCGTTATGGCAGGGTTGCGCCCACTGACCTCCGTGGAGGGGTAGGGATGTCGACAAGATACAGGATCACAGTGGAAGCGTCGGGACATAACCCACGTCATCCCTGGAAGGAAATGATCCCGGTGGATGATAAGGACCCGTTCCAGCTGTGTCTGAATATTGCGGATACCAGGAATGGAGGAATCGCGGGACCGACGTCCACGGCCGAGGCCCTATGGTCCCTTCCCGCCGATGGGAAGAGGAAAGTATTCACTCACGAGGCCTGGATGGACAAGACCTGGACGCCGTGGCTGGGATGGGAGAACGGTCCCACCGAGCGAATTGTGCGGCCCGAAAAGGTTGTTGAGGAATACATGCCAGCGCAGTTCTTCAAACGACCGGACAAGAAAGCGGATAAGGAAGGTCATGAAAACTGGGGGCTGGATATGGCACGCCTCCTGTTCAAGGGGGGATACAGGGGTCCCCATATCAGGATCCACAGCCTCAAGGTCGAGCCCTTGCTGGGAACCTGGCCGCCGCGTAGTCATACTGCGCTTTACGGGGTGGAATCCGGGGAGGAAAAGGAGGTCCGCAGGCTGATGCGGGCCTTCGCGCAACGTTGTTTTCGGCGACCGGTTGCCCCGGTTGAGGTGGAGCCCTATGTGCAACTGGTATTGAAGCAGCAGGCCGGTCCCGTGGTCAAGGTAGCTGGTGGAATAAAGAATCTGCGTTACCGGGTCTATGAGGGCAAGTGGGAGAAGCTCCCTGATTTCAAAGCTCTCAAGGCAGTTTCAGAGGGGGCGCTTCCCAAGGGCTTCATCGACATAGGGGCATCAGGGCGGAAGGAGTACTTCGGGATGGTATTCGATGGAGAGATCGAGGCTCCCAGAACGGGTGAGTATGTTTTTGAGATGGCCTCTGATGATGGGGCCCGAATGCTCATCGACGGGAAAGAGGTGATCCTTCATGACGGATTGCATGGCCCTGAGTTGAAGAAAGGGAAAGTAGACCTCGCGGAAGGAGAGCATGTCATCCGGGTTGAATACTTTGCCTACGGGGGAGGGAACAGTTTCCGGGCCGGATGGAGCGGAGCGAATTCAACGCACGTCAAGCTCTCCGTGGACCCTCTGCATAATGTCTCCAAGCCTGAAAAGACCAGGGAAGCGGTTCCTCCCTTTATCAGGGCGATGCAGGATGGCTATGCCGCTCTGATGTGCTCGCCGCAGTTCCTCTATTTCAAGGAGAAACCCGGACCCCTTGATGACTTCGCGATCGCTTCCCGGCTCAGTTATTTTCTCTGGTCTTCAATGCCGGATGAGGCCCTTCTGGCGCTGGCCGGGGCAGGGAAATTGAGAGAGCCCGCAGAACTCGATCGCCAGGTGGAGCGCATGCTCAAGGACCCCAAGGCGGCAGCCTTCATTCGCCACTTTCCCTCGGCCTGGCTCCGCCTCGACAAGCTGGGAAAGATGCCTCCCTCGGGTGGAGATTACCAATTCTACAAGAACCTCAGGGTTGAGCCAATGCTCATGAAGCAGGTCACTTCCTACTTTGCTGAAATTCTGGAAACCAATGGCCGGATCGAACAGTTCATTGACTCCGACTACACCTACATGAACCAGACCCTGGCAAAGTGGGTGTACAGGCGCGAGGGAATCCGGGGGGAACGTCTGCGCAAGGTCAAGCTGGAGGATCCGCGGCGGGGCGGTATCTTCACTCAGCCGGGGGTGATGACCGCTACGGCCAACGGGGTCGATACCTCGCCCGTTATCCGTGGGGTCTGGGTCCTTGAGAATGTCCTGGGGACTCCGCCTTCACCGCCCCCGCCTGACGTGGAGCCCCTTCCAACCGATACCCGCGAGGCCTCCACCATCCGTGAACTGCTCGCCCTTCATCGCAAGAATGAGGCATGTAACAGCTGCCACCGAAAGATCGACCCGCTGGGGTTTGCCTTCGAGAACTTCGACGTGGTGGGGCGATGGCGCGATCGTTACAAGCGCGCCAAGGGGCCGATTGACACCTCGGCGACGCTCTCCAATGGAACCGAGATCGCGGACATCATGGCCTTCAAGAAGATGCTGATGGAGCGAAAACCGCTCGTTATACGTTGCCTGACTGAAAAGATGCTGACCTATGCGACGGGCCGCAAACTCGAGGCAATTGATCGGGGGGAAGTCGACCGGATCACTGCTGAGCTGGCGAGGAGGGATAATCGTCTGCGTGAACTCGTCCGCCTCGTAGTGAAGAGCGAAAGTTTCCTGAAGAACTGACCGTTCAGATGATGCCAATTGGGATTTGCATGATCGCCTTTCTGCTTGCTCTGCCTCAGGTGGTTGCAGATACGGGCGGTCCGGGAAATTCAACGATTGAGCGAACCAGGCATGAGACGATCTACCGCGATGTCGTGTTCGCCGAAGTGGAAGGTGTCCCGCTCAAACTGGACCTCTATCTCCCCGTAAATGCGAGAGAGAAACCTCATGTCGTGGTCTTTTTCCATGGGGGTTCCTGGCGCTCCGGGTCCAAGGAAAGCTGCCAGGTGCGCTGGCTTGTTCGTCACGGATACGCGGTCGCGAGCGTGGGTTACCGGAAGACGCATTCTGCCCCGTTCCCGATCATCCTGCACGACTGCAAGGGGGCGGTCCGTTTCCTGCGGGCGAAGGCGGATAAGTTGGGGATCGTGGCGAACAAGATCGCGGTGGCGGGAGCTTCTGCAGGAGGTCACCTTGCTCTTCTCCTTGCGACCAGTGGGGGAGTGGAAAATCTGGAAGGGACGGTCGGGGGCAACCTTGATCAGTCAAGCCGGGTGCAGGCGGCCCTCGGGATGTACTGTCCCACAGATCTTCATTTCGCTGCCATGACTGATCCGGGGCGCTGGGACAAGCCCGCCAGTTCGCTTTACCAGTTCCTCGACGGGAAGCCATCCGAGAAGCTCACCCTGGCCGCGCTCGCCAGTTCCACGACGCACGTAACAACCGACGATCCGCCCATTATCCTGCTGGTTGGGAGTGAGGACACCCCGGACCGCATCATGCAGGGGCGGTTGCTCAGAAAGGCTTATGAC
>Ga0310120_10001158_pt1 | contig 20011 bp, 15 predicted proteins | sample CB27_AW_983_MG_FD_203506 | JGI IMG/M metagenome (GOLD analysis project Ga0310120, IMG submission 203506) | Marine microbial communities from Western Arctic Ocean, Canada - CB27_AW_983 | ecosystem: Environmental > Aquatic > Marine > Oceanic | place: Canada: Western Arctic Ocean | collected...
CGTACCTGGCCGTCGGTTCCGCCGAGGGGAAGTTCGAGATGTTCAGCCTCGAGGGCGGTCTGAGGGAGCACAACCTGTATTCGGCCTGTGCCTACGGCTTCTTCGTCTACATGGGTGGCCAGTTGGCTTCCTATGGAGCGTTCCAGAGATACGTCACCGTCGACTCGGTCGGTTCAGCCCGCCGGGCTCTGATCATCAAGGGCGGCTTCACGCTGGTCTCCTGCACCCTGTTCTTCATGGTCGGCACCGCACTGTTCGTGTTCTACCAGCAGTCGCACCCGGAGATCTTCTCGACCTACCTGAGCGAACCTCGCAAGCACGACCAGCTGCTGCCTCACTTCGTGATCACCTACGCCGGCGGTTATGGCCTGACCGGGCTGATCCTGGCCGGGCTGTTCGCGGCGGCCATGAGCAGTCTCGACAGCGGGATCAACAGCATGACCGCAACCCTGGTGACCGACTGGTTCCACGGCCGCGAGCTGGGTACCTCGATCAACCGCTGGCTGACCGCTGGCTTCGGGCTGAGTGTGACTCTGATCGCCTGCCTGCTGGCATTGATCAACTCGCCGGTCTTCAAGATCCTGCTCTCGATCGCCGGAGCCACGCTGGGTCTGCTGCTGGCGATACTGATGCTGGGGATGCTCATCCGCCGGGTCAACACCACCGGCGTGCTCGCCGGTGCGATCTCCGGGATGTGTGTCTTCTTCCTGATCCGCTTCGGCCTGCCGTTGCTGGACGAAGAGACGCTCGCGTCGCTGGGACCCGTGGCCGACCTGAAGTCCAACACCTGGTGGGACGGCCTGCTGACCACCGTACCGGCGGTCGTCGTCGGCATCGCAGCCAGTTTCCTGGCCCCACCGCCGCGGCCCGAGCAGCTCGAGGGGCTGTTGCTGGCCGGTGCGGCTACCGCAAAGCCACGCTAGCGACTGTCCCCCAGGAACCACCGCATCAGTTCGCCACCTCGATCGAAGACCAGCGACGACCTGCCCGCGGTCACTTCGTCGTAGTGCTCATGCTCGTCGGAGGGCAACCCGGTTCCGCAGGCGGCGATCGGCACATGGCCGCGGGCATGTGTCCTGGTCCTCAGCAGCGTCGGGTGATCGGGCGAGACGAGGATCCTGTGATCTCCCAATTCGGCCAGCCGCGCCTGGATCGGCCCGACGATGCTCTCGTCGATCCGCTCCAACGCCCTGATCTTCGACTCGACATCCCCTTCGTGTGACGCCTGGTCTGTCGCCTCCACATGCACGACCACCAGGTCGTGTTCGGCCAGCGCGTCGATCGCGGCCCGCCCCTTGGCCGCGTAGTCGGTGTCCAGGTACCCGGTGGCTCCCTCGACCTCGATCACCCTCCATCCCAGCAGTCTCCCGATCCCACGGACCAGGTCCACCGCGGTCACCACCGCACCGCGCAAACCGAATCTCTCGTGGAAGAGCTCAAGACGGGTTCGACGGCCGAGCCCCCAGAGCCAGACCTGGGTCACCTGCGAAACCACATCGGCGGCGGCGATCAACTCGCGGCTGCGATCCATCAACTCCGTCAACACGTCGGCACCCGGTCCCCTCGGCAGATGACCGGAAACCGGCTGGCCGGTCACGTCATGTGGGGGCGTCAAGTCGGTCTCATCGGAGAACGGCGGAACGTCGCCGCCGGAAGCCGGCCGGTGGATCAGCAGGTTGCGGTAACTCACCCCGGCATGGAACTGCCAACTTGATCCGTCGCCGATCCCCTGTTGCAGACAATCGATCAACCGTCCGGCGGCTTTGTTGTCGACCTGTCCGGCGGTGAAACTCTGCATGCAACCATCGACAATCGTCACCAGGTTGCAGCGGATCGCCCAGTCGTTCTCGCCCAATTCGATCCCCACCGCAGCCGCCTCGATCGGGGCCCGTCCGGTGTGGTGCAGCAGGGGGTCATAGCCCATCAGGCTCATCATCCCCACGTCACTGCCGCTGGGCAGAGTCGCCGGAACGTGGTTGGCTCGGCCGATGACTCCCCGCCGCACGATCTCGTCCATCGCCGGCGTGCGGGCAGCCTGCAAAGGTGTCAGCCCGTCAACAGCGGCTTGCGGCTCGTCGGCAGCACCGTCAGGGATGATCAGGACGTATTTCATGAACCCATGACCGAGTGACCGAAGAGTCCGTCGGCGATTGCCCCGAGTCGTCCGAAGGCCCGTGATCGAGCTCGTTGGTCAGTGACTTGTCGGTCGTTTGTGTATCACCGTTCCGCCAAAAAACCAAGGGGGACAGCGACTTGCGCTGTCCCCCTTGGTTTGAATGCGGAGAGGGAGGGATTCGAACCCTCGGTACCCGTGAAGGTACACCGGTTTTCGAGACCGGCACATTCGGCCACTCTGTCACCTCTCCCTGGTCCCGTCTGCGATGTCACCACCACCGTCTGGCCGCGGCAATCATAGTCCGGGCGGTTCTTTTGCGCCAAGGGGCGCCGATGGCCCCAGACGCGAGCTGATCCACGCCTCATCGACGAACCGCTTCCACAGCCATCTCAGGGTCGTCTCGGCCCGCCGGAAGGCCATTTCCTTCTGCTCAGCTGTCGCCAAGGACTCCGTGGGAAACGCAACCCCGCCCGGCCCCAGCCTTCCGCCCCCCTCGAGCCTGGCCAGGTCCTGGTTGACCCGTGCCTCGACACGAACCGCCCAGACCAACCCGTAGGTCTGGGAAAAGTCGTCCCACGCCCGAGCCAGCCGCTGGCCAACGTCATCCTCGGCATCACTCTGCCGTTTCGCCTGCGGCCGACTCACCAGCCACACCGCCGCGGCGACGACCAGGCAGCCGGTCAATCGCACCCCCTCGGTCCACTGTCCCGGGGGCACCGAACCGGTCAACGGCCACAGCAGCGCCAGCACGCCGCCGGCTCCGCAGAGCACCACGGCACCGCGGCGGGTCATCACGTAGTTGCCGATTCCCAGCAGGAGGACGACCAGCCAGCCAACCAGTTCGGGCCAATCCAATCGCACGGGTTCCAACAGAGGTCGCCCGACGAAACCACCGAGCCGGGCGGCCACCGCGACCCCGGTCACCGGCCATTCGAGCACCAGCAGCAGCGGAACCATCACGAATCCGCCCCAGGCACCTGACCCCGGCCGCCGCGCACCCAGGACGGCCACCGCCGGGGCCACCCACAGCACGCACGCGGCGTACCACAGGTGGTCGATGGCACCCGGTGAAACCCCATCGACCAGGCCGGCCGATGCTGCGACCAGCGACACGGTCAACGCGGCAATGCCCCATCGCCAGGCCGCCCGCAACGAAGTCCCGGCCACGGCCTTTCGGCCTTGCCACCAACACCACGTGGCGACCGCCAGCACTGTGATCATCACGACTTGCATAACCGAACTCGAACACCAGCCTGCACAACCGACCCCGTACCCGTCATTTCCCGAACAGCCGACACACACCCACCGTGTAGCTGATACGACCGCCACGGCCATCCTCGACTACAAGACTAGCGGCCCTGGACGTGGGATTCATCGGGAGGAACTCTCCCGACATGACGAAAACACATTCTGTGACGCCCAGCCACATGGTTCGGGCCGAGGCGGGGTGACTCGAAGACGAACCCCGAATGACTACACCTCACACGTGTCACGAAACCAAGACGACACCGAAGGAGATCTTCCGATGAAGTGGACAACTGTGATCGCTACTGTCGCCGCCCTGTCCGTTGGCACCCAGACCGCCGATGCCGGTCTGTTGGACTTCCTCCGCCTGAACCGCACTAACAAGTGCGAGGTCAAGACGTCCAAGCCCAAGTGCGCCAAGCCCGCCGCGCCCAAGTGCGCCAAGCCCGCCGCTCCCAAGGCTCCCAAGGCTCCCAAGGCGCCGAAGTGTGCCAAGCCGGCCGCGCCCAAGTGCGCCAAGCCCGCCGCGCCCAAGGCTCCCAAGGCGCCGAAGTGTGCCAAGCCCGCTGCTCCGAAGTGTGCCAAGCCGGCCGCTCCGAAGACAGCCACCAAGGGTTGCGAGTACGAGAAGAAGACGACGCTGCTGCCCCGGATCCGCCTCCCGCAGATCCGTCGCATCAGCCTCTTCAACAACTAACAAACGCACCTCGCGTTTGAGTTGAACGCTCTGAGAACACGCCCGGGTCGATCCACCAGGATCACCCGGGCGTGCTTCGTTTAACGGGGCGGTTCCCCCTGCTACAATCACCGGCAGTCCCTGTCGAGCGACACGAACATGCCCCCACCACAGGTCACCAACGACTTTGTCGAGTTGCTCGAGAAGAGTCGACTGCTGACTCACGACCAGATTGCCGACGCCATCGGTCAACTCGATCTGCCCGAAGACGCCTCGCCGGTCGACGTGGCCACCGCGCTGGTCCAATCCGGTCGGCTGACACGCTTCCAGGCCGATCGCCTGCTCGAAGGCCGACACCGTGGCTTCTTCATCGATCACTACCGCTGCGACCACATCCTCGGCACAGGCGGCATGGGCTGGTTGTATCTCGCCGTCGATGTCGAAAGCGGCAACCCCGTCGCCGTAAAAATGCTTCCCAAGCGGCTCGAGGGCGACTCGGGCATGGTCGCGCGTTTCGAACTCGAGGCCAAGGCCGGCCTGCTGCTGAACCACCCCAACATCGTGCGAACTTACGAGTACCAGCAGACCGAGGGAGTCTACGGCGACGTGTTCTACGTCGTGATGGAGATCGTCGAGGGACTCAGTCTCGAGGAACTCATCGTCCGCAACGGTCCGCTGCCCTGGCCGGCCGCCTGCGACACGATCCGACAGGCCGCCGCAGGGCTCCAGCACGCCCACAACCACGGCACGATCCACCGGGATATCAAGCCGGCCAACCTGCTGATCGATACCACCGGACACGTCAAGATCGCCGACTTCGGACTCTCGAAGATCGAGTCCGAAGCCGAAGACGAATTCTCTCTGCAGATGATCTTCGGCCACGATTGCCTGGGCACCGCCGACTACATCGCCCCGGAACAGACTCTCGACAGCAACGCCATCGACGGCCGCGCCGACATCTACAGTCTCGGCTGCACGTTCTACGCCACGCTCACCGGCAAGCTGCCCTTCCCACTCAAGTCGACCAAGCAGAAACTCGAAGCCCAAAGAACCCGCAAGCCCCGACCGGTGACAAGCCTCGTGGAGGATCTGCCGGCGGAAGTGCCCGCGATTCTCGAGAAGATGATCTCCAAGCGTCCGGAAACCCGATTCCAGGAAGCCCAGGACATCTGCCTGGCACTCTCGCCGTTCTCGGAACGCTGTCGACCCGAATTCTCGTTCGACAAGGTGCTCATCCAGAGAGCCCAGATTGCCCGCAAGAAAATCGCCGCCAAGCAGGCCCACCGCACCGGTGGCTCGTCGGTCGTCCTTGGCCACTCGGGTACAGCCCAGTCGGCGATCGAAACGTCGATCCGTGAGCGGAAGAAACCGGACGAGTAGGGTCGACGGGAGTCGGTGAGGTACGCCCCGCGGGGCAACCCCGTCACTTTCGATCGACCCGCCGCCGGGCTTCGACCAGTCGCCGCCGCCACGCGGCAGTGCCGGGTGCCAGGTCCAACGCCGTTTCGAACGCCGCCACGGCCTCGACCACTCGCCCGTCGGCGAGCAGCAACTCGCCCAGTTCTCCGTGGCCATCGGGCAGGTCGGGACGAAATCGGACCGCCTGCCGGAAACACCGTTCGGCCTCCTCTGCCTTCTTCATGCCCCGCAGCACACGCCCCCGCCACAACCACGCCTCGGCGAAGTCCGGCTTCCGCTCGATCGCCGCCTGCAAATTCGTGAGCGCCGACCGGAATTCACCGAGTTCCCCCAGCATCAACCCCAGCACCAGCCTCAACTCGGCGGACTCGGGAAAATCGACCGCCGCCCGTTCGAGCACGCCACGGGCACGCGCCGCCTGGCCCGACCCTCCCAGGGCCCGGGCCAGTTGCAGTGGAAAGCGAACCCGGCCGGGATGCTCGCCGATCACTTTCTCCAGGTACTCGACCGCCCGCTGGGTCTGCCCCTCTTCGAGCATCGTCTGGGCTCGCACCCCGATCCAGTTCGGGTCCCGCCGCAACATCAACACCTCGGCCACGTAGGGATCGTCGCTGGTCTCGACCTGGGGAATCATCTCGAGTCGCCGTCGCACACGCTCGGCCTCGTCACGCTTCCCTTGCCGGAACAAGATTCTCGCCAGCAGTTCCTGGATCATCCGGTTCTCGGGCTCGATCTCCTCGGCCTTCAGACATAGGGCTTCCGCACCGGACATTTCGCCCGCATCCGCTCTCAGCCGGGCCAACCCCAACATGGCACGCGCGTTGAACGGTTCCAGTGAACTGGCCTGCTGGAACAGCACGTCGGCCTCGGAACCCCGTCCGGAGGCCGCCAGCAGTTCGGCCAAGGGCAAGCGGGGCAACGCCCGCCCGGGAGCCAATTCGAGCGCCCGTCGCATACACGACTCGGCCTCCACCGGATCCACGTTCTCCAGGCTGACCCCCAACAGGTAAGGCCAACGGAACTCCTGCGGATCCAACTCCTGAGCTCGACGAAACGCCCGATCCGACGGCTGGTCGTACCCGTGAGCCCGCAGCAGCATCGCCAGTTCCCCCCACGCGTCGCCCGATTCGGGCTCGACATCGACCCGTCCGCGGGCCGCTTCGATCGCCCCCCGGACGTCCGCCGACGCCCCCGAGAAGTCGATCTCAAGCAAGGCCTTCGGCTCTTCCTCCTGCCAAGCCCGCCAGGCCGTGAAGAGAGCCACGGCCAGCACGGTCGCCGCGGCCAGGACCGTGGCCGGGCCGCCTGTGCGACGGACGGACACCTCTGCCGATCCGGTTTCGGGAACGTCAGCCCCGGCCACATCCGGAGTCGTCTCGGTCATTTCTTCGGCTCCTGCCCGGCACCCTTAGACACCGTCACGATCCGATCGGCAGCTCCACCCGAAAAGACCTCGTGCGTCCCATCGGGCCAGTCGACTTCGATCGATGCCACCCGGTCGACATCTGCCAACCCGAAGTGCACCCGCGGGTCGCTCGACGACAGGTAGCTGCTGGCCGGCTGAACCAGCCGCAAACGGGTCGTGCCCCCGGCGACCACCGTCACCCGGGCACCCAGGGCCATCCGTCCCCCCTGGTCGGGCAACACGGCCCGGACGATCAGCCAGTGACGGTCACCGCCTGCCTGGTTGCGGTAGATCCGCACGGGACCGGCGGTGTTGCCGATCACCACGTCGAGATCACCGTCGTTGTCGATATCACCGGTGGCCAGCCCGCGTGACACCTCGACTCGACTCAGCAACGGGTCATTGCGATTCTCGCACTGCGAAAAGTGGCCTGCCCCGTCGTTGAGGAACACGTGGTTGCGTTCGGCGTAGATCTTCCAGAATTCCGGCACCGATTCGTCCGGCCGGCTCTCGATGGTGCGAGTCACCCGCCTGACACGACCGTTGGCGACCAGCAGGTCGAGGTCGCCGTCGTTGTCGAGGTCGAGGAACTGGGTGCCGAAGCCGGTGAAGCCCAGGCTGGGCATGCCCAATCCGGCCTGGTGACTCGATTCCCGGAACCCGCTTTCGTCGATGCCCAGGTACAGCGCGTTGGTCTCGCCCTCGAGATGGGTCAACAACAGGTCGATGCGACCGTTGCCGTCGACGTCACCGCAGGCGATTCCCATGCTCGCCTGTGGACGTCCCTGGGCACTCAGTGCGCCACCGCGAAAGAACGCCTCCTCGCGGAATGTGCCGTCGCCGGAATTGATCCAGAGAAAATTGGCGGCGTGATCATTGGCGACGTAGATGTCGGGCCAACCGTCGTCGTCAAAATCGGCGCAAACCACCCCGAGGCCGGGGCCGCCCTGCCGCGAGATTCCGGCGGTGGCACTGACGTCGACAAAACGCGGACCCGGTGACTGGTCGTCGCCGGCCGAGTCACCGCCGAGATTCCGAAAGAGACGGTCCGGCTGTCCGTCAAAGACATGGGGACCACAGTAGTCCGGCCGACCACTGTTGTCCGGGCACTTCGTGTCAGCCAGGTAGTCGACGTAGTTGGTCACGTACAGGTCCAGCCAACCGTCCCGGTCGAAATCGACCAGGACCACCGAGGTGGTCCAGGCGGAGTTGTCGATTCCCGCCGCAACGGTGATGTCGGCAAAGGTGCCGTCGCGGTTGTTCAGGTACAGACGGTCGGGGCCAAGGTTGCTCAGGTACAGGTCGGGATACCCGTCGTTGTTGATGTCACCCACGGCCACCCCCATTCCGTATCCGGTATCGGCCAACCCGCTGGTCCCCGACACATCCTCGAAATGACCGTCCTCGTTCTGTCGGTACAACCGGTTGGTGACATCCGCATCAACGGCGGGCTGGCCGCGGCCATCGAGTTCCCCGCTGTTGACCAGGTAGAGATCGAGGTCTCCATCGCGGTCGAAGTCGAACAACGCCACTCCAGGAGGGACCATCTCGGGCATGAAGTACCGACCGGTGCGACCGGCATCGTGGGAGAAGTCCACGCCCAGGTCGCGGTTGGCGTCCTCGAACAGAACCGGCTTCGTCGGCCGGTTCCCCGCGCCCGCCGAGTAGCCCGGTGGGCCGTCGTCACCGCATCCGGTCACCAACAGCAGGCCGGCCAGCAGGGCCAACCGGGCGGATCGGACAAAGAACATCGAAGGACGTTCGGAAGAGGTCATCCCGGCAGTCTACCAGCCCCGTTGTGCCGACCGGACGGGAAAACCGGCAGGTCCCCCGGCCGTCGCTCAACCCGCGGCGCCGCTTGAGGCCAGTTCGTCGAAGTGGCTTCCGCATTCGCGGAGGTGATCCATGATGGCGCCGAAGTCACCGCCGTGGGCCAGCAACCGGGCGCCTTGGTCGAACAGTGGCCCCATCAATTCGGTCGCCGCCGGCCGGCCCCAAGCCTTGCCGTTGGCCGCCGCTGCCGCCGCCACACGCTCGGTTGCGCTCTCGACGGTCATGTCGGTCGAATCGTCCAATGCCAACCGCATCCCCAGGTCACCGGGCCCGATGAACAACCCATCGACTCCCTCCAATGCTGCGATCTCTTCGACGTTCTCCACCGCCTCTCTGGTCTCGATCTGAACCACTAGCACCGTCTGCTCGTTCGCCTCCTGGACGTACTCGAGGTGCTCGGGAAGCGAAAAGTCACAGTCGAGCCCGGCTGCGTCGATGCCGCGATTGCCGATCGGCGGAAACTTGACCGACTGCACCAGTTCATGAGCCTTCTCGACAGTCGAAACGTGAGGGACCATCAACCCCGAGGCGCCGTCCTCGAGGAAGCGGTACAGCCGGGTCTTCTCGGTCGTGGGAACTCGCAACAGACAGTCGATGTCGTAGAGACGAAACAGGGGCAGAATGGCCTGGATCTCGCGGTCGGTCCAACAGCGATGCTCGAAGTCCAGCCAGATGCAATCGAACCCAAATTCGGCCGCGTGGCGGACGAAGGCGGGGACGAAGTGCCCCAGGCAACAGATCCTCACGGCCTCGTCGTTGACCAAACGGGCCCGCATGCGGCTGCGTCTCATGATCGTCCTCGGAGAATCGAATCGGACTGGTCGGTGATCGATCGCCAGACGCTACCGGCTGGCCGGACCACATGCAAACCTGCCACCGCGCGGCCCGGGGGTTCGTCGGCGAGAGAACACGTTGCACGAGTCCCGTTTTTGTGTCATCGTGGAGTCGGACGGGCCGGACGTGATTCGACTGAGCTCGTAAGACAGGGGACAGGTGGGATGAATCTAAAACGCGGACGCTCGTCGTCGGTGCTGTTCTCGGTTGCCGTGCATGTCGCGGTGATGATGATCCTGGCCGTTCTGACTCGCCCACTGGTGCTCGGCGAAATACCAGCGATCCTCGAAACGATCATGGAGAACGAGGAACGTGATCGGGAGGAGTTCGAGAAGGAACTCGACGACTCGGAGACGATTGCCGAGACGATGAACTTCACCGCCGGCAGCGTACAATCGACGCAGGTCGGTGGCTCGAACGCCCCACTGGCGCAGCAGACCAAGATCGAACTCGACCAGGTCGTCAAGGACCTCGACGTCGAGATCAGGCTGGCCGACACCAGCCTTCCCGGACTGGACCAGTTGGGCGAGGATCTCGGCGAGGCCGAGGTCACCGGCGAAGTGGGAGCCTTGGTCGCAGGCTACGGGGCAGCCCTGGACCGACTGACCCAGGAACTGTTGCGACTGATGCGGACCGAAAAGGTTCTCGCGGTCTGGATGTTCGACGAATCGGCGAGCATGAAGGACGATCAGGAGGACCTGAAGGGGCGACTGCACCGTGTCTACGAGGAGTTGAAACTGGTCCAGGAAGACGCCGAGAAGCTCAACAAGCGACGCCGCGTGTCATCCACGGACAGCGACATCCTGCTGACGGCAGTGACCAGTTTCGGAGCCGGCTTCCACGTCCACACTCCCAAGCCGACCTCGGACCCCCGCCAGATCATGCAGGCGATCGACCGCATCCCGATCGATCGCACCGGCCGGGAGAACATGTGCACGGCGATCCAGGCCGTGATGAAGAAGTACGGCAAGATGGCCCGCAGCCGCAAGGTGGCGGTGATCGTCGTCAGTGACGAGTCGGGTGATGACGGTGACCCGTACCTGCCCCCGGCCGCCGACCAGCTCGAAAATGCCCTGGCGGTGCTCAAGACGCACAGGAGCCCGATCTACGTCCTGGGACGGGAGTCGGTCTTCGGCAACTTCTACGCCTATGTCCGCTGGAAGCACCCGCAGACCGGCCACATCCACCGCCTGCCGATTCGTCGCGGCCCCGAGGCCCCCTCGGCCGAACAACTGCTCTACGACGGATTCCGGCGTCGGTTCGATTCTCACATGAGCGGGTTTGGCCCCTACGAACAGGTCCGCCTGGCCCGTGACTCCGGTGGCATCTTCTTCCAGTTGCCGCACGAGGAAGAGAACCTCAACGACTTCAAGAAGAAACAGTTCGCGGCGTTGACGATGCGAGAGTACCTGCCGAACCTCGAGGCGAGACGCGTCTACATCGGTAACGTCTCCACGAGCAAGTTCCGGATGGCGATCCGCGAAGCGATCGCGTTGTTGAACCCGTTCAGTCCCCAGAACAAGGGGATCGAAGTTCCCGAGATCGAGCACTTTTCCGTCGACCCGGTCCGGTCGACCACCAACGTGCTCAAACGCCTGCAGCAGATCTCGAAGGTCCTGCAGTTGATGGCCCTGGCCCATCAGAAGCTCGATGCGGTCCGGCCACTCCGTGACGCCGAACCGTCACTGCGGTGGCGGGCCAACTACGACCTGATGGCCGCCCAGATGATGGCCTACCGGGTACGTCTGTTCGAATACGGCATCGCGCTGGGGCAGTTCGGCAAGAACATGCCCAAGCTGGTCCCCCGCAAGAACCCGCCTCACAACCGCTGGGAAATTCGCCACGGGTCCAACAAGCTCCTGATGCCCGACGCACAGCAGGAGAAGGCACTGGGGATCACCGCGGACCAGCTGCGGAGTTATCACCGCGAAGCACTGCAGCAGTTGTCCTCGGTGCAGGAGACACACGAAGGCACACCATGGGCGATGCGGGCCGAATGGGAAGAGGGGCGTCGTTTCGGAGCGACGTTCCGCAGTTGGTACCAGGCCCCGCCCAAGCCTCGCCCTGCCGGCAAGCCCTCGCCCAAGCCCATTCCGCCACCGAAGCTGTAGCTGCTCAGGCCACCACCGGCAGCACGTAGGGCCCCTTGGGGATCACGGCGATCTGTGCCTCGGGGCCGTAGTCCTCCAACGCAGCGGCCACCGCGTCCTCGACCGACTCGGCCGACTCGACGAACAGTTCGCCCAGCCGCTCGGCCGTCAGTCCGTCGCTGACAAATGTGACCTTCGCCTTGCGCAGCACCTTGGCCAACTCCTCGAGTTGCCACTGGTCCATCACGAAGTAGTCCTTGCCCAGGATCCGTTCCATGAACACCTCCAGGCTCGGGTTCTCTTCGAACAGGCTCTCGAACTCCGGGCTGCCGACTCCCTCGGAGAGGCTGGCGGCGATGATGATGCGTCCGCCCTCCTTGACGATCGGCAGTGCCCCGGTCAGGCCCTTGACGGCCTGGTAGAAGGTGGTGTCGAGCGGATAACCGGCCGAACTGGTCACGACCACGTCGCACGCTTCGTGCACCTCGGCGGTCACCACTCCGCGAATCAGTTCGACCCCTTCCTGGAACGCCCCGATCATGTCACCGGCCACCACACCGGTCACCTGCCGCTGCTCATCCAGTGTCACGTTGACGATGAAGTCACAACCGGCCATCTGGCCGATCGCCGTGTTCTCCTCGTGCACCGGGTTCCCGTCCAGGATCCCGCAATCGGCCTTCGGGTGTTCAATGAAGTCCGGCCCGTGCCAGACCTTGACCGTCTCCAGTGCGGCCAGCCCCGGACAGATCAGCTTGCGACCACCCGAGAAGCCGGCCATCAGGTGCGGCTCGATCAGACCGGTGGTGATCTTCAGGTCGGCCTCGACATATCGGCTGTCGATCCAGGCCGGTACACCACGAGGTGACTCGCCCAGAAAAGTGTGCTCGTCGCGGACCGTCCCGTGGTGGTTCTCCACACGATAGTTGGCCGCAATCTCGGCTCCCACCAACTCGACCAGTTCGTCCCCCTCGTTGGGCCGGTGCATCCCGGTGGCAATCAGGACCAGGATCTGCTCACGCGGGATGCCCGCCTGTTCCAACGTCGGCAACAGGCACTCGAGAATCACCTGGTTGGGAACCGGACGGGTGATGTCACAGATGGCGATGCAGGCCGAACTGCGGCCGCGGGCCAGGTCGGAGAGTGGCCGGGTGCCGGTCGGGTTGGAGACTTTTTCGGCGACCGCGGCAACGGGATCTGACAGGGGAGCCAGCGGCTTAATGGCCAACGGGCCGACAATGTTGCCGTCGGGCAACTCGACTTCGAGACCGGTCTTGCCGTAGTCGAGAGTGACTCGCATGGTGAGAAAGCTCGCCGAAGATGGTGTTCCCTGGTGCGACTACGATAACGGATTTCGGTGCCGATCACTCCCCATGCAGCGTCAGCACCAGTCGACGACCACCCGCGTGATTCCGATGCTCGACCAGGTAGATTCCCTGCCAGGTCCCCAGGGCCAATCGCCCACCGGCCACCGGGATCGAGAGCGAACATCCCAGCAACGAATTCTTCACGTGGGCCGGCATGTCGTCGGGCCCCTCGAGCGTATGCCGGTAGGGGAATTCCTCGGGAGCGATCGCATTGATCGACGCCTCAAGGTCCCTGGGTACGTCGGGATCGGCATTCTCGTTGATCGACAGCGACGCGGAGGTGTGCTGGATGAACACGTGCAGCACGCCGCAATCGGTCTCGGCCAACCCGGGTAATGCCGCAACCACTTCACCGGTCACCAGGTGCCAGCCACGCGACAGGGGCGGCAACTGCACGTGGTGCTGCGTCCAGGTCATCGGCCCACGGCCCCCGTCTGCCCCCGCCATCTCAGGTAGTGGTCGGCCAACACGATGGCCACCATCGCCTCGGCCATCGGCACGAACCGGGGCAGCAGACACGGATCGTGACGGCCGCGGGTCTGAACGGTGGTCGCCTCGCCGGCGGACGTGACCGTCTGCTGTTCCTTCGGCAGGCTGCTGGTCGGCTTGACCGCCGCCCGCAGCACCAGCGGCTGTCCGGTGGTGATGCCGCCGAGCATCCCGCCATGGCGATTGCTGGCGGTGGTGATGTCTCCCGTTTCGGGGTCGGTGGTGAACAGGTCGTTGTGCTCGCTGCCCCGCATCGAGGCACACCCGAACCCGATCCCGTATTCGACGCCCAGCACGGCCGGCAGGCTCAGCAACGCCTTGCCCAGGTCGGCCTTGATCTTGTCGAAGACCGGCTCCCCCAACCCGGCTGGAACTCCCGTCGCCACGACCTCGGCCACACCACCCACCGAATCGCCCTCCTTGCGGACCGACTCGATCAGCGACACCATCCGCCCGGCCGCCTCGTGGTCCGGACAACGCACGAGGTTCGGCTCGCCGTCGGCCAGGGTCTCGACCATCGCCGGATCGACCGCCGCCGGATCGGAGATCTCGGCGTGGATGTCTCCCACCTGCACCACGTAGCCGCACACCACCCCGCCGAACGATTCGGCCAACAACGTCTTGGCCACCACTCCGGCGGCCACCCGGACCGAGGTTTCCCGCGCGCTCGACCGGCCACCACCCCGGTAATCGCGGAAACCGTACTTGGCGTCGAAGCTGTAGTCGGCGTGACCGGGACGGTACTTGTCCTTGATGTCGTCGTAGTCGCTGCTGCGGTGGTCGGAATTGCGGATCAGGATCGCCAGGCTGGTGCCGGTGGTGCGTCCTTCGAAGACACCCGAGAGGATCTCGGGGTCGTCGGGTTCTTTTCTCTGGGAGACGATATGACTCTGACCCGGACGCCGCCGTGCCAGGTCGACGCGCAGGTCGTCGACGTCAAGCGGCAGCCCCGGCGGGACCCCGTCGATTACCACGACGTTGCCCGGCCCGTGGCTCTCGCCAGCAGTCGTCACGCGGAATGCCTGTCCGAAAGAATTCCCGGCCATTCAGCGATTGTAGTCCACGGCCATGGTCATCGGGCAGGGCCCGGTGACCTAGGTCGCGGCACGTCCCGATCCGGACAACGGAAGCTCCAACAACCGGTACAACCGGTTCAGCCGCTTCACCTCGTTGGCCTGTTTCTTCGGATCCAGTCCGCGGCGATAGACCTCCAGCGGCGACCAGCTCTTTTTCGTCGCACAACTCCTCAACACCGCCATCAACGGATCGGAGTCCCCATCGACCACATCGACCAGTTTCAACAACACCCCGAGACGGCTTGCCGGCTTCAGCTTGGCCAGCAGGACCGCGGATTGTTCGCGAGCCTCCAGGCTCCGACACTCCATCCCGAACCCCAGCGGAAAGGCCGCGCTCGCCGCGAATTGCCAGACCACCGTTCCCGCACCCGTGATCTTCCCGTTGGTCTCCACCACCTGGCCGGGCAGTCTCAACGACGCATCAAACTGGCGACTGGTACCGAAGAGAGTCATTCCAAACAGGGGGCGATAGACCCCCCAGATCCGCGTGGCCAACCGGCCGGTTCGGGCATCGAAGGCCTTTTCTGACCCAAATCGCTTCTTGACCACCGCCTGCCAGGCCGGCGGAGCACTCTCCTGGTTCACGAAAGCCACGATCTCGGCGATCGCCTCCTCTCCAATCGGCTTGCCCGACGAATCGCGGACGTGTTGCTTCAGCAGCCGGCGGACGAACGGAACGAAGAACTTCTCGCCCGCATCCTTGGGCCACTCCTGCAACAACTGCCCGTTGGGGCCGGTGATCTTCAAACCGTAACGCGCCAGGATGACGATCACCTTGGCCTGCATCTGGCTGTCATCGTAGCCGCGACGTTGGATCGCCACCTGCAGGTCATAGTCGAGCAGGTCGGCGACGAATGCCGTCACATTGGTGCGGGACCACTTCTCCAGGGACGAAAAGTCGTACGTCTTCCCGAATTGGTGCTCGAGCGTCGCAGCCGCCATGTCGATGCCCAGCTTGACCAGTTCGTCACGAGCACGGCGTCGATCGTCGAGTTCGACGACATCGGTCAGAGTCTCACGCCACGTGTGCTCGACAACCAGGCCCAAGTCACGGCGGTGGTAGCGGCGATCCAGTTTCCCCTGCCGATCCAGGCCTTCGGCCGGCAACACGAAGTGCTCGGGAATGTCAGCCGCTCGGGCAAACCGGCCCCAGGCAGAAAAATGTGCCTTGTCCTTGTTGGTGGCATTGACGACCAGCGGCTTCATCCGGCGAATCGCCGTCCGCCCGGTCGGCTTGTCGACAATCCGGGTCTTCAGCCAGCCGTCGTGCTTCGTGACGGCCTCCGAAACACTCGTCACCGGCTGACAGATGGCCCGCTCGATTGTCCCATCGCTCCGCACCCGCGTCTCGATCTTAAACGCGTCCGGCTCGCACCCACCGGTGACACCGATGAGCAGAGCGAGGAGGACAATTTTGCGGCCGCTGGAGCACATCACATGATCTTGAACGACGGGGCCGGAGCAAGCAACGTGGTACTCAACCGGGTAATGAAGTTCGGCAGTACTTGACGATCGGAGACCGTGTCAGAACAATCGCCCTCCGATACTGGCGATTAGACTCGAGATCCGACCACAGGATTCCGTGATGTTCCAGCAACTCGAAGCCGCTCCGCCCGATGCCATTCTCGGGCTCAACGAGGCCTTCGCCCGCGACACGACGACGGGCAAGATCAACCTCACCACCGGCGTCTACAAGGACGCCAGCGGATCCACTCCGGTGCTCGAATGTGTCAAGGAGGCCGAGCGGCGGCTGGTCGAGACCGAAGCGTCAAAGGGCTACCTGGGCATCGACGGGATGAAGGACTTCAGCGACGCTTCTCGCGGACTGCTGTTCGGTGCGGACCACGAGATCACCGGTTCGGGACGGGCAACGACCGTCCAGGCACCGGGTGGAACCGGAGCGCTGCGGGTCGCGGCGGAGTTCCTCGCGACAGCATTTCCCGAGGCCACGATCTGGTGCAGCCGGCCCACATGGCCCAATCACCCCAACATCTTCCGCGCGGCCGGACTCGCAATCTCTGAATACGGCTACTACGACGAAGCGACCCGAGGGCTCGACGCCCAGGCCATGCTCGACTCCCTGGCCCAGGTCCCCGCCGGCGACATCGTCTGCCTGCACGCCTGTTGTCACAATCCGACGGGGGTCGACCCCTCGATTGAACAGTGGGGGCAGATCGCCGAGATCGTGGCCGACCGTGGGCTGTTGCCACTGGTCGACTTCGCCTACCAGGGCTTCGGAGACGGTCTCGAGTCGGATACCGCCGGGCTCAGAGCCCTGGCTCGGCCGGGCTGCCAAATGCTGGTAGCCAGCAGTTTTTCGAAGAACTTCGGGCTCTATCGTGAACGTGTCGGGGCGCTCACCGTGGTGACCGGCGACAGCGACACCGCGTCGGTCGTACTCAGCCACCTCAAGCAAACCATCCGTGGCAACTACTCGAACCCCCCGGCCCACGGGGCCGGCATCGTGACGACGATCCTCGGCGACGCAGAACTTCGAGCCGGGTGGGAGGCGGAGTTGGCCGAGATGCGAAGCCGAATCAACGACATGCGGCAGGCGTTGGCCAACGGCCTGTCGGCCGCCGCCCCGAACCACGACTTCAGTTCGGTCATCCGCCAGCGAGGCATGTTCAGCTTCTCGGGGCTCTCACCCGAACAGGTGGATCGACTCAAGGACGAATTCGGCATCTACATGGTCCGCAACGGCCGCATCAACGTTGCCGGGGTCACCGCCGACAATGTCGGAAAACTCTGCGAATCGATCGCCGCGGTCCTCTAGAGCCTGCCGGCGATTCAGACGGCCGTTGCTTCGACCTCACAAAACCCCGACAATGGGCTCGGACGCTCCGGCTCTTTCCGCGGATTCTCTGCATGTCGTACCGCAGTCTCGCCTCCCGAATCCGTCGACCAGCGACCGTAGGCGTCGCGCTGGCGGTGCTGGCTGTCGGCGGGGGTGCCGACATGCAGCCGATCCGGTCCGGCCGCAGCATCGGCCAGCCCGTCCCGTCGTTCTACGTGCGGGCGGTGACCGGCCCGCTGAGAAACAAGTCGGTCTGCTACGTCTGCCGCAACGGATCGCGGCCGTGCGTGATGGTGCTGTTCCGAGACACCGAGCCGGCACTGGGCAAACTGCTCAAGGCAATCGACAAGGTCGTCGATCGGAACCGAGCCGAGGGGCTCAGGAGTTTCGGGGTGCTGATTTCTTCCGATCCGGGCCGGGCGATTTCCCCGTTGCAGACGATGGCTTTCAACCAGAAGGTCAGCCTGCCGCTGTCGGTGGCCACCAACGTGGTCGGTTCGCCCAGTTGCCAGAACATCCACAAGCAGGCCATGGTGACGGTGGTGTTGTACCGTCGCATGAAAGTGGTGAACCGATTCGGTTTCCGATCGAAGGAACTCGACGACGACGGCACCCGCCGCGTGCTGGCCGGCATCAAGCGGCTGTTGGAAGAGTCGTGAAACTGACATGACCGGCTCGTCGATCGCCCCCACTGACCCCACTCCAGCGCGAGAGCCCCGCCGCGCATCGCTGGGAGCGCTGTTCCTGACGGTCTTCGTCGACCTGGTCGGTTTCTCGATCATCTTCCCGTTGTTTCCCGACATGCTCGAGCACTACGTCGAGGCCGACGGGACCGAGAGCCTGATCGGGAAGTTGGCAGCGTGGCTCGGCGAATTCGTCAGCCATCCGGATGCTGACAAGCAGCGGCTCTACACCACCGCACTGTTCGGCGGCATCCTCGGTTCGATCTACTCAACGCTGCAATTCGTCTTCGCCCCGTTGTGGGGCCGGATGTCCGACCGCACCGGTCGCCGCCCCATCCTGCTGATTTCCATCTCCGGCCTGGCACTGGCCTACCTGGTCTGGGTCTTCTCAGGCAGCTTTGTCCTGCTGGTTCTCTCACGTGTTGTCGCCGGCATCATGGGCGGGAACATCTCGGTGGCCACCGCGGCGGTGGCCGACATCACCGAAGAAAAGGACCGTGCCAAGGGAATGGGGATGATCGGGGCGGCCTTCGGTTTGGGCTTCATTCTCGGCCCCGCCATCGGCGCGCTTCTCTCCAGCATCGATCTCACCGGTGCCGGTGGGCTGCCTGGGCTCAACCCCTATTCGGCGCCCGCCCTGGCCGCGATGGGTCTGTCGATCTGGAACCTGGTCTGGGTCAGCATGAGATTGCCCGAAACCCTGCCCCCGGAAAAACGTGTCAGGGGTTCGACTCACAACCGATCGTTCAACCCCGTCCGACTGCTCTCGGGCCACAACCTTCCCGCGGGGGTTTCCGGGACCAACCTGGTCTTCTTCCTGTTCCAGACGGCGTTCGCCAGCATGGAATTCACGCTGGTATTCCTGGCCAAGGAACGGCTGGAATACACGCAGCAGGACATGATGTGGATCTTCATCTTCATTGGCCTGTTGATCGCGCTGGTGCAGGGTGGGGTCGTCCGGAGACTGGCCCCGAAACTGGGGGAACGCAAGCTGATTCGCACCGGACTGGCGATGGTCCTGCCCGGCCTGGTGATCGTCGGCGCGGCCACCAGCACGGTGCCGTTCTACTGTGGGCTGGCGCTGTTGGCCATCGGCAGTGCCCTGGTGTCTCCGTGCCTCTCGGCCCTTGTCTCGCTCTACACCCCCGCCGACCGCCAGGGCGAGGTGCTGGGAGTTTTCCGCTCCCTGGGGGCGCTTTCACGAGCCATCGCCCCGATCATCGCCGGGCTGATCTTCTGGAAGCTCGGATCGCAGTGGCCCTATTACGGCAGTGCCGTGGTGATGCTGGCTCCGCTGCTGTTGTCGACGCGGCTGCCCCAACCGCAGGCGTCCCTCGAAACCGACCCGGATATCGCTCCTCCAGCAACCGGGTGACTCTCGCCCCGGGCGGAATCCGCCTACCGGTTGACGAACCACCAGCAGGCCCAGCACAGGGCCGGGAACAGGCCGAACATCAGGAGGATGGTCGTCCAGGTGGATCGGCGAGAATCGGGCCAGCGACCCATCGTGGGCTAACCAGCGATATCCGGGTCGGTTTCGGGTGTCGCCTTGCTGGCCGGATCAAACCACTCGTCCTTGAACACGATCCGCTTGCGATGCTTCATCGCCAGGTTGGCCGTCAGCGCCATGATCGCATCGGCCATCGCCACCACGCCACCACAACGCAGCGTGTTGTCGTTGGGCTTCTCGTTGCGAACACAGTGGCAGAAGTGCTCCATCTCCTCGGTGTAACCCCGGCTGATACTCGCTCCCAGGGCGCTCGAAGCAACCGCCGCAGCCGAACTCGGAGCCAGGCTGGCACTGGCGTCCATCACCGGTCCCCCCTTGCCCCCGATCACGTGCAGCCGCTGTTCGGGCCCCCCGGCTCCCGTCGACGGGCTCCCCTCCTTGTACAGCAGCGCCTCCTGTTCCTGCTTGACGACCATCGTTCCGCGGCTGCCCAACAACGTCTCGCCGAAACTCTCGAGACGATTGGTGTTCAGT
>Ga0310120_10001160_pt1 | contig 20006 bp, 9 predicted proteins | sample CB27_AW_983_MG_FD_203506 | JGI IMG/M metagenome (GOLD analysis project Ga0310120, IMG submission 203506) | Marine microbial communities from Western Arctic Ocean, Canada - CB27_AW_983 | ecosystem: Environmental > Aquatic > Marine > Oceanic | place: Canada: Western Arctic Ocean | collected...
GCTATAGATTCTTTACCCATTGCCACGGATCCACCACCGGCAGCATGTGCTCTCTCCCCCATGGCTATGGTGCTGGCCCCTTGCGCCCAATTTTCTTTACCCATTGCAATGGAAGAGTCGCCTGTGGCATAATTATAACTTCCCATAGCTACAGATGCTTGACCACTAGCGGTATTTCTAAATCCTGTTGCCGTGGAGATATTTCCAATTGCTCTAGAGGCCCATCCAGCAGAAAACTGCCCAACACTCGATCCATCGATGACATTCATTTCAACACTTTGTGGTCCAGCAATAGTATTAAATCCAAGGGCTACTGCTCCAAGCCCAGAGGCTCTATTGTAAGCATTAGCTGTAAAGGATCCCCATGCTACAGCGCCCATACCATTATGTAATAAAGACCAATTGCCATCCCCTTGATTATAGAGTGGATGCCCTGCTTCGGTAAACCCGCCATGCTGTTCTGCAGCTTGCTGAGGAGTTTTTTCTGAGACAGTTAGATCCACGCTCCAATCTCCAGGATCTCCAAAAGCGTCATTGGAATTTCCATTACCACTTCTTGATGCTCCACGAACAGATGAGGCATACATCTTACCACTATAAATATTTCCTCCACCATCTTCTACAAATACAACAGCTGACTTTTTATCAGCATCTTCTGCTGCACCGCCACCAGTTTCAGTACAATTTCCTGAGATGCAATAATATCCAAAAGATACAAGTTCAATTCCAGAAGTGTTGGTAATATTATCTTCTAAATCTTTGTATTGACCATAGAATGAAATTCTAGCTTCACTTCCAGGATCACCATTAAGGGTTAACACTATACTGCTGCCAGCAATTTCAAATCCTGTTATAGAAACATTATTCGCATTTGTTAATGCAAAGTCATTGGTAATTTTGCTAAGTAACATAGCTTGATCGCTAGTATTTGTCATAAGCGAGGTAGCATCGGTGGCAATTTCTAATTGTGTGCTTCCAGAAAGAGTAACGCCTGTAATCATAGGCGCATTTATTTCTTCTTGGTAGCTAACACCATATATGTCATGCATAAGCGGTTTAACTATTCTAGTGCCGAATTTTTCATATCCATTAGAAAAAGAAAAATGACAATTATCTGAATGCAATGTCATAGCAGTAGTTGGCATAATAGAGACATTGCTATTTTCTACTGCTAATAATCTTTGCGCCTCTTTCACGGCAAGCCTTCCACTTAAAGTAGTCCCACAACCACAATATCTTGTTTGAAAAATATAATATTGCTCAATATTTGAAAAATCTTCTTGCCAGTAGCTAATTAGGTTTTCGAAATAGCCTTTATATTGACTAGTTGATAAGGCGCCAGAACCAGCATTAGATTCTCCTTGTGACCACAAGACGCCTCTAACATACGACTTAAGTCCAGTTTTGTTAAGCCTATAATAGAGTCTCCCATAATTTGAATTTGTTGATGAAGTGTAATCATTTGGTCTTTGAAAAAACTCTATAGGTTGCCCGCCATGAGCACCATTAAAAATTGCAATAGGAATATTGAGCTGATCAACTAACATTTTACCAACTACCAACCCCCATTGTCCTGTATTGCCACTTGAATTTTCATTTCCATCACCCTGGCCATAATACCATTGATCATTATTAAGCAATCCTGAAGAGCTGACAGCTCCTCCCGCATAAACCCTAATGTAATCACTTTGGTAGCTGTCTGAAGAACCATTATACATAATGGCAGCAGCATTGGATTGTCCTTGCACAACAAATACATCTCCACAAACAATATCATCAACTTCTCTTATTAAAGAGGACCCCTGATTTGTTTCAGCATAAACCTTTACATCATATTTAGCTAGTTCTGCAGTAATACTAATATTAAAGCTAAAGGAAGCAAGATCATTTGTAAAACTTAAGTTTTGGGTATCTGTGTTTACAAGCGAATTATTTCTATAGAGCTCAACAGAAACGCTACTATAAGAAGAGCTTGCATTTGCTGGCGCAAGCCACTTCCACCCCCCTGCAGGCTCACTATAATTTGAATCAGAAGTATCTTGATACAAACCAATCCAACCTTTAAAATCCCCCATAGCCGCTACTGCATTGTTTTCTTCTATTGTTTGATGAGAGGAAAGATATGCTCCAAGATTTTCAGCAGTAGTTTTGGCGGTTTCCCAATTTATATCTGAAGGGTTTTTAAAATAACTATGCCCATTGTATTGTCCTAAATATATAAGATCCCCCAAAGAGTTTATTTCTCCCTCGTATTCTACATAAGAAGGGTTAGTATTATCTAAGGAACCATCATTCCATAGGCCTTCTAAAATAGTAGTATTACCATACATTTCTGCAACATTTTCTGGGGCAGGAGCATCATTAGGCTCACCACTGCTCCAATTATCATAATCTAAATTGTAATATGGACCATTATTAACTTCTCCACTAATTATTATGCTGCCCTGATTGCTAGAGATATCCCTTCCAACCAATTGTTTGTTTTGTGGAATTGTAGAAAAAGAAACTTGTCCAAAACCAATGAAACTTAGAAAAAAACTAAAAAATATTAAGATATACTTTTTCATACTCTAGTTATAAATACAAATTGGACAAAAAATAATAACCCTACTCAAATATAGCAGGGTTATTATTAAAAAAACTTATTGATTTTTTATTGATTGATTAATGCTTTAAGCTCATCAATTTGTTTTTGCTGTTCTTTAATAGCATTAATAAGAACAGGAATCATGCCTTGATAATTCACAGAAAGAGTTCCTTCATCATCTCCAGCTACTTTTACTAATTCAGGGAATGCTTGCTGAACTTCTTGAGCAAGTAATCCTATTTTAGCAATAGACTCATTAGTCTTCATTGTATAGCTTTTGCCATCAATTAATAATAATTTAGACAGTGTGCTTCCAAGCGATATGATATTAGACTTAAGTCTAGCATCTGAATTAATAGTTAAGTCTCCACCAAGAGTTGCATTTCCATCATAATTAACAACAAATGCATTTGATGGATTTGCGCCAGCATCTCCAGTAGTCGAATTAATATCACCGTTACCAACAACAAATGCTACACCAGGATTAGCCCCTGTATAAGCACCATCTGCATAGTAATATGAGTTTGCACTAGTGTCTCCAATTCCAGCAGCATTATTTACACCAACAGCTAACATTCCTAAGTTGTCTGCAGTTGTTCCAAAGCCCATTGATGTAGCAGCTTGGTTAGTTGCAGTAGTATGTCTGTTAACTGCCATTGATGCATCTGCAGAAGCAACATTATATTTACCCATAGCTGTTGCGCTACCGCCTGTTCCAGCATCAGAACTTGTGTCTCCAGCTACGTTTTGATAACCTGAGGTAAAGTTAGTTGTTCCCCAAGCAACGGTTTCTTGTCCAAGAGCAACAGAGCCTGCACCAGCTGCGTGATTTTTAAAACCAATAGCAATTGTGCTAGCACCTTCTGCCCAGTTTTCTTTACCAAGAGCGATAGAAGAATCTCCAGTTGCATAGTTATAGTTCCCCATTGCTACAGTTGCTGTGTTTAATGCAGAATTTCTATATCCAGAAACAAATGAGATATTTCCAAGTGCTCTAGAACCCCATCCTGCAGAAAACTGCCCAACATTACCACCATCAATTCCACCAGCTTCAGAAGTTTGTGGTCCAGCGATTGTATTAAATCCAAGAGAAACAGAACCTAATCCTGCCGCTCTATTATATGCATTAGCAGCAAAGGATCCCCAAGCTACAGCACCCATACCGTTGTGTATTTGAGATAAGTTCCCATCACCTAGACTGTATAAGGGGTGCCCAGATTCAGTAAAGCCTCCCCATGATGTAGCTGCATCTTGAGGTGTTTTTTCAGATATTGTTAAATCCACACTCCATTGACCTATGTTCCCAAATGCTCCATTAGAATTTCCATTTCCATCTCTAGATGCACCTCTTACTGAAGATGCATAAATTTGTCCATTATGAACATCGCCGTCACCATTTTCAGTAAAAACTATTGCAGGTTTTTTATCTTGATCTGCGGCTTGTCCAATAGCATCAGTTGCAATAAATGCGAATAATGCTGCAAAAAGTAAAGTAATTTTTTTCATTGTATTTGTTTTTAAGTTAGTTTTTAATTATTTTAAAATTCGTAGTAGTATTATTTTCAAGATTCTTTGTCACAAGAATATATGTTCCATCATTTAACCCTGAAATATCTAATGTTTTTGAATTAGATTTTAAGACTTGTTGACCCAATAAATTATATATTGTTAATTCTAGGTCTTTGTCAAATTTTACATTTAGTATTGCTGCTGTTGGATTGGGATAGATTGAAATACTCATATTTCCATCTACTGTCTCAATACTTAAAGTAGCATCATTTGCAGTGACTGCTTTAATTTGCACAGCTGCTGCAAATGCATGGGTAACAGTATAGTCTGCAGAATCGTCATCTGCATAGTTCATCCATGATCCTCCAGAAGTGTCTAAAATTTGAAGTGCAGCAAAATGGGTAAGCCCATTCATGTCTGCGTCTTCATAATTATAGACAATAGTCCCTTCAAATCCTGTCAGATCTTCTGCCATCTCATAATGTCTAGCCATTGAATCAACTCCATCAATTGATATTGCTGTTAAATCCCTTTCAATATGATTTGACCCACTAATTGTGTAATCAGCATCTGGGCTTAGTTCCATCCCCCCTGCATTAAGTGTGGCCCCACTTTTAATTTCTACAGTAGCATTTTCAGCAATAGTCAGTACCTGAGCTTTTGTTGAAAAGGTTAAAATAAAAACTAAAAAAAGAGTAAAAGTAGTTTTGTTCATAGTATAGTTTTTTAAGATTTCTATATTAAGATATAAGAAAATCATTGCAATCGCTAAAAAATTAGAAATAAAAAATAATTTAAAAAAACAAAAATCAATTAAATAATTTATCTGACAGGAAAGATTAAATACTGTTTTATTTTATTATCTTGATAACTTACTAGGATAAATGTCTTTATGAATAAAATGAATTGTAAATATTTTTCCAGATTTTTTTTATTCTTCCTTTTGCTCTCTAATTCTTTTGTTTTTTATAGTCAAACAGAAATAATAACGGGGACAATTATAGACAATCAAGGAGTTCCATTACCGGGAGTAAATATACTGGAAGACGTAAAAACATATAATGGCGCAGTTACTGATTTTGACGGAAATTTTATAATAAAGGCAAAATCAGGTGCGACTTTAATAATTAGCTATGTTGGATTTATTACTCAAGAAATACAGCTTAATGGGCAAAGAAATTTGTCTATTGAAATGGAAGAAGACCTTTTTGGCTTAGATGAGGTTACGGTAGTTGCCTATGGTGAGCAAAAAAAACAAAGTGTAATAGCCGCCGTTACTTCAATTGATCCTATCGAATTAAGAGTGCCTACCAGTAATCTTACTTCTTCACTTGCAGGAAGAGTCGCAGGAGTAATTGCTTATCAAAGAAGTGGGGAACCCGGAAGAGATAATGCTGAGTTTTTTATTAGAGGCGTTAGTACTTTTGGTTATGCTAGATCCCCTTTGATATTAATAGACGGGATAGAAACAACCTCCACAGATTTAGCTAGGCTGCAGCCTGATGATATAGCAAGTTTTTCTATTATGAAAGATGCAACAGCCACAGCACTATACGGAGCAAGAGGAGCTAATGGAGTTATATTGGTAACTACAAAAGAAGGCAAGCAAGGTAAAGTAAAAATTAGTGTACGCTATGAACAATCTTATTCTGCTGCTACTAAAAATGTAGAAATATCAGATCCCATTACTTACATGAATTTACACAATGAAGCATTGGCAACTCGGAATCCTTTAGGAGGAAGAATATATTCTTTAGAAAAAATATTAATCTCACAGGATCCTAATAGAAACAAAATGGCATATCCAACTATAAATTGGTTTGATGAATTGTTAAATGATTACACATTAAACAGCCGATTTAATTTTAATGTTAGTGGAGGGGGAAAAATAGCTCGATATTATTTAGCTAGTACGGTCAATACTGACAATGGAAACTTAAAAATTGACCCTCAAAATAATTTTAATAACAATATAAATTTTAAAAGAATTTCATTAAGATCTAATGTTAATATAAATCTGACTCCTACAACCGAAGTTTCAGTTAGATTCTCTGGTAATTTTGATGACTATAACGGCCCATTAAGTGGCGGAGAGGAAGTTTATAAACAAGCAATGCAAACCAATCCTGTTCTTTATCCAAAATATTATCATCCCGATACGCAGTTTCAGAATTCAACACATATATTATTTGGGAATTATGGTCAATTTGGAGATTATTTGAATCCGTATGCAAACATGATAAAAGGATATAAGGACGAGAGTTATAATAATGTATTAGCCACTGTTGAGATAAAACAAAATTTAGATTTTCTTACAAAAGGACTTAAAGCAAGATTTTTAGTAAATACATCTAGATATTCTTTCTATAATTTAGAAAGAAAGTATAACCCATTCTATTACACCTTAGCCAATTACGATTTTCAAAGTGACCAGTATACATTAATAGCGCTAAACCCAAATCAAGGCACAGAATATCTTGAATATAATGAAGGGGCTAAAATTATAGCAAATTCGGTTTATTTTGAAGGCGCTCTAAATTATAATAGAACAATTAATGAAAGACATGAATTTTCAGGAATGTTAGTCGGAATAATTAGAGAAGAAAAATATGCTAATAATGGGAACTTACAAACATCACTTCCTTACAGGAATTTGGGGCTTTCCGGACGTTTTACCTATGCGCTAGACAGCAAATATTTTGGAGAGTTTAATTTTGGGTTTAATGGCTCTGAACGTTTTGCTAGGAGTGAGCGTTTTGGATTCTTCCCCTCTTTTGGGTTTGGGTGGTATGCATCTAATGAAGATTTTTTAAAGCCTTATGAAGATATAATAACTAAGTTAAAATTTAAGGGGACTTATGGGTTGGTAGGAAATGATCAAATTGGCAGTTCTGCAGACAGATTTTTTTATATATCTCAGGTTAATTTAAATAATGGCTCAATGGGCTCAATGTTTGGTCAAGAGTTTAGTAATTGGATTAATGGAGTTAGTATTGATCGTTATGCCAATGATCAAATTACTTGGGAAAAAGCAACAATGATGAATTTAGGCGTTGAGCTTGGATTATTTGGAAAAGTAGACTTTCAAGCAGATTATTTTACAGAATACCGATCTAACATATTAATGGACCGTGCACAAACCCCTGCCACTATGGGACTACAAGCTCCTATTAGGGCTAATGTTGGTGAAGCTTCTTCTAAAGGTTTTGAATTTACAATTGACTATAGAGATGATTTGACTAGTGACTTGTTTATTTCAGCTAGAGTAAATTTTTCTTATGCTACAAGTCAATATGAAGTATATGAAGAGTTAGATTATGTAAATGCTGAGCTGCCATGGAGATCAAGAATAGGGTTAAATTTATCTCAACCCTGGGGATACATAGCCGAGAGATTATTTATTGATGATGCAGATATTGCAAATTCACCAGTTCAAACCTTTGGAGACTATATGCCTGGGGATATAAAATATAAGGACATAAATAATGACGGGATAATTGACATTAATGATGAAGTGCCTATTGGATATCCAAGCACTCCAGAAATTATTTATGGATTTGGTGTTTCTTCTAGCTATAAAAATTTTGATATGTCGTTTTTCTTTCAAGGTTCTGCTAGGTCATCATTTTTTATTGATGCCTATAGAACATCACCTTTTATAGATACTAGCGGAAGTGCTATTGGAAATAATGCATTACTTACAGCTTGGGCAAATGACCATTGGTCTGAAAACGACAGAGATTTATATGCTGCATGGCCTAGGCTCTCTGACCAATTAATAGATAATAATAACAGGAATAGTACTTGGTGGTTAAGGGACGGCTCATTTTTGAGATTGAAGTCTTTAGAAATAGGGTATTCAATAAATGAAGAAATTATTGATAAAGTCAAATTAGAATCGGCAAGAATTTATTTAAGCGCAACCAATCTTTTTACTCTTAGTAAATTTAAGATATGGGATGTAGAGATGGGCGGAAATGGATTAGGCTATCCGATTCAAAAAGGAATTAACTTAGGATTAAACATGAACTTTTAATTAATAAAATGAAAAAATATTTTGTAGTTTTTATGATGATTTTATTCTCTGCTTGTGAAAAAGATTTTCTCAATGTAGTTCCTGACAATATTGCCACAATTGATTTGGCATTTAATAATCGGGCTACTGCTGAAAGGTTTTTGTCTACTTGTTATACGTATATTCCAGAACATGCACATATTGAACAAAATTTTTCTTTATTAGCGGGAGATGAAATATGGTATTATGCAGAAAATGATTTCTACATGAATAATGAAACAAGCTTTAGACTAGCTAAAGGGATGCAAAACGGAACATCTCCTTATTTAAATTATTGGGAAGGCGGCAGGGGAGCTCCTCATAGTTTATATGTTGCTTTAAGAGATTGTAATATATTTTTAGAAAATCTTGTTTCTGTTCCTGGGCTTGAGGAAGAGGAAAGACAAAGATGGCTTGCTGAGGTAAAAGTTTTAAAAGCCTTTTATCATTTTTGGTTGCTTAGAATGTATGGCCCTATACCAACAATTAAAACAAATATTTATGTTGGTGCTTCAGCTGAAGAAGCACAGGTTCCAAGAGAATCTGTTGATGATGTAGTAGAATATATAGTAGGGCTATTGGACGAGGTTATTGAAAGCGAGGCCTTGCCTGGAATTATCAATTATATTTATACAGAACAAGGAAGAATGACACTCCCAATTGCAAAAGCCTTGAAAGCTAAAATATTGGTTTTGGCAGCTAGTCCTATTTTTAATGGTAATACAGATTTTAATGAACTAGTAGATGCTAATGGAAATCATTTGGTTAGTCAAACCTACGATCCTAACAAATGGATTCTTGCAAGGGATGCTTTATTAGAAGCTATTACTACAGCAGAATCTAATGGCCACATGCTTTATCAATTTACAGATCAGCTTCCTATAAATGGAGATATAGATGAAACGATTATCCAAGAATTATCGCATAGAGCAGGTATAACAGATCCTTTTAATAATGAAATTGTATGGGCTTTTGAGCCAGCATGGACTGGAGATTTACAACAGTGGAGTCAGCCTAGATGGACAGCAGATCATCAAGCGTTATTTAACTATACAAAAAAATCTCATGCACCCACACTTAACATGGTTGAGACATTCTATACCAATAATGGAGTGCCAATTGATGAGGATATAAGCTGGGATTATGCAAATCGTTATGATGTTACAGAAACAGCAGAAAACGATCAATATCACACATATTATATTGAGAATGAATACAGTACAGCTAAACTGCATTTATTTAGAGAGCCTCGCTTTTATTCCACTATTGGATTTGATGGAGGGAAATGGTTCTCATTAGAGACTACAAATATTGAAGAATTGCCTTATTTAAATGCCAAGGCAGGAGCTCCATCTGGAAAAAATGGTTTTGAAATCTATTCCATTACTGGATATTTTGCAAAGAAACTAGTTCATTATGAAAATATAATTTCTTTACAGGGATCAACTATCAAAGGATATTCTTTTCCAATTATAAGAATGGCTGATTTGTATTTAAATTATGCTGAGGTGCTAAATGAAACTAAAGACTCCCCTGATGCTGAGGTTTATGAATATATTCAACGGGTAAGACACAGGGCGGGATTAGATATTGGATCTGATTTGGTTAGTACATGGACACAGTATTCCAGTAATCCTGGTAAGCCGACAACAAAAGAAGGTATGCGAGATATAATTAGACAGGAACGCATGATAGAGCTAGCACTGGAAGGCCATAGGTATTGGGACATAAGAAGATGGAAATTAGCTGGAGATTATTTTAGCAGACCTATTAGAGGATGGAATATATATCGATCTGATGTTGAAGGATTTTACGAGATTGAGAATATTTTCTATAGAAACTTTTTAGTAAAGGATTATTTATGGCCAATTAGTCAAAATGAATTATTAAGAAATCCTAATTTGGTTCAGAATCCAGGATGGTAATAATATTTAAAAAAATGAATAGCATAAAATTTAGATACCGGTTTTTTGTTAGTATAACGACAATAACAGCATTAATTTTTATGATGACGTGTTCTGAGGAATCTGGACACGGACCCTATGGTTCTGATGGAATTCCTCCTGGAAAAGTAACTATTAATGAGGTTATTAATTCCCCTGGTGGTGCAGTTATATACTTTACTCCACCAACAGACGAAGACCTTCTTTATGTAAAAGCATCTTTTGATGACGAAAATGAACTTGCTAGAGAAGTTATTGTATCAGCTGTAATAGACTCATTGAGTATTGTTGGTTTTGCTCAAGAAGGAACATATCCTGTAGATGTAGTTGCTGTAGATCGCGGAGAAAATGAATCAGAATCTGTTGTTGTAAACATTTCTCCATTAGAAGCTCCAATTCATGCAATATTAAATTCTATGGTTAGCGCTCAAGATTTTGGAGGAATTAATATTGCATATGAAAATCCAACCAGAGCAGAGGTTTCTTTAAATATGTCAACCTTAGATAATGATGGTAATTTAGTTTTTAGAGAATCTTTTTATACAAGCCAAGCTAATAGCTCTTATAGCTTTCGAGGATATGATCCTGTGCCAACAGTTTTTGTGATTTATGTAGAAGATAAATGGGGAAATCAAACTACTACAAGAAGTTTTGAAACAACCCCGCTAGAGGATATGTTTATGGATAAGGCTTATTGGGCTATAGAGCCAATGCCTGGTGATGAAAGTTTTAGTGAATATGGATTTTCTGCTAACCAAATATGGGACAGTTATTGGAGCAATCAATGGAATTGTGGACATACAAATTTTCTGCCCTTACCACATCAACTAACATTGGATTTAGGTCAAATTGCAAAATTAAACAGGCTCAAACTCTACCAAAGAGGAGGATCAGAATTGTATAAGCATGGGAATCCTAAAATATTTGAAATTTATGGAAGAGAAGATCTAAATGGCCTTCCTATTTATGATCCAGATGAGCCTGGTGATGGATGGATATATATGGGCACTTTTGAATCATTCAAGCCTTCTGGATTACCCCCAGGCTCAAATACGCAGGAGGATTATGAATATCAAGATAATGGTGAAGATTTTGTCTTTGATTTTGAAGCACGTCAACATACTGTTCGTTACATAAGATTAATAAATGTTGAATCATGGAATAATCAAATGGTAACTGTAATAGGAGAGCTTTCATTTTGGGGAACATTAATTGATTAATAAAATATTGAACACGAAAAAGAACATTATAGAAAATTTAGTTAAAGCTTTTTTAGCATGTATATTACTTGTAATTAGCTTTTCATGTGAAGATATGGATTCAATTCATGAAGAGTATTTACAAGGAGAAACAATATATGCAGGGAAGTTAGATACACTTAAAATTAGACCTGGTTATTATAGAGCACAATTAGAGGGCCAGACTCAGTTCCTTGGAAGTTCTAACCAAGTGATTGTTGAATATGAAGACCAAGTAGATATTTACTCGCTAGAAGCTGGGACTATTCAAGACGGAATATATAGCTTAATTCTTCCAAATTTAGATGAGAAATCTTATGAATTTAGCATAACTACTCAGGATCCAATTGGAAATTTGTCTGTATCTCAAGTGGTTGCAGGTAGTGTTGTTGGAGATATATTTGTTTCTGATCAAGATCCAAGAGAAGTAGAAGGGTTTTCTTTCCAATCAGATGGAGATTATGTAAACTTTTACGGAAATGCTGAATCAGAATATGTGATATATACTTTAATTGATTATGAAAACGAAGATGATGAAATTGTTCGAGATACAGCTTTTTACAATAATAATAGTATTAGACTAATTAATTTAAAACCTCTTGGGAATATGGAGACTACTTCTGTAATTCAGTCTGGGCTAAATGGGATAGACTCTATAGCTTTAGATCCTTTACAGTACACTTTGCCAGATCTTCCCTATTCTGTATTAAATAAAAACTTTATTAGGCTCGTTCATATGCCAAGTGATAATCCAGGAACCTTTAATAATGCCAATCCTGACGAGTATTTATTTGACGGAGATGGCTCATGGAATGGAGATGATACATTCACTTATCATTCAGGGCCTAATAGCCTGCCTCACCATTTTACAGTTGATTTAGGAGTCTATACTGATTTAAGAAAAGTAAAATTAGACATGGTAGATCCAACCACAAATTCAAACAATAATCCTACAGAAATTCAAATTTGGGGTAGAGACAATTTAGATTTTGCACAAACCTCTTCAAGTGATGAGACAGATTTCATTAATGCTAGTTGGCAGCTTTTATATGAAGGGCAAATTGATGGGTTAAATGAGCAAAGTCAAAGCTTTATTTTGCCTCCTGCTTCTAGTCTTATGCGATATGTCCGATATAGAGTTACATCTTCAGTCGGAGGGGATAGTGCTCAGCTAACAGAATTAACTTTTTATGGAGAAAATACGGAGGCAGTTCAACTAGACAAATCTTTATTTGCAATGGCTAATATGCCAAGTGATAACCCAGGCACTTTTTATGGCGCCAATCCTTCTGTTTATTTATGGGATAATAATACTTTTTGGTCTGGAGACTCCTATGGTTATCATTCAGGAGATAATGCTGTTCCTGGTCATTTTACATTAGATCTTGGAGTTAGAACACAACTGGCTAGAGCGAAAGCCTATTATAGGCCCACATGGAATTATGTCGGGAATAATCCAACACAAATTCAAATTTGGGGAAGGGAAGATATAGATGGAGCAGAAACTCTTCCAATATTTCAGAGCTCCGGAAATAATGTTATTTCTAATCCTGTTTCAACTACAGCATTTCAGGATGCAGGATGGCAATTAATAACAGAACAAAGTATAGATGGCGCTAATTCAGATTTTGTAGAATTTGAAATACCTCCTGGTCCAATGTCTAGATATATAAGAGTTAGATATGTTTCTACTGTAATGGGAAGTGCATGTCAATTTATTGAAATGACATTTCATGGAATGGGAGCTTTTCCCGCAGATTAATTATAGTTTAAATTCAAATTAAATTGATTAAGAAAAGAAACATATTTTTCGTTTTATATCTCTCTTTTATTTTTTCCTATTCTCAGCAGTATTCAAATATTGTTGACACCAAAATTGGCTCAAAGGGCTCTGCATTGGCATGTGGATATTCTTTTATTGGAGCATGTTATCCTTTTGGAATGGTTCAATTTACTCCAAGTTTTTTTTCGCCACAAAAGGGATTTGTGATTACTCAATTAAATGGAGCAGGATGTTCTAATATGGGTAATTTTCCTGTGCTTCCAATAGAAGGAATTTTAAAGAACTCTCCTTTTGACATGAATTCGTTTGAGCGATTTACTAATATTAATAATGCTTCAGCAGGCTATTTGTCAGTTGACATGAAAAATAATATTTCTAGCCGATTAACTGTTACAAAAAGATCTGGTGTAGCAGAATTTACATTTAATAATTCTGATGATGGTACTATAATAATAGGATCTGGAATCAATTCATCTGACCCAAGACATATTAAAGATGCTATGATAAATATTACCTCAAACTCTACTTGTGAGGGGTTTACTCAAGGCGGTGAATTTTGCGGTACAGAAACCCAATATAAAATTTATTTTGCTGCAGAATTTAATAGGCCAGCAAATCAAACTGGAACATGGAATGGCAGGAATTTAAGTGGGCAATTAGTTAGTAAAGGAAGAAATTCTGGCGGCTTCTTTACATTCGATACAGCTGTGAATAAGGAAATTAATTATAGAATAGCTATATCATTTGTGTCTATTGAAAATGCAAAGAAAAATTTGGCCTCGGAAAATTTAAATTTAAGCTTTATTGAATATTTAAATAGAACTAAACTAGTATGGGACAATCATCTAAGCAAAATTAAAATCACTACAAAGAACAAAGATCAATTAGTACAATTTTATACTCATTTTTATCATAGCTTGGTGCACCCAAATATTGTCAGTGACGTAAATGGAGAATACATGGGTGCAGACTTTAAGAAGCACAGAGTTTCGAAGAACAAAGATCATTATAGTTCCTTTAGTGTATGGGATACTTATAGGACACAGGGGCAGTTACTAGCAATGTTATTCCCAAAACAGAGCAGTGATATGATGCAATCCCTAGTTAATTTTGCAGAAGAAGCTGGAGGCTATGGAAGATGGATCTTAGCCAATATTGAGACAGGCATAATGCAAGGAGATCCTACGCCAATATTAATATCAAATTCTTTTGCTTTTGGGGCAAAAGAATTTGATCACAATAAAGCATATAAACACATGTATAAGGGGGCCATGGTTCCAAGGATAACTTCACAAAATCAAGAGGTTAGACCATATCTTACAGAGTATATAAATAATGGACATACTTTTGCTTCAATGATGTTGGAATATACCTCTTCAGATTTTGCAATTGGGCAATTTGCAGCACAAGCATTGTCAAAATTTTCAGATGCGAATATGTTTATTAATAGAGCTCAGAATTGGAAAAATATTTATAACCCCAAGATTAAATGGCTAAACTCAAAATTTCCAAATGGAATATGGAAGAATATAAATCATGACTGGAGAGAAGGAACCTACAAAAACTATTTTTGGATGGTTCCCTATAATATAAAAGGGTTGATAGATAAAATTGGAGGAAATCAAGTAGCAGAAAAAAGACTGGATACATTATTTACAAGACTAGACGCTAAATATGAGGAGGATTGGTTTGCTGCTGGAAATGAACCGGATTTTCAAGCACCATGGATATATAATTGGATTAATAGACCAGAAAAAACATCGCAGATTATAGACCGAATTTTAACCAAAGAATATAATAGCAGTGAGACAGGGCTTCCAGGAAATGATGATTTAGGAGCGATGGGCGCCTGGTATGTTTTTGCTTCTATAGGATTATATCCAATGATTCCTGGGGTTGGAGGTTTCTCAATTAACATTCCTCAATTTCAAGATATTTTGGTTAATTTACCTAATGACAAGGTTTTAAAAATTCAAAAAATTGGAGCAGACAGTTTTTTTATTAAATCTTTACATTTTAATGATGAACCCCACAACTCCACTTGGATCTCATGGGAGAAAATTAATAAAGGAGGTACTTTAAATTATGAAATTATAAACAATAGTAACTCAAATTGGGGAAAGGATGATACTCCTCCAAGCTTTAAATAAAAATTAATTATGAAAAAGGTCGCAAAAAATGGCATACAAGTATTATTTGCTTTAGTTATTTTAAATTTTTTATTTATTGAAAGTAAATCTAGCTTAGAAAAAAATCTAATAAAATATATAGATCCATTTATAGGATCTGGAGGCCATGGACATGTTTTTGTTGGAGCATCAGTCCCTTTTGGAGGAGTTCAGGTTGGTCCTACTAATTTTAATAAAGGATGGGACTGGTCTTCTTCATATCATTATTCTGACAGTATTGTAAAAGGCTTTTGTCATTTAAATGTAAGTGGAACAGGGATGTCAGATTTAGGAGAGCTCATCATTATGCCAGCAACAGGAAAATTGAAAATAAATGCAGGCAATCAAAATAACCACATGGGAGGATATTCATCTTTATATAGAAAGGACAAGGAATTTGTTAGTGCAGGATATTACAAGGTTTCTTTAGAAAGATATGATATAGATGTAGAATTAACTGCAAGTGAAAGAGTCGGATTTCATAGATATACATTTCCGTCATTTAATCAATCTAGGGTAATTATTGATCTAGGAGAAGGCAGTGCTGATAGGCCGACTGAAACATATTTAAAGAAGGTGAATGACACTATTTTTCAAGGATATAGATTTTCATCTGGATGGGCTTCTGATCAGAGAGAATATTTTACTCTTATAATATCTAAACCAGTGACTGATTTTATTGTTTATGATAGAAACCAAAGGCATTATAAGGATGAGTTAAAAGGAAAATATGTAAAAGGATTTTTAGAATTTTCCACCAAAGAAAATGAGGAAATTTATGTAAAAATGGGAGTTTCTGCAGTAAGTTCTAAAAATGCTTTAGAGAATTTAATGACTGAAATACCCCATTGGAATTTTAACAAAGTTAAAATTCAAGCTGAACAAAAATGGAATACTGAACTTTCAAAAATTCATATTAAGACTGATGATATAAAAAAGAAAAAAGTATTCTACACTGCAATGTATCACACTATGATTGCTCCTAACTTGTATCATGATATTAATGGGGAATATAGAGGAACAGACAAACAAGTATACAAGGACACTACCTTTACTAATTATACTCTATTTTCTTTATGGGATACTTATAGGGCAGCTCATCCTCTCTATACAATAACTCATCCTGAAAGAGTTAGCGATATGGTTAACTCAATGCTTAAGATTTTCAAGCATCAAGGTAAACTACCTGTTTGGCACTTAAGAGGGAATGAAACAAATACAATGCCAGGATATAGCGCAATTCCCGTTGTGGTTGATGCTTCTTTAAAAGGATTTGAAGGCATTGATTTAGAGGAGGTATTTGAGGCTGTTAAAATAAGCGCAACAGGAGACTTTGAGCCAGGAGTTAAAGATTTGATGAAATACGGATATATTCCATCAGACTTTATGGCTGAATCTGTTGCAAGTAATATGGAATATGCTATTGGTGATTGGGCAATAGCTCAATTGGCAAAAAAATTAAATAAACATGAAGATTATGAATATTTTTTAAATCGTTCAAAATCATATAAACAATATTTTGATCCCGAAACAAAATTTATGAGAGGAAAACTTTCAGATGGAAGTTGGAGGACGCCTTTTGATCCTGTATCAGCACAACATAGAGTAAATGACTATTGCGAAGGTAATGCTTGGCAATATTTGTGGCTTGTTCCACAGGACCCTGAAGGACTAATAGAACTTCTTGGTGGGGATGAAAAATATACGCAAAAATTAGATCAATTATTTAGTATGTCTTCTGATCAAGAAGAAGGAGCTTCTATGGATATTACAGGATTGATTGGTCAGTATGCACATGGTAACGAGCCAAGTCATCATACTACTTACATGTATGCTTATTCAGGACAACCATATAAGATTGCTGACAAGGTAAGATATATTAATAATAAACTATATACGGATCAACCAGACGGATTATCTGGAAATGAGGATTGCGGGCAAATGTCTGCTTGGTACATGTTTTCATCTATTGGGTTTTATCCGGTTAATCCCTCAAATGGAGCATATGTTTTTGGCTCACCATTATTTGATGAAGTATCGATTAATTTGCCTGATAATAAATTATTTAAAATAGTTGCAGAGAAAAATTCTGAAAAGAATATGTATATTCAATCCGTATTATTAAACGGAAAGAAATATAGCTATTCTTATATTACCCATGACCAAATTATGGGTGGTGGAGAATTACGATTTATAATGGGGCCAAACCCAAATTATGATTTTGGTAAGGAGAAAAAGTTTAGACCTGCTTCAATTGTTTATTGAATTTATGAATAGAGCCAATACATTTATATTAATTTTTTTGTTTTCAAATTTTTTGCTGGGCAATAATAATTCTAATTTTCATGATGAAGATTTAGTTCAATATGTAAACCCTTTAATTGGCACAGATTCTTCACATGATTTATCTAATGGGAATACGTATCCAGCAATTGCACGACCTTGGGGAATGAATTTTTGGACCCCTCAAACTGGGAAAATGGGGGATGGTTGGGCATATACTTACAAAGCCAAGGAGATAGTTGGATTTAAGCAAACACATCAGCCTAGCCCTTGGATTAATGATTATGGAGCATTTTCAATTATGCCTGGTCTTGGATCTATCAAGACTCTTGAAAACCAGAGAAAAGCCGAATTTTTTCATAAGAATGAGATAGTCGAGCCACATTACTATAAAGTATTACTACATGAACTACAAACCTCTGTTGAGTTTACCTCAACTGATCGATCAGCATATTTTAAATTTACATTTCCAAAAACCTCTAATGCTAATCTTATTATTGATGCTTTTTTTAAAAATTCAGAAATTAAAGTTATCCCTGAGGAAAACAAAATAATAGGGATTGCTAAAAACAATTCTGGCGGTGTCCCCGAAAATTTTGCAAATTATTTTGTTATTGAATTTAATAGACCATTTGTAACTTCAGGGACTTGGAATAAACATGGAAGAACAAGCTCAAAACTAGCTCTTGAGGGAGAGCATGTAGGATCATATGTCACTTTTGACACTAACAATAATCAAGTAATTAAGGCAAAAATCTCGTCTTCTTTTATTAACCACGAACAAGCATTAATAAATTTAAAAAGAGAATTACCTTCACATTTAAGTTTTGATGATATTGTTGTTCAAGGGAGAAAAGTATGGAATAATGAATTATCAAAAATAAAGGTTCAGGCAAGTAATTCTCCATATGACCTTTCAAATAAGATTAAATTCTATTCTTGTTTTTATCGAACTATTTTATTTCCAAGACAGTTTCATGAATATGACAATAATGGAAAACAAATTCATTATAGCCCATACAATGGAAAAATAGAAGATGGCCCATTATATACAGATAATGGATTTTGGGATACTTTTAGGGCAGTATTTCCTTTTTATACATTACTGTATCCTGATAAATTAGGAGAGATAATGCAAGGGATTATGGTTAACCCGTATTTAGAAAGTGGCTGGTTGCCTGAATGGTCAAGCCCAGGACATAGAAATTCTATGATTGGGTCAAATTCTGCATCAATAATTGCAGAGGCATACCTAAAAGGAATTACTAATTTTGATATTGCTACAGCCTATTCAGGTATACTTAACAGTTCAAATAATGAAGGACCTTTAAGCTCTGTTGGAAGAAAAGGAGCAAAATTATATAATGATTTAGGCTATATACCATACGATACTTCAATTAATGAAAATGTCGCAAGAACGCTGGAATATTCCTATAATGATTTTTCAGTCTGGAAATTAGCAGAAGCATTAAATCGCCCTGAAAATGAAATTAAAGTATTTAAGGATAGAGCAAGTTATTACAAAAATGTTTTTGATGCATCTACAAATTTTATGCGTGGACGTTTGAAAAATGGAGAGTTTCAAAAACCATTTAATCCAGACGCATGGGGAGGAGCTTTTACGGAAGGTAGTGCATGGCATTATACATGGTCAGTTCTTCATGATCCTAAAGGGCTTATTGATCTAATGGGAGGAAAAGAGAGTTTTACAGAAAAACTAGATGGGGTGTTTACAGCCGCTCCAACATCTGATTATTCTTATTACGGCTTTAAGATTCATGAAATACTAGAAATGGAGTTAGCTAATATGGGACAATATGCTCACGGGAATCAACCTATTCAGCATGCTATATACCTTTATAATTATGCACAGGAGCCTTGGAAAACACAAGAAAAAGTAAGGCATGTATTAGATAATTTATATGGCACTGGCCCTGATGGCTATTGTGGAGATGAAGACAATGGGCAAACATCAGCATGGTTCCTTTTCTCAGCTATGGGCTTTTATCCTGTTGCTCCTGTCACGCAAGAATATGTTATTGGAAGCCCTCTTTTTAACTCGATTCAAATTACATTGCCTAACAATAAGATTATTAACATAGATGCAAAAAATAATAGTAAGGAAAATATTTTTGTTAATAAGGTTAAGCTCCAAGGAAAGGCATATAACAAAAACTGGCTGTCCCACACTGATTTGGCAAAAGGACTTAGAATTTCGTTTGATATGATTGCAAAACCAAATTATAAATGGGGAAGTGACAAAGCAAGCACCCCTTACTCAATGAGTAATGAGTAATTAGTAAATTGTATGATTGAAGGTAATATTTTCTATTTTTGCATAAATAAAAACATGAAAATATGAGCAAGCATTTATCATACAGAACAAAAAACCCAGCACTAAATTCTAAATCATTTCAAGGATCTTTAGCCTCAAACACCTT
>Ga0310120_10001161_pt1 | contig 20000 bp, 9 predicted proteins | sample CB27_AW_983_MG_FD_203506 | JGI IMG/M metagenome (GOLD analysis project Ga0310120, IMG submission 203506) | Marine microbial communities from Western Arctic Ocean, Canada - CB27_AW_983 | ecosystem: Environmental > Aquatic > Marine > Oceanic | place: Canada: Western Arctic Ocean | collected...
TCTCGATCCCGGTGGTGTCACCGGAGATGTCAATCGCCGCGGCCTCGTCGGTGTTGATCACGTTGGCGGGCGTGCCGTCGAACTCGTCGGTGACGACCTCGATTGTCGTCGTGGCGCTCTTGTCGTAGGTGATGTCGGTCCCGGTCGAGGCGACAGCCTCGTTGCCGGCAAGATCGCTGACGGAGACACTGAAGGTCAGGGTGCCGTCGATGAGCACCCCGACATCCAGGTTCAAGAGTTCCCACTCGTCGTCGGTGACCGTGGCGGTCGCGTTGGTGATCACAGTGTCGTCGGAGTCGGTGACCGTGACGGTCACGACCGCGTCGTTCTCGATCCCGGTGGTGTCACCGGAGATGTCAATCGCCGCGGCCTCGTCGGTGTTGATCACGTTGGCGGGCGTGCCGTCGAACTCGTCGGTGACGACCTCGATTGTCGTCGTGGCGCTCTTGTCGTACTTGACGACAGCGGTCTTCGTTGAACCGTCAGTATTGGCGACGTTCCCGACCTGGTCGCTGACGGCAGCTACGAAGGTCAGGACCGCTTCGTCGAGGGTGCTGACATTGAATGTGGTTATCCAATCGCCATTGCCGTCTCCGTCAACGTTTTCGACGAGTGGAGAATTGGTGATCACAGTGTCGTCGGAGTCGGTGACCGTGACGGTCACGACCTGGCCGCTCTCGATCCCGCTGGTGTCGCCGGAGACTGTCACCGTTGCGGACTCAACAGAGTTGATCACCGTGTCGGCGGTATCTTCGTTCGTGTTGACCGAAATCGTGGTCGTTGCGGTGGTGTCGACACAGAGTGTGCCTGAAGCGACCTCCATTTCATTCCCGAATAAGGGATCACCAACCTCAGCCGTTCCTACGTCTGTGGCGTATCTGTCTAGCCTGATGGAAATGGCATTGGCTGTTCCGAACGCCTCGTCTGAGTCAAAGGCCGTCGCTGTCCACGGAACGGTGACGACATCTGGGTTGTTGCCCTGTTGGACGGCCGTTTTTACTGTTCCATTGGGTCCTACTATCGAAAGTTCGCGGTCGTGAGGGAACGTGCCCGAGTTCTTAGTGAGTGTGACGACCAGCGTTGGCGTATCGTCAGTTGCGACAGCTGTTCTCTTTATTGCATCGCCGCTGGAATCTCCAGGACTAGAGGCGTAACTGTTCGTATGTAGTTCGACCAGAATAGTTCCGTTTCCTCTAGTAACAGAAGGCAGCGTCGACTCAGTACAAGCGCTCAGCAACACCCGGTCTTCGAGAAGCTCGACAGCCGGTGCGGGTTCACCGGATTGCTGGCGTCGTTTGGGGGTTGTCGCCTGGAGCGAGGGGCGGCCTCGGCGGAGGCCAAGAAGCCGCCGGAACAGTCGTCCGAGCATCGGGATTTCCTTGGTGTTCGGATGACGGCGAGACCGTCGTTCCGGAGTGAGAGAGCAACCTGGACCGAGGGCGGTGACACTCCTTGACGAATGCCGTTCCCCCGTTTTCCTTCGTCTGGAATCGGCGTAAACCGGACGACGGCTAGAACCAAACCAGTTGTTCCGACCCCGGCAACAGGCCGAGTGGGTATCGCGGAATTCAGGTTGTATCGTTTGGTTTGGTTGTAGTGGGGGTTGAGTCGGCGCCGATCGATAAGTGTGGGCGCGTTGTGCGCCTGCGGTCAAGGATTGGCCGCTGAATCCCGCACGGAGGTTGTCGCGATGCCCACGCTCCCGGGTCACCGGTCGAGCTGCATCTGGCGTGAATCACGGTCGCGTCGAACGCGATTGTGTTTCACAGCCTGGGGCATTGCCTGCTTGTTGCTGGTGATCGTCGGCGACAGTTCCCGGTCGAAGGCCGAAGAAGACCGGAACTGGTCACCACGCGGCGACGACCCGGTCGCCGCCCGGCAGACCGATCCGGTCTCGGCCGAACTGGCGTTGCAGCGGGCTGTCGAGGCCTTTGGTGACGGTGACTACCGGCTGGCGCTGGAACTTGTCGAGGGCCTGCCCCAGGCGACGGCCGCCTCGAAGTATCTCCGAGGACTGTGCCTGCTGAGGCTGGGGCGACCCGAGGAGGCCGACCAGGTGCTGGAGCCGCTGGGGAGCGGTGAGACACCCGAGGCGGAGATCGTTGTCGATTCGGCGATCGCCAGGCTGCACGCCGGACGTCCCGAGGAGGCGGCCGACAGCCTGACCGACCATGTCACCGACCACCCCGACGACTCGCACGCTCATTTCTTCCTGGGGCTCTCGCTGATGGAACTTGGCCTGGACGACGAGGCCCACGAACAGTGGGACCTGGCCGCCGCCGATGCCACGATGGTCCCCTACCGCGATTTCTACAACCAGCGAACAACTCCACTGCCCCCGCGGCTGTTCGACGAGTCGCTCGAGGCACAACGCGCCACGCGACGCTGGAACCTGGGGATCTTTGCCGGGTACGAGTTCGATACCAACCTGCCACTGGCTCCGTTCTTCCAGGGGCTGGGGTCGGACATCGAACGTGAAGACTCGCGGATCGTGCTGGGACTCTATGGCGGTTACCGGCTTCGAGACGACGACGACTACAGCGTCGGGGTCTTCGGCTCGGCCTACACCACTCACCAGTTCTGGATCCATGAATTCGACGTCCAGACCTACAGCGGTGGAGGCTACATCAATCGGAACCAGGATCTCGATGGATGGTTCCTCGGGGCCAACTACCAGTTCTCGAACACGCTGCTCGACAAAGAGCAGTTCGCCGCCGACCACGGGCTGACGCTGTCGGGAACACGGACCGTGCTCGATGACGACGTCCTGACCACCTACTACCGGTACAACGTCCTGGACATCGACGGCCCGGCACTGATCGCCGCGCAGCAGCGCAGCGCCAACGTCCACGCCGTCGGCGCCACCTACGCCATGACCATGGACGACGACGCTCGGGGTCGCCTGGTTGTCGGGTATCGCTTCGACGAGGCCGATGCGAAGGGCCGCGACTTCGAGATGTCCGGACACCTGGCCAACGCGCGGCTCGAATACCGGCTGGCCGATGACCTGATCGGCGATTCGGAGGTCCGTTACTTCTGGGACAACTACGACCACCCCAACTCGCTGGACTTCTTCGAAAGGCCGCGTGAAGACGGCCGGGTCGAATTCCGGGTCGGGTTGCAGAAGCTGTTGTCGGCGCAGCTGAAAATGAGGTTGGACTACTCGTTCATCGAGAACGACTCGAACGTCGCGAACCTCTTCGGAGTCGGCTTCTACTCGTACCAACGCCACGTCCTCAGCACGCAGTTGATCTATGACTTCTAGTTCGAATCCCCGCAGTCGAACCCGTTTTCTCAGGCGCCGGAGACCGGCCTGGGCCATCCTGGCGCTGCTTGCAATTGTCGGGACCACCGCGTCGGTCCTGCTGGCCGTCGACAGCCGCGCTTCGTCGGATACCGGAACCGTCGTGGCCACGTTGGGCAAGGCGTGGAGGGTCCGCGGGACCGAACGCCAGCCGTTGGCCAGGCAGTCGGGAATCCGGCTGGGTGACACCCTGGTCACCGGACCGGCCGCCGGTGCACTGGCCTACTGGAACGGTGGCCTGGTTGTCTGCCTGGGCGAGAACACCGAGGTGGTCATCGAACAGCGAGGCTCTCAACCGGTGCTCAAGCTGACCGGCGGCCAGGCTCGGGTCACGGCCGACCTGCCCATCGGGCTCGATATCCAGGTCGGTGGGACGATCACGCGACTGAAACGCGGCACCCTCAGGGTGGCCAACTCGGGTGACCAGGTCGTCATCCACGTGGAACACACCGGTGCCGATTGCCTGGTACGACGACGGCTTGTCGATCCGTGGACCGGAATCGTCCTGGCGAGTTTCGATGATGCGACCACCAGGCTGAAGACCGGCGACCAGGTCGTCTTCAACGACTCCGATAGCTTCTCCACACTCGCAGACTCCGGCCAGATCCGGTGGACGCTTCAGCACGAGCGGCTGCAGGTGGTGACGGTGGCCCAGGCCAGTCGGGCTCAACGTGGACAGCCCAAGCCCAAGAATGACAAGAAGTCAAAAAAGAAGCCGCCGAAGAAGTCGGACAAGGACAAGAAGAAGTCGGACAAGAAGTCGGACAAGGACAAGAAGAAGTCGGACAAGGACAAGAAGAAGTCAGACAAGGACAAGAAGGACCCCAAGAAGCCGGGTCAGGATCCGGAGAAGACCGACAAGCCGACAACCCGGGGGATCGCCGGCGGTGAGGACGAGGAGGTCCTGGAGTTGCTTCGCGTCTCGTCGTCGGCCCAATCCAAGACCACCGGTTTCGGCACCATCAATCTCTCGCTGGGCACTCCACTGGCCTCATCGGCGGCCGGCAGTGCCGGCGGGCTGTTCACCGATGCCAACCAGAACACGATTGTCGGCCAACTGGGCACGTTTGATTCGTTGGGCGACTTCACGGCCTCGAGTGATCCGGCCGAGTCGTTTCCGGGCAACATCCACCCGGTGACCGGGCAGACCCGCTACACGTTGTTCGACGTCGACCTGGACCTGGCCGACGGCTTTCCGATCTCGACCCAGTTCTGGTCGATCGGCACGGGCACACAGCCCACCGGGCAGGTGACCACTGCGATCGGCACCGGGACCGGGGTCACGCCCGACGTGATCGCGATTCCCCAGTTCGATGCTTACGTGATCCGGCTGGACCAGTACGGGATCGTCGATCCGGCCAGTGATGCGGCCGAGGGGAACCAGTCGGTGGCGATTTCGGGATTGCTGGGCCTGGATCCGTCCAACCCGTTGATCCAGGGACTGGCGACGCCGCTGGCAGACGAACGATCGTTGTTCAATGACCTCATGACGTTCTCCGTCGGCGAGTTGACCATCAGTCGCGACGGTGATAATCCCGAGTTCTCGGTTCGTCGCAGCGACCAGGACCGGCTGATCGTCAAGGACTCGGGCGGCAACGCCAACAACGACCAGGTCGAGAAGAACCCGGACGTGACGTTCGAGGACGTGGCCGATCCGTTGTTCTTCCCGTCGAACCCGACGGTCAAGGTGCCGACCAGGGGTCCCGACTCGATGTCGGGCCGGCCGAACTATCGCCAGTTGAGCTTCCTGAGGAAGGCCGCGGTGACGACGCTGATGGCCCGCGAGCTGGCCGGCTTCGCCCGCCGCACGGGGCAGACCCGGTTCGTGGTTGACGGCAAGATCCTGGACATCACCGGCTACCGCGGCCCGTGATCCGCCACTGCCGGGGTGATCAGCGGGGGTCGCCGATCAGGATGAAGGCGGCCCAGTAGACCGGGTGGCCGTAGGGCGAGTCGAGACCGGTCTCCTCGACCGGTTCGAGCGTCGGCAGTCGTTTTTCGGCCTTCCAGGCCGTGACCATCGTCTCGATCTCCTCGCCGGTCAATCGTCTCAGCCACCGCTTGGCCTCGGCCAGTGCCCGGGCCTTGGACAGCGGTTTGGCCAGCTCCTTGCGGGCGCCGAGCAGGTTCTCGTAGAACCGCGTCATCAACAGCGCCGTCGCCTGGTCGTCGACTTCCCACAGCGACAGCAGCAGGCTGCGGCCACCGGCCAGCAGCAGTGCCTGGGCGAACCCCAGGTAGCCTTCTCCGCCCGAGAATCTCCCGAGACCCGACTGGCAGGCCGAGAGCACGACGAGGTCGGCGTCGAGGTTCCAGCTCGAGAGGATTTCCCCGGCGGTCAATTCGCCCAGTACCGGCGGTGTGCCATCACGAAACGGTCGGCTGGTCACGCGGTCGCGCGACAGGATCAGCCTCGACTTCATCGGTCGCTGGTTGTCGGGCACGCCGTGAGTGGCCAGGTGCAGGAACCGGAAACGACCCAGCCGGCCGTCATTGGCCAGCCGGGCCAGGTTCTGTTCATTCGCCTCGCTGCCCAGCAGCACCTGCGGTTTCCCGTTCCCCGACCGTTCGAAGACCCGGGCGATCGTGCCGACTTCCCACCGCGTGGCCGGAAGCGGCTTGAACGCCCGGCGTGTCACGGCCGTAGTGGATCCGTCGGGCCTGGTTTCGCCGGTTGGTTCATCGAAGACGGGGTCGCCCAGGGCAAACAGTCCGACGGCCGGTTTCTTCCGGGTCGTCTTGCTGTCGGAGCCCTGTCGTTCCAGGCCCAGCCGGGCCAGCAGCGTGCCCGACGGGGCGTAGCTGATGGTCAGCTCCGGAGAAGCGATCAACTCGACCGGCAGCCCCTTGAGTGCTGTCGAGGGCAGGACGACCAGGTGCGAGACGTCGGGCAGGCCGTCGCGGGCTGCCAGGTGCGGTTTCAGCGGCTCGAATCTCTGGACCACCAGTTCCGCCACCAGTTCGGGGGGTTCGGCCGAGGCCGGCCGGATGCCCTGCGAGGCGATCGTGGTCAACTCGGACGCCAGGTCGGCCCCCATCCCCTCGTCCTCGGGAAACCACTCACCCTCGTTTCCCGGCAAGCGGATCCAGCGGGGCGGCCCCGTCCGGCGGAGCAGGACCACCCAGTGTTCCCCGTTGGGGTCCTTGGCGTGCTCCCGCCCGGCGACATCGAGCCATCCGACCAGTGCGGTGTCGGCCGACAGCGCGGCCTGGACCTGCTGCCAGGTCATGACCTCGCCCCGGACGTGACCGTGCTTGCCGGCGAACTCCTCGTCGAGTCGCCCCAGCGCGGCCTGGACCTCGAGCTGCCTGCGGCGGAGCGTGGTGAGCCGGTTGAGGTCGGCGTCGCGACCCCGTCGCCGTTCGACGGTGATCTCGGCCTCGACACGCTGGAAGTCGGCCAGCAACTTCCGTCGCCGGGCCGATTCGGTGGCGTCGAGCCGTTGTTGCTGCCGCGCGGCGAGGTCGTCGAGCAGCCCGCGAGCCAGGCTCTTTTCGTAGCTGTCCCAGGCCCCTCCGGCATCGCCGGTCCGTGCCTGGGCGGCGGCCAGTAACTGCACGGGGGACTGGCGACCCGAGGCGACCGCACGCCCGAGCCCGGTCAGGGCCACCCGCAGCCGCACCTGCTCGAACGCCTCGGCCGCCTGGGCCCACTGGTCCCGAGCGGCTTCGTGGTCGCCCTGGTCGTAGTAATGGAAGGCCAGTCCGCTGGAACTCTCGACCGTGTCGGCGTGATCGGGTCCGACGACCCGGGTGCGGATGTCCAGGGCCTGGCGGTACAGCGGCCCGGCCCGGTCGTGGTCGCCCTGGGCAGCCGACGTCTCGGCGATCGCAAACAGTACCCGTGCCGTGTCGGCGTGTTCCTCGGAGAGCCGCTTGCGGAAGTTGACCAGGGCGCGGTCGAGCAGCTTGAGAGCGTTGTCAAATTCTCCCTGGGCCTGGAAGTTGTTGGCGAGCTGGAAGTGGATCTGCGCCGTATCGGGATGGTCTTTCCCGAGCACTCCTGCGCGAATCTCGTATGCCTGCTGCAGGAACTGGTCGGCCTCGGCGTGCCGGCCCTGCGAGAAGTACCAGCTGCCGAGATTGTTCAGGCAGGTGGCCGTGTCGCGGTGTGTTTCGCCGAGGCTCTGGCGGAACAGGGCCAGGGCCTGCTGCAGTTGTCCGCGGGCGTCGGCGTCGCGGCCCTGGGCCGAGTGGCAGTCGGCCAGCGACAACAGCGACCGGGCCACGTCGGCGGGTCCGAAGCCCGGTTGCGGCTTGGGGCCGGATGTCGCGGCCAGGCGGGTGGCCAGGGTCTGTTCGTAGAGTGTCTGGGCCGAGGCGATGCGGCCTCGCTTGCGGAGAATCAGTGCCAGGCCGTCGCGGGCCCGGGTGGTCTCGACCGCATCGTGACCGGACAGGCTGGCGATGTCGGCCACCGATCGGCGGGCGAGCCGTTCGGCCTCGGCGAGTTCCCCGAGGTTGGCGTGGCAGTTGGCCAGCCCCTGCCGGACGACCGCCGTGTTGATGTCAGAGGCACCGAACCCGGTCTCGAGGATCCGCAGGGCGGCCTGGAAGCCCGAGAGGGCATCGAGGTGTCGGCCGAGTTCTCCGAGCTGGAAGGCGGTTTCGTATTCGCTGGCCGCCGCCAGCGGGTGTTGCCCCAGGCTCTTGCGACGAATGCCCCGGGCCCGCTGGTGGGCGGCCAGGGCGTCGGCGGTGCGGCCGGCACGTGCGTGGAGTCGTGCGATCAGGTCGACCGCCCGGGCGGCGGCGGGGTGATCGGAACCGAGGTATTTTTCGGTGGCTCCCAGCACGAGTCCAAATCGGCCAAGGGCCGTTGCCGCGTCGTTCTTCCGCAGGGCCGCCAGTCCCTCGAGTTGCCACTTGACCGAAGCCGAGAGTTCCGCCCGGGCCGGTTCGGGCAGCTTGGCGCTGGTCTTCAGCCGGTTGATCAGCCGCCGCGAGTCGGCCAGGGCAAAGTGAGATGCCGGCAGGTGCTGCTTCTGGATGGCCAGCCCCTGTTCGGCCAGCCCGACGGCCTGGTCGAATCGTCCCCGGAACTCCATCACGGTGATCTGGTTGACCAGCGTGGCGAACCGGCGGTTGGCCTCGGCCGGCAGGCTCCCTCGCCAGGGGGAAGCTTCAGAGGGGGCCTGGGCCAATGCCGCGGTACCCAGCCAAAGCAGCACCAGCGCCGCCGCGGCGTGTGTTCGGTGGGTGCCGGAGGACATGGCAGGTTGCACGTTCATGGACCCGCCAGCCTATACCAAGCTCGCATCGATCGGAAACGAGGCCCCGGCGGATTTCGAGAGTGTCGATGCACGGTTCGATGGTGTGGAAACTGCCTCGGAGCGGGTGCTAGGATCGTCGTTCGAGCCGATCGAGCGGGTCGGGTGGAGACTGGGAGAGCACCGAGTGAAACGACTGCTGAGGAACCGGACTGTCCGGGGAATGCTGGTCGGGCTGGTTTGTTCGGCGGTCTGCTGGTCGGTCAACGGCAGCAGCGCGGTTCGCAATGCCGAGGACCGGGCGCTGGACAGTTGCTTCCTGGTGCGTGGCGAGCGGCCGAGCGACGCCCCGCTGGTCGTCGTCGGCCTCGACGAGCCGATGCTGCAGCAACTTGACAAGCCGGTGATGTACCTCAGCCCCGAACTCGGCGAGGTGTTGACCTATCTCGGCGAGCAGGGTGCCGCGGCGGTTGGCGTGGACTTCTTTGTCCCCGAGAACAGCCGCTCGAAGGAACTCGAAGAGGGTGGCATTGGCGAAGCGGTGTTCGTGTCCGAGGCGATCGCGGGGTTCCGCCGGGTGGTCCTGCCCAAGTGGATGCTCTCCAGCGACAAGGTGCTGCTGCCGATCTACGAGTGGACCCTGGCCAGCCAGTTTCCCGTCGAGGCGGACGGACCCTCGATGCAGTGGGCGGAAATGGCCGCGGTCAACGCCGATGTTGACGACGATTCCTTCTGGCGGCGGCAACGGCTGATGTTCAGTGATTCGTCCGGAGCCGTGCATCCGGCGATGGCACTGTCGGTCTACGCGATGGCGACCGAGCGGGACGTGAAGTGGTTCAATGAATTGGCCGGGTCGATCGGCAGGGATGGCCAGGCCGGGCCGCGAATCGACGGGACGCCGGTGCCGCTGGATGAGCGGCAGAAACTGCTGATCAATTACGTCGGTCCGGCCGGGACGCTGCCTCACGTGTCGTTCGGCCAGGTGCTGGCCGCGGCGCGCGGAGACTCGCAGATGTCCCGGAACTGGCAGGGAGCGATCGTGTTGATTGGCTTCACCGATCCGACGCAGCGCGACCTGCACGCCACGCCCTATTCCAACCAGTCGGCCGCTCGGCTGATCACCAAGCTGGGGCTGGAGCGCAGCGCCCGGCTGATGCCGGGGGTCGAGGTGCACGCCAACCTGGTGGCGACACTCTACGACCGGGCTTTCATCACCACGCCGTGGTGGGTGTCGACCCCGTTGATGCTCGTGCTGGTGGGTGCGGCGCTGGGCGTGGTGCTCGAACGCACCAGTCTCGAGTGGGGCCTGATGGTGGTGTTCGGACACCAGGTCGGCTGGCGGCTGGCCTGCATCGGCGTCTTTTGTGTCACCGGCTGGCAGGTGGAGATGACGGCGATGTCGGGATTGGGCGTGCTGCTCTACGCGGCCACCTTCGCGATGCGATGGCGATGGATCCGGCAGATGATGGGGATGGTCAAGTCCGAGGCGATTGCCCGTGCCCTGGTGGCCGATCCATCGAAACTCGATCTCAAGGGCGAGGACCGTGAACTGACCGTGATGTTTGCCGACGTCCGCAATTTCACCACGTTTTCGGAGGAACACGCTCCGCACGAGGTGGTGGCGCTGCTCAATGCCTACTTCGGCGTCGTGGTGCCGACGATCGAATCGAACCGGGGGGTGCTCAACACCTACCTCGGCGACGGGGTGATGGTGATCTACGGGGCACCCGAGGCGAACCCCGATCATGCCGAGGATGCGGTGGTCTCGGCGATCGAGATGGTCCGGCAGGTGCACGAGAACGCGGCGACCTGGCGCGAACTGGGGTCGGATGACTTTCGGATCGGCGTGGGCATCCACACCGGTCACGCGGTGGTCGGGACCATTGGCAGCCCGCGGCGGCTGGACTACACCGCGATCGGGGACACGGTCAACTCGGCGGCACGGATCGAGGCGGCCAACAAGGAGGTCGGGTCCGAGATCCTTGTGAGCCAGTCGACCTACGACGCGTTGAGCGAGTCGGCCCGGAAACGACTGGCTGGAACATGGCAGGCCAAAGAGCTTATGGTAAAGGGGAAACGTGAGCCGCTGGTGGTCTACCCGATCGATCCGGATGACACGGGTCATGAGGTCGGCTAGGAGCAGGATTCCGGGAGCAGGTCCACGGAAACGGGCGGTCCAGTTGGCGGTGAGACGGGTGAACGGAGCGAACTGATGATGACCATGCGGCGAACGAGCGGGTTGTGGTGGATCGGGTCGGTGCTGGTGTGCTGGGTGGCGTTCTCGTCGTCGGTCTTTGCCCAGGCGAAGCCGGCCGCGGTGGCGCACATCATGAAGGTCCGGGGCAAGGTCACCATCACCTCGGCGGCTGGCAAGACGCGTGCGGCGCGGATGTTCCGGTCGGTGTCGGCCGGCGAAACGCTGACCGTGTCCAAGGGAGCAACCGTCGACCTGGGATTCCGCAAGGTCGGTCGTCTCGAGCGAATCACCAGGCCCGCCACGGTGAAAATTTCTGCCGAGGGTTGCCAACCCGCCACGGCCGTCGAGGCCGTCAAGCTTGATGATCGTCGCCGCAAGGTCTTCAGCAGCAGCATCGCACGGGTCGGCAAGTTCGGACACCGTGTCGGCAGCGTGGTCACCCGCGGTTCCTCGAAGCGGCCGCCGATGGTCACCCCGGTGATCCAGTCGGTGGTGTTGGCCGAGGTGCCGTCGTTTTCGTGGTCTCCGGCCAAGGGTGCTGTCAGTTACGAGGTGATCGTCTACAGCGGAGCCAGTTCGAAGCGGCGCAAGTGGTCCACCAAGACGGACAAGACCCGGGCGGCGTATGCGGGCAAGGGACGCACCGGTGCGTTGCGGCCCGGATCGACTTATCGCTGGGAGGTGATCGCCACGCTGAAGGACAAGACGGTCAAGAGAATTCTGCCGGCCGAGGGGACGGGGGCGGACGAGAAGCTGACGTTCACCGTGGCACCCAAGGCGCTGCGGCAGGAGTCGCGGGAAATCAAGCAGTTGGCGGCGAGCAAAAACGTCACCTTCATGGCCATGGCCGGTCTGTGGTACATGGAGAAGCGGGCCTTCGACGACGCGATCGTTGTCAACGAGCAACTGGTCAAGATCCAGCCCGACACCGATCTCTTCCACGCCTATCTCTCGAGACTCTACGAACTGGCCGGTCGCGAGACCGACAGCAAGGTGGCCCGGAAGAAGGCCGAGACGCTGGGCTACGTCTTCGAAACGGACTCGAAGAAGAAGAAGTAGCCGGCGGCGACGGAAGACGCGTCGATCAGGCCAGCACGTCGTGGACGACGTTGCCGTGAACGTCGGTCAGGCGGAAGTCGCGGCCGCTGTAGCGGTAGGTCAGCCGCTTGTGGTCCAGCCCCATCGCGTGCAACAGCGTTGCGTGCAGGTCGTGCACGTGGACGCGGTTCTCGACGGCCGTCAGGCCGAACTCGTCGGTTGCCCCGTAGCTGAAGCCCGGCTTGACCGCCCCACCGGCCATCCAGCAGGTGAACCCGTAGTGGTCGTGGTCGCGGCCCTTCTTGCCTTCGGACGTGGGGGCACGGCCGAATTCGCCGGTCCACAACACCAGCGTTTCGTCCCAGAGTCCTCTCTGCTTGAGATCGGTCAGCAACGCGGCGATGCCCTGGTCGCACGCGCGGGCCAGTTTTGTGTGACCACCAGCGATGTCGCCGTGACCGGTGTCCCAGGCGATGTCGTAGCCGTCGATCGAGTGCGAGAGCTGGATGGTGCGGACACCTCGCTCGATCAGCCGCCGTGCCAGCAGGCACCCCTTGGCGTACTCGCTGCCGCCGTACATCTCGAGCGTCGTTTTCGACTCCTTGGTCAGGTCGAACGCCTCGGGCACGGCGAACTGCATCCGGAAGGCCATCTCCATGGCCTCGATGCTTGCCTCGAGTTGCTGGTCCTGCTGGACCCGTTCGAGCTGCACGCGGTTGAGCTTGGCCAGCAGGTTGGCCTGCCGCTTCTGGTCGGCCCGGGCCAGGTACCGGTTCTTCAGGTCCCGCAGGATCGCCTCGGGCTTCATCGAGGCGATGTTGACGTAGGTGCCGGCGTAGGCGCCGGGCAGGAACGAGTTGCCCCAGTTGGCGAGCTTGCCGCGAGGCTGGGCACGGGGGCTCATCGCCACGAAGCCCGGCAGGTCCTGGTTCTCGGTCCCCAGCCCGTAGACCAGCCACGACCCCAGGCTGGGCCGGGACTGCTGCAGGTGGCCGAGGTTCATCATCAGGATCGCCCCGGCGTGCTCGGGGATGTTGGTGTGCATCGAGTGGATGAAGCAGAGTTCATCGACGTGCTGGGCGACGTGGGGGAACAGGTCGCTGACCCATTTGCCGGTTTCGCCGTACTGCCTGAAACCGAACGGGCTGGGGAACAGGCCGCCCTTGGTGTTCCGCAGCGACTTGCGGTCGACCAGCTGAGGTCTCTGGCCGGCGTGCTTCTTCAGCAGCGGCTTGTAGTCGAAGGTGTCGACCTGCGAGGGGCCGCCGGGCATGAACAGCTGGATCAGGTACTTCGCCCTGGGAGCGAAGTGGGAGGCCAGCGGGGCCAGTCGGTTTTCGATGGAACCGGACGCCGATGCGGGGGGAGCCGCCAGGGCGGGGTTGCCCACCACGCCGGCCAGGCCCAGGGTGCCGAAGCCGGCGCCGATCCGGCCGATCATCTCGCGACGGGACAGGGCGGGGAGCGGGTTGACGTGATGCATCGGGGATCCTGTCGCAATGACCAGTGGCCTGGCGTCTCTGGGATTATAGATCGGTTCGACCGGCGGGGGGACTGTGGGTTGGTTGGACGGTCACCTGACGAACATGAACTCGTTGCTGCCCAACAGCACCTGGGTGTACTGGGTCCAACGGTCCAGCGGAGGTTCCTTCGGGGTGCTGGCCTGTTGGTTGTCGGTCTGGACGATGTGGTCGATGTTGATGTGGCCCCAGCCGCCGGTGACCTGGTCGACGATCCGGATCCGGACCGTCTTGCCTGACCACGGAGCCACATCCCAGCTGCTCCATTGCAGCAGTTCGTTGTTGCGGCCGGTCGTGGTGCGGACAACCTTGTCGCCGACGAGCAACTGGATGCAGGTCCGGCCCGGGTGGCTTCCGCCGCCGACGAGGAACGCGATCCGTTTCCGCTTTATCGTGAACTCCGGTGAGGTCAGCGTGCCGACGGTCTTGTCGTGGTTGAAGAACGTGTTGACCAGCCCGCGGCCGAGAAACCCGCTGACGTTCATCTGGTTGGGCAGCGTGCCGGGGGCGGGCCTGGGCCCGAACGCCTGGCCGGTCACGTTCCATTTCCCGTAGTTGCCGCCTTCGAAATCGCTGACCAGCACGTCGGCTCGATCGTCGGTGGTGTTGGTGGTCGGTGCGGCCTCGCCATCCAGGAAGTCGTGGGCGAGCCGGGATTCGAGCGGGGTGGGCGATCGGCCGTAGAGCAACTGGTAGGCCCGCTCGATTCGCGCCGACGGATCGGGAGCCTCCTTCTTCAGTCTCGCGACCAGGCCACGGGCCCGGTCGATCATGATCGGGCTGTTCAGCAGGAAGAGGTACTGTTGAGGCACCGTACTCAGGGGACGCTTGGCAATCGTCGCCCGCGGGATCGGAAAATCGAACAGTCGCAGGAAGTCATCGGTGGCGAACCGGTCGCCGGTGCGGCTGATCTTGAAGTACATCGTCCGTCGACGGCTGCCGCGAACGTCCTCGGTCGGGGCTCCACCGAGGTTCAGGTCGAGTTCTCCGGTGACGGCCAGCAGGGAATCTCGCCACGACTCGACATCGAGACGCCGCGGACTGAATCGCCAGACCAGCCGGTTGTCCCCGTCGGTCGCGAAGGCCTTCTTGTTGAAGGCGGAACTCTGGCGGAAGGTGGCCGAGAGCAGGATCGTGCGGTGCAGCCGTTTGATCGACCAGCCGTGCTCGACGAAATCAGCGGCCAGCCATTCGAGCAGGTCGGGGTGAGTCGGCTTTTCGCCGAGCGTACCGAAGTTGCTGGGGCTGCGGACCAGCCCGCGGCCGAAGTGCCAGGCCCAGACACGGTTGACGAACACCTTGGGCGTGAGCGGGTTCGAAGGGGCCACCAGGGCGTCGGCCAGTCCCAGCCGTCCGCTGCCCTGCGTGAACGCCTTCGCATCGGGGCCGGCCAGCAGCCGCAGGAAGCGGCGAGGTGCGATTGGACCGGGCTTGCGGAGGTTGCCCCGCAGGGCGATCGGCATGTCCTTGTTGCCGGTGTCGCCGAGAACGTGAGACGGCGGATACGCCGCCGGTGCCGTTTCGCGGAGCGTCTTCAACTCGGCCTGCTTGCCGGCCAGGTCCCGCTTCTGGGCGTCGGTCGCCTTGTCGCCAGCCTTGCCGATCTCGGCGGCCAGCTTCTTCACCTCGCCGTCAAGACGCTTGATGGCGGCGTGGTGGTCGTTGTAGGCCTTCAACTGGGCCGGGGTGGCCAGCGTCTTGACGACCATCTTCGTGTTGTTGAAGACCCCAGCCAGCGAGTAATAATCTTCGTGGGGGATCGGGTCGAACTTGTGGGCGTGGCAACGGGCGCAGGAGACGGTCAGGCCGAGGAATCCCCGGGAGAGCACGTCGACCCGATCGTCGAGCGTTTCGGAGCGGGCCTGGGCTTTGCTGTCGGGGTCGCCGCCGTCGGACCTGTAGGTCGGCCCGATGGCGAAGAACCCGCTGCCGGCCCACGCCTCGGGCTTCTCCGGCATCAGGTCGCCGGCCACCTGCTGTCGGACGAACTCGTTGAACGGCAGGTCCCGGTTGAAACTTCGGATCACCCAGTCGCGGTAGTGCCACGAGTGGGGCAGGGCGGCGTTGTCGAGGAATCCACCGAACCCGTCGCTGTAGCGGGCCACGTCCAGCCAGTGCCGGCCCCAGCGTTCGCCGTAATGAGGGGAATCCAGCAGTCGGTCGATCAGGCGGGCCCACGCGTCGGGACGGTCGTCCTCCTGGAACGCCCGGACCTCCTTGGGAGTCGGCGGCAGGCCGACCAGGTCGAGTGTCACACGGCGGATCAGCGTGCGGCGGTCGGCGGCCGGTGCCCCGTCGAGTCCCGCGGCTTCGAGCCGGGCGAGGACAAACCGGTCGATGTCCTGCCGGCCCCAGTCGGCCCGCTTGACGGTGGGCTGTTTCGGCTTGCCCAGGGGCCGGTAGGCCCAGTGAGTGGCCTTGATCTTCTTGTAGTCGTAGTTCCCCTCGGTGGTGCGAGCGACCGTCGGTGAGTTTCCGGCCGGCCAGAACGCTCCCCGCTTGACCCAATCGACCAGCACCGCGATCTCGGCGGGCTTCATCTTTCCGGTGGGGGGCATCTCGTAGGCCTGGTAACGGATCGACCGCACCAGCAGTGACTTGTCGGGCTCGCCCGGGACCACCGCCACCCCGGTGTCGCCTCCCTTGAGCACCGCCTGGTGGCTGTCGAGTCTCAGGCCGCCCTTGAGCACCTTGGACTTGCCGCTGTGGCACTGGAAACAGCGGCTGATCAACAGGGGACGCACCCGCTTCTCGAAGAACTCAACCTGTTGCGGTGTGAGCGTCTTCTCAGCGGCATCGACCGAGACCGTGGCCGCCGGCAGGGCGAGAATGGCCAGGCTGATCAGCCGCAGCGATCGGGTGGAATGGAATCGAACCACGTGCATCTGTCGATTCTAGCACTCCCCCGGATTCGTGTCGCCGCCGCATCTGGCCCGGGTCCGGCCGGAACGCCCGTGGACGTGACGCTGCGAAGTTGTCACGATGGATACTGGTGATATCCAAGGCCCGGCATGCACTTCACCGATGGCTTCGTCCCCGTCCAATAACAGCTCGCCGAATGCCCCCGAGCGTCGGATCGACGCCGCCGAGGGGTACCTGATGCTCGAGATGCCCGGGCAGGCGCTGCGCGAGTTGCGGGCGGTCGAGGCGCGGGTGGAACCCGATGACGACCTGCACGTGGCGATCGCCCGGTGTCGTGGCGAGGCGTGTCGTCTGCAGGAGGACTTCGAAGAGGGGGCACGGCAGTTCCTGGTCGCCCAGTCCGACGACTCCGAGGACCTGTCGGTGTCGATCGGCCTGGCCTGGTGCCTGAAACGGACCGATCGGCTCGAAGAGGCGATCGACGTGATGATGGCCGCCTACCAGTTTCATGAGGACGAGCCCATCGTGCTCTACAACCTCGCCTGCTACTTCGCCCTGGCCGGAGACAAGTCGCAGGCGCTGAGCTGGCTGGGGCGGGCGATCCGGATGGAGTCCTCGCTCCGCGACCTGGTTCCTGACGAACCCGACTTCGACCAGCTGAGGCAAGACGCCGACTTTCAGATAATCGTGCGGCCGGGTGAAGACGAGTCGTCGTCGGCGATGTGAATCCGGGGTGAGCGGATCGGCAGGCGGTTGCGAGGAGGAGAATCCCGGGATGGTGGATCCGGAACGATTGTGGAGACATGTCGAGCGTTTGGCGGCCGAGCCGCGACCGGCCGGGAGCGAGATCCTGGAGTCGTGCCGGGTGTACGTGACCGAGCAGCTCGAGGCGGCGGGTTGCCGGATCGAGCGTCATCCGTTCGCGGTCGAGGACGAGTGCGGCGGTCGGCTCGAAGGGGTCAACCTGGTGGCCCGCTGGCCCGACCGGTTCGACGAGGACGCTCCGCGGCTGTTGGTCGGAGCCCACCTGGATTCGCTGCCCCAGACCCCCGGAGCAGATGACAACGCCAGCGCGGTTGCGGCGCTGCTCGAGATTGCCAGTTGCCTGGACAGCGAGTTGCCCGACGACACCGCCGGTGTCCCGGTCAGCCTGGAACTGGTTGCCTTTGATCTCGAGGAGAACGGGATGCTCGGCGGAGTGGCCCGGGCTGCCGAACTCAGCCGCGACGGCGTGGACCTGTTCGGCATGGTCTCGCTCGAAATGCTCGGATACCGCGATCCCACGCCCGGAGCCCAGTCGCTGCCGAGGTTGCTCAAAGGTCTCTATCCCGACACCGGTGACTTCATCGCGGTGATCGGCAACCAGAGATCCGAATCGCTGATCGAGCTCTGGGCCCGGGGGATGCGCGAGATCGAGGGGTTGCCCGTCGAAACGCTTGCCGTGCCCGGAAACGGTGAAGTCTTGCAGGCGACCCGGCTTTCGGATCACAGTCCCTTCTGGGATGCGGGGTTCCGGGCTCTGATGATCACCGATACCAGTTTCATGAGGAACCCGCACTATCACCAACCCAGCGACACTCCCGAGACGCTCGATCCCCGGTTCCTGGCCGAGGTGACTCGCGCGTGTCTGGCGGCGGTCAGTCGGGTCGTGACGGGTGTGGAGACTGGAGAAGAAAACGGGGACGAGACAGGCGGGGTGACCGGCGAGTGAGGGGCCCGAAGACGATCACGGTTTGCCGACTCGAGTCCACCACTCGGCCGGGTTTGTAGCGTAAGCTAGAATAGGGTTCCGGCCGGAATGGTCTCCGGCCCACATCCTGGAACAACCAACACGCGGCAGCAGGCAGACTCTCTAAACCTGGAGCTTTTCATGTCCGACCTAACCGATCCCACCGACGAGATGCCCGGTTCTTCGAGTGAGCAGGGACCGATCGAAGGTGAGTCTGCCACCGCACCGATGGCCGGTCCGAACGTCGTGTTGCGTGCGATGGTCGGTTTGCTGGTCCTGGTCATCGTGTCGGGTGCCATCTGGATTCTGTCGAGTTTCCCGGCCGACGGAGACGGCCAGGCGGCCGGTGGCGGTGCGAAAGCGGCGGGCAAGGCGGCCGATACGCTGTCCGGCCGCAATCCGTTCCTCTCGGGCGGTCCCGGTCGCAAGACGCTCGAGGGGAACTGGGTGCTGATTATCAGCCAGCCCGACGACGTCAAGCTTCGTTTCGACGAAATCTGCTCGGGACTGTTCATCTTCGCCCCCCGCCGGGGCAACCTCGACGACATGACCGTTCGGTTGTCGTTTCGCACCCCGGTCTTTCCGGAAGCCGAAATCGTCGCCGACGCGACCGTGGCCGATCGCACCAGGGCCAGGCTCGTGTTCGTCGATGGGACTCATCGGGTCGACTTCGACGGCACCCTCGGCGAAGACGGGATTGTCTACGGCAACGTGGTCCGGGGCGATGTCTGCCAGGCGGCTCGCTTGATGCCCACCGACGAGGTCGAACTCGATCGCCAGATCACAGTCATGTCCACGCTCGATCGTCCCAAGCTCGATGCGGTCGTCAACAAGGCCAAGACCCAGAAGCTGACTCTTTACGACACCTACAGGTTGTTTTGCAGCGAGCATCCCGACACATCCCTGGCACTGGACATCAGCCTGAAGAACCTGATGGGACATGCGGATCCGCGGAAGATGCCGTTGAAGGACTACCTGGCGGCTGTCGACGAGCACCTGACACTCACCAAGCGGTGGGGGCCTCGGATGTCACTGGTCAACACGCTGATCCTCTCGCACGTCGCCTTCACACGGGGTTATCCTCCGAAGGCCGCGATCGGAATCTCCAAGGGCCTCTCGAAGGCGCTGGGCGAGCAGTCCTGGGCGGCTCCGTTCCAGCGTCGGCTCGCGGAATTGGTCGACCAGTGCAATGGCACCCAGGCGCGGGTTGACGCCGAGGACGCCCTGAAACAGCTGGCCTCCAAATCCACCACCGACCGCGAGGCGCCCCTGGCCAAGCTCTACGACCTCCGCAAGAAGTTCCCCTACAGCCACTTCGTGACCTTCGGCTTGGCCGAGGAAGCCGAGAAGGCCAAGAAACTCGACGAGGCCATCAAGCTGTACGGCGAAATCGTCGCGCTGCCGCTGCTCGAGCGGCTGCTGGAGTTCGAGTGGGAGTCGGCCGGCGTGAAGGCGGTTCTTCCGGGGGATACGCTGGCGAGATTGTGGAAGAAGAAGCACGGGGACACGAAGGGTCTGCCCGCTTTCCTGGACACCGTTTACCAGGGAGCCGTCGATGTGCTGGCCAAGGCTCCCGGCGGACCCGAGCCGCCCGATCCGAAGAAGCCGTCGGGTCGCAGTGTGCTGTGCGAGTTGTTCACCACCGTGCGGTCGGACACGGCGGTGGCGGTCGAAGTGTCGACGGCGGCACTGGCTCGGCGGCTGGGCGCCGACCGGATGATCGTGGTCCGTTACCATCCCCTGGATGCGGCCCGTCGCAACCAGGGGGGCGGGGATCCCCTGTCCAACGACGCGTCACTGAGCCGGCTGTCCTTTTACCGGGGGCGGTCCCTCCCGGCCCTGTATCTCGACGGTCGGAAGTTGCCCTCGACCGATGGCCTGCTCGCCGACACCACGCGGGTCCACCGGCTAATTCGCCGCGAAATCGTCGACAGGCTGGCTGTTCCCAGCGACTGGAAGATGACCCTCTCGGCCAAGCGCACTCCCACGGGGGTTCAGGTGAAGGCCGGCGCGAAGAGCCGGGGGGCGGCCGATGGTGAGTACCGGATGAGGCTGTTGTTGGTCGAGGAGAGGGTGATGATGCCGGCGGCCAGCAACGGCATCCGGGTGCAGGAGATGGTGGTCCGCTGGCAGATCGACG
>Ga0310120_10001162_pt1 | contig 19990 bp, 17 predicted proteins | sample CB27_AW_983_MG_FD_203506 | JGI IMG/M metagenome (GOLD analysis project Ga0310120, IMG submission 203506) | Marine microbial communities from Western Arctic Ocean, Canada - CB27_AW_983 | ecosystem: Environmental > Aquatic > Marine > Oceanic | place: Canada: Western Arctic Ocean | collected...
CGGTCCTGGCCTATCCCTCGTTCGACGAGGGATTCGGCTTCCCACCGCTCGAGGCGATGACCGCGGGGGTCCCGGTCGTGGCGTCCACCGGTGGCTCGATCCCAGAGGTCGTCGGCGATGCGGCGATCCTCACGCCGCCGGGCGACGTCGGGGCACTCGCTGAGGCCATGGCCGATGCACTGGAGGAGCCCCTGCGATCGGATCTGGTGGAGCGGGGACGGCGCCGACTCTCCGCCCACTCCTGGGAGGCCACGGCCGCCGGCCTCGCCGACCTCTACCGACGGGCCGCCGGTGCCGCCTGAAGAGGCAGCCGTGATTCCCCTCCCCCGGGAGGTCGGGCACCCGTTGGTAGGCTCCTGCGCTCTAGAGCGGAGCGCCCGATGAGCAGAGTGCGGACAACGAACCAGGCCGGGAGGCGTGAAGGCGCCTTCAGGCGTTGCCGCACCGTCTTCGCCTATCGCGAACTGCTGGTCAACCTGACGCGCACCGAACTCAGGATTCGGTACAAGAACAGCGTCCTGGGCTTCCTGTGGTCGCTGCTCAACCCGGTGCTCTACCTCGTGGTGTTCTCGCTGGTGTTCCAGGAGATCCTCCGGGCCCAGATCCCCCGCTTCGCCATCTTCCTGCTGTCCGGCCTCCTGGTCTGGAACTTCTTCTCCGCCAGCCTCGGCGGCGGTGCCGGATCGATCATCGGCAACGCACCGATCGTCCAGAAGATCTGGTTCCCGAGGGAGGTCCTCCCGCTGGCGTCCGTCGGGGCGGCCATGGTCCACTTCCTGCTCCAGGCCATGGTGCTCGCCGGGGCGCTGCTCCTGTTCCGCCACGAGCCCGACTGGGCGGCGCTGGCCCTGCTGCCCCTCGCGCTGTTGGCCCTGACGCTGATGGCAGCCGCCGCAGCCCTGGCACTCGCCGTGCTCAACGTGCACTACCGCGACACCCAGCACCTGCTGGAGTTGGTGCTGATGGCGTGGTTCTGGCTGACGCCGATCGTCTACAACCACCAGCTGATCGCCGACCGCCTCGGTGCCAACGACTGGGTGGCCATGCTCAACCCGATCACCTCGGTGGTGCTGGTCTTCCAACGGGCGCTCCACAACCCCCCACCGGGCTACATCCCCGATGTCTCGCTGTGGCTGTACACACGCAACACGGCGGTGTTGACCGCGGCCGCCTTCCTGCTCCTGGCAGGTTCACTCCGGCTGTTCGGTCGCCTCGAGGGCGACCTCGCCGAGAACATCTAGGTCGCCGTGAACCTCCCCGTCGGTGCCCTCGAGATCGACCACGTCACCAAGACGTTCCGCCTCTACGAAGAGCAGTACCGGACGCTCAAGGAGCGTGCCCTGCACCTCGGGCGCATCCCGTTCCGCGAGTTCGACGCTGTCCACGACGTGCACTTCGAGGTCCGGCCGGGCCAGATGGTGGGCCTCCTCGGGCACAACGGCTCTGGCAAGTCGACGCTGCTCAAGTGCATCGCCGGCACGATGCAGCCGACCGCCGGGAGCATCCGCCTGAACGGCCGCATGGCCGCACTGCTGGAGTTGGGCGCCGGCTTCCATCCGGACCTGACGGGTCGGGAGAACCTCTTCCTCGCCGGCTCGATCATGGGCTATTCGAAGCGCGACATCGGTGCCGTCTTCGACGACATCGTGGACTTCGCCGAACTCGAACAGTTCATCGACAACCAGGTCAAGCACTACTCGTCGGGCATGTTCGCCCGCCTCGGCTTCGCCCTCGCCGTCAACGTCGATCCGGAGATCCTCCTGATCGACGAGATCCTGGCCGTGGGCGACGAGGCCTTCCAGCAGAAGTGCCTCGACCGGTTCCGCACCTTCCGCGAACAGGGCGTGACGATGCTGTTCGTCACCCACGACACCGACCTTGCCTCGACGATCTGCGACGAGCTGGTGGTCCTCGACCACGGACGCATGATCGCCCACGGCGACCCGGTGGAGGCAGCCACCATCTACAGGCGACACCTCTACGGCGAGGATAAAAATCTCTACGTCGATGAACCACTGACGGACGCCGAGGTGGCGTCTGCCGACGACCCGGCATCTGTCGTGGATCCGGCTGCACCGGTCGGCGGCATCAGGTTCAACAGCCTCACACTGCACGTCAACGGTCACGCCACCACGACGGTTCGTCCCGACGACATCGTCACGTTTCACGCCGAGGTCGTGACCACTCGGCCCGTCGATGACCTCGTCGTCGCCTACGCGATCCGCGATCCGGCGAGGAACCTGATCAACTCGTCCAACACGCAGGTACTGGATGTCGACCTCGGGCGCCTCGACGGTTCGGTCACCGTGACCTTCACTTTCGACGGCCTGGCCCTGTTGAACGGCATGTACGAGGTGGACCTGGGTGCCCATTCCGTGGACGGGACCGTGCGCTATGCGCAGGTCGATGCTGCCGCCCGATTCGCCATCGTCGGAGGAGCCCGTCACACGGGTATCGCGCACCTGCCGGTGCGGGGCGACGTCATCAAATGACTATCCAGACGACGACCTGGTGGACGGATCGCAGGGTCCGATGGTCGATCTTGGCAGCTGCCGTCCTGCTCCTCGCCTACGTCGAACTGCTCTGGATCGGCGCCTTCCCATGGGGACACCTGCACACAGGAGACACCGACCATCTCGTGAAGGGTGCTCGCACGGCGCTCGACTGCATCGGGGACGGCATCTGGCTCAGTTGCGGTCACATCAAGGGGAGTCCCAACTCCGGGGTGTTCCACTACTCGATGCTCCAGTACCTCCCGGCTGCGTTCTTCCTGGCGCTCGGAGCCAGCGAGGCTGCCACGCTCGAGTTGCTGGCCAGGATGAGCGTTGTCGCCTTCGCCGGGAGTTTTCTCCTCATCTGGTCCGCCCTCCGCCACCAGCCTCGACTCGCTGCATTGGGCTGCCTCGCCCTCCTCGGCAGCGCAGCGACCTATCACGCCACCTCATCTTTCAGCGAGATGCTCGCTGGGATGCTCTTCCTCGCGGCGATCGTTGCGGCAGGAACACGTCGACCGATCCTCATACTGCTGGTCTTCTGGATAGCAACGCTCGGCAAGGAGACGTTCCCCCCGTTCCTCCTGCTGTTCGGGATGCTCGCCGGACGCGACGAGGAGGACGGCCTGTTGCCCCCCGCCCGAACGCTGCTCCCCATCATCGGTGGCGTCGGACTCGGAGTTGCGTCGTTCACGGCGTTCAACTACTTCCGCTTCTCGTCACCCTGGAACCTGACGAGCATCCAGCCAGAGTTGGTCACGCCGACGTGGCCGCTACGCCTGGAGTTCCTGGCAGCGCAGTGGTTCTCGCCTGCCGCTGGCATCCTCTGGTTCTGGCCGGTGGCTATGACAGTTCTGATCGCTTCTGCCGTCGTCGGCGTACTGCACGTGATCCGAAAGCCAGAAGCTTTCGCCAACTGGCTACCTGTCATGGCGCTCCTCAGCGGCATGTTGGCCTTCACGGCAGGTCTTTCTCTCTGGTTCTCGCCATTCGGCTGGATCTCCTATGGGCCACGTCTCGCCGCACCACTACTCCCAGCAGCCGTCGTCGTGTGCCTCAGGACTGTCGGACCTGAGATTCTGAGATTCATTGACCGCGTTGCCCGGAAGACCACCCTTGTGGCAGCCCTCTGGCTCGCACTGATGCTGGTCATGTGGCCACAACTCGGCAGTCCGTGGGCATGGCATCCTGGCATTCAGGCGCTGATGGCACCGACCGAAGACTGCGATGATTCGGTTGCCGTCTACGAGGGCGATCACTTCTACGACTGTGTCACTTCATTCATGTGGAGAACATCGCCTTGGGTCATCCATCGCGTGGCCACTACAACGGCGAACGGAGCGACGACGGGCCGCCTCATGGGTGCGGCGGCGGGCACGATGCTCGTCGTCGTGATCGTGCGACCTCGAGTTGGTGACCGCAGGGACGAACCTGCGATCACGAGCGCCCACCAGAACGCGAACGAGACCTAGAACTTCGAGGACTCGACGATCAGCCCGCCGCTCACATCGTCGTAACGAAGGCAGCAACCGCACCGACAGATCAGCGAGTCGTCCAGTCGCAGGCCGCACTCACAGATCCAGCCGATCTGGCCCGCGGGATTGCCGACGACAAGCGCGTGCGCCGGCACGTCCGTCGTGACAACAGCGCCCGCGCCGACAAACGCGGACCGCCCGATCGTGATGCCGCAGATGATCGTTGCCTGCGCACCGATCGACGCGCCTTCCTCGACCGTTGTTGCAAGGAACTGGTCGGGATCCTTCTTGAATGCGGCACGAGGGTCGAGGTCGTTCGTAAACACCGCGTTCGGCCCGATGAACACGTCATTACCAATCGTGACGCCGTCCCAGATCAGGACAGCGTTCTTGACGACTACTCGATCTCCGACCACAGCCCCGGTCTCGATGAAAGCGTGCCCACACACATTGCAGTCGGAGCCGACCACTGCACCGTCCATCACGTGAGCGAACGCCCAGATCCGGGTCCCGGGGCCAACCCGATCGCTCTCACAGAGAGCCCGCTCGTGAACGAAGACGTTGACCAGAGAAGTCATGACGGCTCGAGCGACGCCACTAGGGCATCCACGACCCGCTCCTGCTGGACCTCGGTGATTCCCGGGTATATCGGGAGCGAGAGGATCTCCAACGAGGCCGCCTCGGTGACGGGGAAGTCGCCCGCTGAGTACCCCAGATCGCGAAACGCCCCGAGCCGATGAACCGGCGTTGGGTAGTGGATTCCGGCGTGAACCCCTTTCTCTGCCATGCCCCGGAGTATGTCGTCACGGCCCGGGACCCTGACAACGTAGAGGTGCCAAACGTGGGCGTTGCCCGGCGCGATCCTCGGCGTCGTAACGCGCTCGACACCCTCAAGCAGATGCTCATAGCGACGCGACGCCTGCTGCCGCTCCTCGTTCCACTGCCCGAGCCGGGCCAGTTTGGCCGTGAGCACCACCGCCTGGAGCGTGTCGAGCCGCGAGTTGAAGCCGATCTCGTCGTGTACGTACTTCTGCTCACTGCCGTAGTTGCGCAGGGCACGGACCCGCCGGGCCAGCCCTTCGTCATCGGTAAGGACCGCCCCGGCGTCGCCATAGGCGCCGAGATTCTTCCCCGGGTAGAAGCTCGTGCCAGAAATGGCGCCGAACGTGCCAGCGTGCGCTCCGCCCTGAGTGGCACCCTGCGCCTGTGCGCAGTCCTCAACGATCGCCAGGTCGGGGTCGCAGCAGGCCGCCAGCTCGTGCATAGGTGCCATCTGGCCGTAAAGGTGGACCGGCATGACGGCCCGAGTCCTTGGTCCGACCGCCTCGGCAACCTGGCCCGGTTCGATCAGCAGATGGTCCGCATCGACATCGACGAGGACGGGGGTCGCTCCTGAGCGGCGGACGGCAAGCGCCGAAGCGACGAACGTGTTTGCCGGCACGACGACCTCATCGCCCGGTCCGATGTCGAGCGCCCGGAGGGCCATCTCTAATGCGTCCGTACCATTGGCGACACCCACACAGTGGGACACGCCAGTGAAGTCCGCGTATGCCTGTTCGAAGGTGGCCACCTCGTCGCCGAGGACGAACGCCGTCCGTTCGAGGACGGCCTCCCAGCCTGCCCGCACGTCCTCGGCTACCTGGCGCTGCTGGTAGCCGAGATCGACCAGCGGGATCGGTCTATCCGACATCAGATGGCGTGCTCGGTTCCGGAGGAGGCCATCGAGTAGTCAATAGCCTCCAGGACCCGGACCACCGAGACGCCGAACGCGCCATCGGACCGAGGTGCCTCGCCCGAACTGATGCTCTCGAGGAAGTGCTGACACTCCGCTTTCAGTGGTTCGCTGAGGTTCACCTTGGGAATGTGGATTGCGCCATCGCGCACACTGGATCGAAACGACAGATAGTTGTCGGTCCACGTCGGCGTGATGCGCTCGGCGCTGACGCCCTTGTCGTGAATCCGAATCGGCTCAGTGAGGCTCAGGTCGTCGACCGTGAGCATCTTCTCGGAACCCACAATCGTGATGTCGCGCTCCTTGCGCGGGCTGAGCCACGAGAGGTGCAGGTTGACCAGCACGTTGTCCGGATAGCGCAGCGTGGCGAACACGGCGTCTGCGATGTCGGAGTTGATCCAACTACCACCGACAGCGGACACACTCAGCGGCTCGCTTCCGAGGAGAAAGTTAGCAATCGAGACATCGTGCGCCGCTAGGTCCCAGCTGACGTTGACGTCGTAGCGAATCGGCCCGAGGTTCGTCCGGACCATCGTTATGTGGAAGAGGTCCCCGAGTTCCCCCTCATCCACGAACCGCTTCGCCATCAGAATCGCCTCGTTGAAGAGAAACACGTGACCGACCATCAACACGAGCCCAGCCTCGGCGGCGAGCTCTACCAGCGCCGTGCCAAGGTCACTGTCATCAACGATCGGCTTCTCGACAAGCACATGCTTGCCTGAGCGCAATGCCTGCTCAACAAGCTTGCCGTGCGTCGATGTCGGCGTAGCGATCGCTACTGCATCGACCTTCGGGTCGCGCCACACGTCGTCGACCGTGGTTGACGTCCTCACACCCGGCAGGCTCTGACGAACGTGGTCTAGCCGTCCGTTGTCGCGGTCGACCACCCACCGAAGTTCGACGCCGGGCTCGCTGTGGAAGTTCCGGGCCAGGTTCGGGCCCCAGTGTCCGACGCCGATGACTGCTACCCCGATGCTCATGCTGGCTCAACCTCTCCGCTCATCCGTACTGCTGCCCTCCACGGCCGCCAGACCAGTGCGCTGACAAGCGGCCGAAGGATTGACCACCAGCCGGTGACCGGCTTCATCTTGGTCTGTCCGAGGTGCTTGGGAGGGTAGACCTTCTGAACCGGCACCTCAACGACCGGGTACCCGAGTCTCGTCGTCATAAAGAGCAGGTGCGGCTCGAGGCCATACTCGTCGAGCGCCGACGAGTCGAGTCCCAGTCGATGGTCCCGAAGCAGACCAATCGTCACGGCCCGGAAGCCGTTCGTCGAGTCAGTGAACCGACGGCCAGCAACGACCGACATGAGCAGAGGATGTAGTCGCGTGGCGACTCGCCGGTAGAGAGGCATCTGACCGTATTCCGCCCGGCCGGCCAAGTACCTCGAACCCTGAACCAGCACGGCCTTACCCTTCGCAATGGGCTCGAGCAATAGCGGGATCTCCTCGGGGAAGTCCTTGTCGTTACCAGCAAGCACCACCGCTACATCGAAACCGTCCCGCACTGCCACCTCGTATCCGTGCCGAATCGCAGCGCCGACGCCCTTGGTCTGCCCGAGGGCGAACACCTCCGCCCCCTCGGCCTCAGCCACTTCACGCGATCGATCCCGTGACCCGTCGTCGACAACCAGGACCCGTTCAACGACATCCCGAGGAATGCGACGGACCACGTTTCCTATCTTCGCCTCCTCGTCGAGGACGGGGACAATGGCTATCACCCGGGGGCGGGCGGTCATGAAACAACCTCGGTTGCCGTTCCGGACCCGACCTGCGACGCCGGCGCCTGGTCGGCGAACCATCGGATAGTGGACACGAGCCCCTCCCGGAGAGTGGTAGTCGGTGCCCAACCGAGCGCGGTCTGTGCAAGCCTGATATCGGGACATCGACGGACAGGGTCGCCCAAGCGCTCGGGCGGCAGGGAGACCTCGATGATCTCGCTGACCGAATCCGTGAGTTCCACAACGAGGTCGGCCAATTCCCGGATCCGCACTTCCTCGGGATTTCCGACGTTGACCGGACTCGTGAGGTCGCCGTCGAGAACGGCCATGAGCCCTGCCACCTCGTCGGCGACGTAACAGAAACTACGCGTTCGGCTGCCGTCGCCATACAGCGTGATTGGTCTCCCCTCAAGCGCTTGGATAACGAAGTTCGACACGACCCTTCCGTCGTTGGGGCGCATCCGCTCCCCGTAGGTATTGAAAATACGGACAATTCTGGTGTCAACGACGTGGACGCGGTGGTACGCCATCGTCAGTGCCTCCGAGAACCGTTTGGCCTCGTCGTAACAACTCCGCGGCCCAATGGGGTCGACATTACCCAAGTAGTCCTCCGACTGCGGGTGCACGAGCGGATCGCCATAGACCTCGCTGGTCGATGCAAGCAGGAACCGAGATTCGTGTTCGCACGCAAGGTCGAGCAAATTGCGGGTCCCGGTGCTACCGACCGACAGGATTTCAAGCGGAAGCGTGGCGAAGTCGTCCGGCGACGCTGGACTGGCGAGATCAAGGACTGCGTCAATCGGGCCGTCGAGCCAATCCGCCCCGCTCATCGGCTCTGTGATGTCATGCTCAACGAACGAAAACCGCTCATGTCCGTCGAGGTGCGCGACGTTGCGGCGTCGACCGGTGAGCAGGTTGTCGACGGCGACCACTTCGTCGCCGCGCGCCACGAGTGCGTCACAGAGGTGCGATCCGATGAAGCCGGCGCCGCCGGCCACAAGCACCCGCACCGGCTATCGACCGATCCCCTGGTGGTCGAACCCGACCCGCAACCACTCGCTCCGGTCGAGAATGTTGCGTGCATCGACAACGGCCTGTTGAGACATCAGTTCGGCGACCTTGCCGGCGTCCAACCAGCGGACCTCATCCCATTCGGTCAGTACGGCCAGCACCGCTGCTCCGGCGCACGCCGAATACGGATCGGCGCAGATCTCCACGGACTCGGGGATCGGAGGCCGAGGCGCATCGACAGTGGGATCCCAGGCCCGGACGACCGCACCACGCTCGAGCAGCCGTTCGATCACCGCCAACGAGGGTGACTCCCGGAGATCGTCGGTGTTCGCCTTGAACGTGAGTCCCCAGATCGCCACTACGACGCCATCGAGAGATCCGCATGCTGCCCGCTCGACCTTGTCCACCACCCGCTCGAGTTGTTGATGGTTGACCTCGAGCACACCCTCGAGGAGGCGGAACGGATAGCCCGCACCCTCCGAGATTCGAAGCAGTGCACGCGTGTCCTTCGGGAAGCAGGATCCGCCCCAGCCGGGGCCCGGACGAAGGAAACCCTCGCCGATACGACGGTCGTAGCCCAGACCGAGCATCACATCGTCCACGTCGGCACCAACCGCCTCGCACACCGCTGCAATGGCATTGACAAACGACAACTTTGTGGCGAGAAATGCGTTGGCCGCATACTTCACAGTCTCGGCCGTGGCAGGATCCGTGATGATCACCGGTGAGGGCATATCGAGGTACAGGGCAGCGACCCGGATCGCAGCCTCCTTGTCGTCGGCGCCGATCACCACGCGGTCCGGCTTGAGGAAGTCGACGACGGCTGAGCCCTCCCTGAGGAATTCCGGGTTCGACACCACGGAGACGTCATGTCGGTTGAGAACACGTTCGACGACCCGAGCCGACCCCACCGGCACCGTGGACTTCGTGGCGACGATCGATCCCGACGGAAGGTCCGCTGCGATCGTAGACACCGCCGACTCGATATAGGAGAGATCGACCGACCCGTCCGCTGCGGAAGGCGTCGGCACGCACAGGAAGGCCACCTCGCATTCTCGAACGGCCTCAGCAGGCGAGGTCGTGAAGCGGAGTCGGCCGTTGCGAAGGCCCTCTTCGACAAGCAACTCAATCCGGTCCTCGACGATGGGTACGTCTCCGCGCTTGAGACGAGCCACCTTCTCCTCATCGATGTCCGCACAGAAGACTTCGTGGCCGAGGTGGGCGAAACAGGCGCCAGTCGTCAGCCCCACGTAACCCGTACCGATCACCGCCAACGCCGTCATTCCGCCGATGCTAGCGATCCGCGACTCTTGTCGGTTCCGCTCAAGCGAACTATCAAGGAGGGTCCTGCACGTTTCGGTGCGGTGATTGTCTGTTGGTGTCACGTATGGCGGTCATGTAAGGGCAATCCTCGGGTGGCGAAGTCGTCGGCCATGACGAATCCGTGGGCAGCCCGGGGTGGGACCTCGATGACGTTCCGGTAGGACTTCGATCGGTCGGAAACGCCGACCCTGGCACCACGGCGCCACACCACCGCACGGATCGACATGTCGGTAGCGTCGGCGACGAGTTGGCGGGTGATGCCACATTGCCATCCTGGATCGGCGGTGTTGGAGTCACCGATTTCAGCGGGGACTCGTGTCTGATCGGGGACCCCTCAGTCGCCCCTTACCCCACGCCTACACGCAAGCTCGGAGAATCATGCAAGGCTCTTGTCGGGTTCCGGGGCTACCCGCTGGGAATCGATTGGGGCATCGACCCCGACCTCATCAACCCTCTGCCTACACACTTGTGCCGAGTTGGCTAGGCCTCTCCGGGTACTCAAATCCAATCGGCTGTAGGGGCGCCGAATCCCCATAGGGGAATTGGTCATGCAAGAACCTATCCATTTCGGCTTTTGGGATGATCGGCGAGTCCTCTGGCAGCCATATATCAATGAGGCCAGGTCCATCCTTTATCTCAAGGTGTTCCAATTCGGTGATCGTGCTAATCCTCGTATACTCAATGCCATATGCTCCCGCAATTTTTTCAAAATCTGGTTGCGAGTATCCACGTCCAGTTGCGTGATAGCGACCTTCAAAGTAGGCGTCTTGAAACTGCTTGATGATTCCATATCCCTTGTTATTCAATATCACGATATTGATTGGGAGTTGATAATGTACGATCGTTTGGAGTTCTTGGATATTCATCTGTAGACCACCGTCTCCGATTAAACAGACAACCTGCCGGTCCGGCTGGGCAATCTGTGCACCGATTGCTGCAGGCAACGAGTATCCCATCGGCGAGTTTCCTCCAGCCGTAAAGATCTGCTGATCTCCGGGACCCCAACTCTGATACACCCAGCACAGATTTGCGCCGCAGTCTGCCACCACGATGGCATCGCTCCGTAGGCGGCTCTGAATGACCGGAACTGCCTGGTACGGGCTCACGCCGGCAGAATCGGCTGTGGACTCCTCAGCCGAAGCCAACTGCACTCTTGCGTTGACCAGTTCAGCTACCCATTCAGTTCTCTTCTGACAACCAGATGCAGACGGTAGCGCTTGCGCTACCTCGGCCAAGTCAAATCTCATTGTGGTGTACTCCGGGCAGTGCGCGAACTTTCCGAGCTCTTCACCGTCGATATCGACCACCAGGATACGTGCGAAGGGAGCAAATCCAGAAGGATTACCAGTTCTCTGCCGATTGTCCAGTCTTGTTCCCAGTCCAACGAGGCGATCCGCGCTCTGGACTGCGAGATTCCCGATCCGGTCGCCATAGACACCCAAGGACCCGAAGTAGTGTTCACGCGAACGGTCGAGAAACGGCATCCCTCCCCAACTCGAGAGATAGGGGATGCCACTTGCTTCACAGAATTCCTGAACGACTCGTGCTGTCCCCGACAGTCCGAGTCCAGCACCGAGGATGAACAGCGGCCTCTCTGCTTCGTTCACGAACCCAGCCATAGCGTCTTGAAGATCTTCTGCAGAGGTACACCCAGGCTCAGCCTCATCGCACGTCTCCTGAAGCGTGAATGCAGTCTCGAGATCCTCCGGCGTACACACATCCTGTTGGACATCCATCGGAATGTCGATCAGGACCGGTCCCATTCGACCACTCTGGGCAATGCTCAGCGCATGCGGAAGCGTCTCCGCGAGTTCGGCAACCGACGTAACCTGTATCGCCCACTTGGTCAGGGGTGCGGCGATAGAGACGATGTCCGTCTCCTGGAACCCTGCCTGACGCACCGCCACACCCAACGTCCGCGCACTCTCCCTCTGGTTCACTTGTCCGGTAATGTGAATCGCGGGGATCGAATCGAACCAGGAGCAGGCGATTCCCGTCAGCAGATTGGTAGCGCCCGGGCCGCTCGTTGCGAACGTCACCCCCACCGAACCCGTCGAACGCCAGACACCGTCCACTGCCATCGCCGCCGCTTGTTCATGTTGAACGCACACGTAATCGGTGGCGTCGTTGCTTCCCAATGCGTCAACGAGAAAGGCGCATGCCCCGCCCGTCACCAGGAACACCTTTGGAAAGCAGAATTTTTCGACAAAGGCCGCAACGAGCTCTGCACCTGTCAATTCCTTGTGATTCGTCACGCTCAGCTCCTGGACTCCTCTCGAAAGTTCGAATAGGGCTGTCTGGCCAGTACGTCGGCCAATCGATCAATGCCCTCTCGTACCGCGTCCAGCCTACCCGCAAGGCTGATTCGGACGGACTCAGTGCTATTCAAGCCGAAGCCTGCACCTGGACATGTCGCAATGCCGTCGGCCACCAGCATCGTCTCTGCCGCCGTCACTTCTCCAGGAGTTCGGATCATCGCATAGAATCCTGCATTGGGTCGAATAATCAGTGAAGAACTCAATCCATTCGCATCAAAGCATTCTTCCAAATATCGAAATCTGTCGATCATGTTCTCCCGAAGTTCGATCACGAATGCTTTCGACTGATCCGACTCCAGATAATCTGCCACCGCTAGTTGTAGAAACGACGGCAGGCAGGACACCGTTAACGATGTGAACCGGTTGATGGTATCAATAACATCCATTGGGGCCAAGGCATACCCCATCCGTAGTCCAGGGACTGCATGCTCCTTTGACACTGAATAGATTCGGATACAGCGATCCTCATCCACCCCTGGCGCATCTCCCATAGATTGGTCGTAACACAGGTTGGCGTAGGTTTCATCGAAGAGCAACCATGACCTGGTCCGTCGCGCTGCCTCGACCAACCCCTGATAGTGCATCCAAGGCGCGCCGTGTCCCAGCGGATTATTCGGATTGTTTATCACCACCATGGACGGACAGTCGTCCTCGGTCCACTCTCTATGGCTATCTCGGTCCAATGACAGATGCATGTGTACCGTGTCGTAGGATTTCGCGTCTAGACCCAAGAAGTCTGTTGCAAGCCGATAAGTGGGAAATCCTGGGTCAGGAATAAGAATCTGAGATTGGGTATGAGTTACGGCAGCCATCGCCTGAAGGATGAGAAAATTCGCAGGCGCAATCGCAATTTCATCTCTATCGACGCCGCGACCCAGTTCTCGCGCAAGTATGTCTGCCACAATTTCACGTAGGCGTGGTTCACCCCCGCTGGGTGAGTATCCAAATCGTTCCGACCTGGCTCTAGCGACCACGTGTTCTCGAAGAACTCTGTTATCGAAGCCTTCGGTATCGCCAATCTCCAGATGCTTGACATCAACTCCGAGAGATTCCATCCGTCGGGCATTATCTAGGATTTCAAACATCGGCTGCGCATGGATTCGGTCTGCCCACGACTTAGTCATGCTTGGACCGCCCACCTAGTTTCAGTCATACGCCTAGCCAAGCCCTCCGCGGTCGTGGTCCGACGCTCATCCTCAGAGGTGCGACCATCACTGGCAATTCGCCGAATCCCGTAAGCCGCAGAGGATACCACCTGCCAAATTGAGCTTGTGCAGTGTGGCCGAGACTCACTCGACAGGTTCGCGCAACGTGACGGAGTGTGAGACGGCGCGTGCAGGACGACGCAACGAAGTCGGTCCAGATGGCATGCCGCGGCCAGTGGAGCCGAGGTGGGGCGGCACAGATGACGCAAGTCGCGTGGTGTGCGCAGCGCACACCGGGAGTGCCTCTCGCCCCAACCGTCCCTCGTCCACCACCGACCGGGAGACGCAAGAATGCTCGCTGGCACCATCGACCAAGCGGAGCCTCTGATGATTGACCGCGACTGCATCCCTCGACCCTATAATGCCGCCTGTTCCAAGAGGAGGGACCCTGTGAAAGCCGTACTCCTGGCGGGTGGACTCGGCACCCGCCTCCGCGAAGAAACCGAATACCGGCCGAAGCCAATGGTGGAGATCGGCGGCCGTCCGATCCTCTGGCACATCATGAAGGGCTTCGCCCACCACGGCATCACCGACTTCGTGGTGTGCACCGGCTACCGGGGCGAGGTCATCAAGGATTTCTTCCTCAACTACGAGGGCCTCATGCACGACTTCACCGTCCGCCTGGGCCAGCCTGCCGAGGTCACCTACCACAGTGACCACGACGAGGCCGGTTGGCAGGTGACGGTCGCCGACACCGGCCCGGCCACCATGACCGGTGGACGGGTCAAGCGGGTTCAGGACCACATCGGTGATGAACGGTTCATGATCACCTACGGCGACGGCCTCGCCGATGTCGACATCTCGGCCCTTCTGACCTTCCACGAGTCCCATGGCCGACTGGCGACCGTGACCACGATCCGACCCTTGTCCCGCTTCGGCGTCATGGACATGACCCCCGAGGGAGCTGTCGAACAGTTCCGCGAGAAGCCGCTCACCGACGATTACGTGAACGGCGGCTTCTTCGTCTTCGAGCCAGGCGTGTTCGACTACCTTGACGATGAGTGCGTCCTCGAGCAGGCACCACTCGAGTCGCTGGCAAAGGACGGGCAGTTGATGGCGTTCCACCATGAGGGCTTCTGGCAGCCCATGGACACCTTCCGTGAGTTCACGATGCTCAACGAGTTGTGGGATCGAGACGAGGCCCCCTGGAAGGTCTGGGCCTAATGGCCGTCGATCTCACGCCTTGGTCGGGCCGTCGCGTCCTGGTCACCGGTGCCACCGGCATGGTCGGATCCTGGCTGACGAGCCGACTCGTCGAAGCCGACGCCTACGTGGTCGCCCTGGTTCCTGACTGGGACCCTCAGTCGGAGTTGATCCGCTCCGGAACGATCGACCGGGTCACTGTCGTCAACGGGCGCCTCGAGGACTACGACGCCGTGGAGCGGGCCATCAACGGGCACGAGGTCGACTCGGTATTCCACCTCGGGGCCCAGACGATCGTCGGCACCGCCTACCGGGCGCCTCGCCAGACCTTTGAATCCAATGTTCAGGGCACGTGGAACGTCCTCGAGGCGTGCCGAGTGCTCGACGACCTCGTCCAGCGGATCGTGGTCGCATCGAGCGACAAGGCGTACGGCGCACAGGTCGTGCTCCCCTACACCGAGGAGACACCCCTCACCGGACGAGCCCCCTACGAGGTCTCGAAATCGTGCACCGACCTGATCAGCACCTCCTATGCCGAGACCTACGACCTGCCGGTCCTGATCGCCAGGTGCGGCAACATCTACGGCGGCGGCGACCTGAACTGGAGCCGAATCGTCCCCGGGACATTCCGGTGGTTGATCCGCGGTGAGCAGCCCATCCTCCGCAGCGACGGCACGTTCCTGCGGGACTACCTCCACGTCGACGACATCGTCGACGCCTATCTCCAACTCGCCGAGTTCGCGAACTGCCCTGACTATCGCGGCCAGGGATTCAACTTCTCGGACGAGAACCCCCTCACCGTCATGGAGATCTACAACTTCTGCTGTTCAGCCGCCGGCAAGCCCGGCACCGAACCACTGATCCTCGACCATGCGGTCGGCGAGATCCACGATCAGTACCTCGACTCCTCGCGGGCACGGGATGAGCTCGGCTGGAAGGTCTCGGTAGGTCTCGAAGCGAGCCTCGAGCGAACCTACGCCTGGTACGCCGACCTGCTGGGCGCCGGGTGATCTGAAGATGACATCTACTCCACGCGCTGACGCTCTCAGGGAGCAGATTCTCGAACTGGTCACCGAGTACCACGCCGAGGCCTTTCCCAAGCGCCCCTTCGTTGGTGGCATCAGTGCGATCCCTGTATCGGGCAGGGTGTTCGACGACCACGAACTTCGTCTGCTCGCCGAGTCGGGACTGGACTTCTGGCTGACCAGCGGCCGCTTCGCGGAGGAGTTCGAGACCCTGTTCGCGAAGGTCATGGGCGTACGACATGCCATGCTCGTGAACTCCGGTTCGTCGGCAAATCTCCTGGCGCTCAGCGCGCTCACCTCGCCACGTCACAAGGATCGTCGCCTGGTGGAAGGCGACGAGGTCGTCACGCTCGCCACGGGCTTCCCAACCACCATCAATCCGATCCTGCAGAACCGGCTCGTGCCGGTTTTCATCGACGTTGACCTCGGTACCTACCAAGCCAATACCGAGCAACTCCGGGAGGCGATCGGCCCACGCACCCGGGCCATCTTCATGGCCCACACGCTCGGCAATGTGTTCGACCTCGATGTGGTCATGGAACTTGCCCAGGAACACGGACTATGGGTGATCGAGGACGCTTGCGATGCCGTTGGCGCGACCTGGCACGGCAAGCCGGTTGGTTCGTTCGGTGACCTCGCCACTACCAGTTTCTATCCTGCCCATCACATCACGATGGGCGAAGGTGGCGCGGTTTTGACGAAGACGAAACCAATGCGCAAGATCGTGGAAAGTTTCCGTGACTGGGGCCGCGACTGTTGGTGCGCCCCAGGTGACAGCAACACGTGTGGCCGTCGCTACGATTGGCAACTCGGCGACCTCCCCTACGGGTACGACCACAAGTTCACGTACAGCCACATCGGCTACAACATGAAGGCCACCGAGATGCAGGCAGCCATCGGCGTGGCCCAACTCTCCAAGTTGGACGGCTTCATCGCCGCCCGACGACAGAACTGGGCGTACCTCCGTGAGGGACTCGCCGACCTCGAAGAGTTCCTGTTGCTCCCTGACGCAACGCCGGGCTCCGAACCGAGTTGGTTCGGCTTCGCCATCACGGTGCGCCCCGAAGCTCCCTTTGGCCGGCTGGAACTCGTCGAGTATCTCGAGAGCCGCCGTATCGATGCGAGACCACTGTTCGGCGGGGATCTGACACGCCACCCTGCGTACCTCGGCATTCCGCATCGAATCGTGCGCCCGATGGTGAACGCCGAGTTGATCACCAACGCAACTTTCTGGATTGGTGTCTATCCGGGCTTGGCCAGCGAACAACTCGACTTCACTATCGACACATTGCACGATTTCGTCTCCGGGTACACGCTTGCCAGGAGCAGTTAGACAAGATGGAACCTGAACTACAACTCGAATCGGGGCCGCGGTCCGTTCCGACAGAGCGGCGACCGACACACAGACGGAGAATCTCCATCGTGGCGCCTGCCTATAACGAACGGGATTGCGTTGACGAACTAGCGCGCAGACTCTCTGATATTTTTGCACAGCTCTCCGACTACGACTTTGAAGTCTTCCTCATCGAGAACGGATCAAGTGACGATACAATTGACAAGTTGACGGCAATCACCGCCGCCGATTCGCGCTTTACCGTGCTTCAGATGTCGAAGACCTTCGGATGCGACAACGGTATGTCGGCGGGCATGGCGCACGCAACAGGCGACGCCTGCATCATCATGACTGCAGACCTCCAGGATCCGCCGGAACTGATACCGACGTTCGTGACACTCTGGGAGCAAGGTTACGACAACGTCTTCGGGATCGTGGATCGGCGTCATGGAACTGGCCCGATCCGGCGCCTCAATTCTCAGCTGTACTACTGGCTGTTGGCGAAGTTGTCCGATGACGCCGTAACCCGGAACGTCAGCGACTTTCGGCTCGTCGACCGCGTCGTCTATAACACAGCGAATGCAATGCCGGAGCGTAATCGATTCCTCCGGAACCTGATTGCGTGGACAGGCTTCCGATCTATCGGCGTCGTCTACGAACGACCCGAGCGCTTTGCCGGAGAGACCAAGACGGAAACCTGGCGCTTGATCAGGACCGCTGTCAATTCTCTCCTGTCTTCCTCGCGAGTGCTCCTACGGCTCATTCCACTATTCGGGATGTTCCTATCAACCGCCGCACTGATGGGGATCGTCGGACTCGGAATCAACTTCGTACTCAACGGCGTACCGTTTCCAGGCTTTGGCACTCTTCTCTGTGTCCAACTTCTAACATTTGGCATTGTGACCTTTTTCCTGGGGATCATGGCTCAGTATGTCGGTCTCATCTTTGACGAGGTACAAGGTCGACCACAGTTCATTGTCCGTCGCACCATCCGCGACGGCAGAGCGATACTCGATGGCCCGATAACCACGGCGCCCAATTCACTGACATGAAGAAACACAGGACATTGACCAGTTCCCTGGAACTATCCAACGCCGTGAGGCGTGATGTCCTGCGCATGACACATAGAGCACGCAAATCTCACGTCGGATCATCACTCTGCTGTGTCGATATCCTGGCGGTGCTCTACCACAGCATCGCCAAAGTCGACCCTCTGAATCCCAGGGCTGAAGACCGAGACCGAGTAATCATATCCAAGGGCCACTGTGCAGCAGCGGTGTATGCAACCCTCGCTAACTCCGGCTTTATTCCAGTGAGCATGTTGAAAGAATACTGCACCGATGGTTCGCCCCTGATCGGTCATGTCACCGTCGGTGTACCGGGCGTCGAGTTTTCGACAGGTTCGTTGGGTCACGGACTTCCGTTTGCAGTTGGTTCCGCGATAGCGGCCTCACGTGACGGTTCTGAACGCCGGACGTTCGCCCTACTCTCCGACGGCGAGATCGATGAAGGATCCAGTTGGGAGTCTGCCCTTCTCGGTGCTCACCACGATCTGCGTGCGTTGACAGTGATCATCGATCGGAACGGACTGCAATCATTAACTACCACTGAGAATACCCTGGCGCTCGAGCCGCTCGCCGCCAAGTGGGAAGCGTTCGGGTGGAATGTCGTCACGATCGACGGACACAGTCACGACGAATTGGAGCAGTCTCTAGCGTCCACAGCCGCCATGCCTACCTGCATAATCGCCAAGACGATCAAAGGCAAAGGTGTGGAGTTCATGGAGAACCAGGTTCTTTGGCACTATCAATCGCCATCTGATGAGGACCTCGCCAAGGCCATCCGCTCGCTCGAGTCCGAGGGTCAATAATGAGAAAGACATTCATCGCGACATTGCTTGACGAGGCTCGCCGTGATTCGTCCGTCATGCTGTTGACCGGTGATCTGGGATTCAATGTGATCGAAGAATTCGCGGATGAGCTGCCGTCTCAGTTTCTCAACTGTGGTGTTGCCGAACAATCCATGATCGGTGTGGCCGCCGGACTCGCAGCCTCAGGTCGAAACGTATTCGTCTACTCCATTGCCAATTTTCCGACGTTTCGCTGTCTCGAACAGATCCGCAACGACATCGCCTATCACGGGCACAACGTGACCATCGTGTCAGTCGGCGCTGGGTTTGCCTACGGATTCGATGGCTACAGTCACTTCGGCCTGGAAGATTTGGCCATCATGCGTGCGATTCCCGGGATTGACGTCATCTGTCCGGCCGACCCTCTTGAGACGAATCTGATCACGAGAATGCTGCTTCGCAACGAAGGCCCTGCTTATCTTCGGTTGAGAAAAGAGGGCGAGGAGACCTTCCACGTCGAAACGACGAATTTCTCCTGGGGTGACGCAATCAGCCTGAGGCGTGGCTCCGATCTCACCATTGCAGCCAGCGGATCAGTGCTCAGCCTCGCATTGGAGGCTCACGACCGACTGTCGGACTTGGGTATCGAGGTCGAAGTGCTGTCCGTTCCGTTTCTTCGACCACTGAGCCCCGAGTGCCTCAAGGCCGCAATCGGACGAGGCCTGGTGACCGTGGAGGAACACTCCGTCAATGGCGGGCTGGGAACCGCCGTGCTCGACGCCGTCATAGCCTGCGGCGAGATCCCGCACCTGAGGAAGGTTGGCGTCCCCGCTGCCCACCCTGCCGCTATTGGAGATAGCGCCTACATGTGGGAGTCAGCCGGCTTGACGACCGATGCGGTGATCGAAGCGGTTCAATCTCTCCTCGGACGCCCCTGAGCGGTGAGGGCAGGAAGGACGCCTGAGGAACCGACAGGCAACTCACGTGGAACGCCCGCGTGCGCAGCGACTGGAGAAGCTTTGACCGAAAATGACATTCACCCTGAGGATCAGACAGGTCGAGACGACCATGTAGACCAAGGTTCCACCCAGGACCAGGCGGAGCCAATGGGCCCGGTGGTCCCTCGCGACTGTCCGTCATGTGGAAGTCCATCGGCTGACTGTCGAGTCGAGGTTCGCTCCAAGGTTGACCTGGCAATCGACTCAGGCGACGTGATCGACGAGTATTGGGGCGGGTTTCGTCGCGATGATTTCTTCTTCGACTACGTACGATGTGGATCCTGCGGGCTTCTCTACAACGCTGAGTACCTTCGCCACGACCTGATTGCCCACGCCTATTCGGACATGGAGGACAACACCAGTGGG
>Ga0310120_10001164_pt1 | contig 19981 bp, 12 predicted proteins | sample CB27_AW_983_MG_FD_203506 | JGI IMG/M metagenome (GOLD analysis project Ga0310120, IMG submission 203506) | Marine microbial communities from Western Arctic Ocean, Canada - CB27_AW_983 | ecosystem: Environmental > Aquatic > Marine > Oceanic | place: Canada: Western Arctic Ocean | collected...
CGTGTTGCAGAACCGCAAGGAGCCGCTGGTGGTGTTTCCCGAGGGGGAGGTCTACCACTGCAACGAGCGGGTGACTCCGTTCCGCGATGGTCCGGCGGCGATGGCGGTGATGGCCACGCGGAAGGCCGACCGCGACGTGGTGATTGTGCCGTGTGGACTGAGGTACTACTACGTCGAGGATCCGCTGCCGGCACTGCTGAAACTGATGGACGACGTCGAGGCGGCCCTGTTCTGGAGACCCACTCCGCAGCGGCCGTTTTCCGAGCGGCTTTATCGAGTCGCCGACGGCATGCTGGGTCTCAAGGAGCTGGAGTTCCTGGGGGGAGCCCGGCAGGGTCCGGTGCCCGAGCGGATCGCATTTCTGACCGATGGTGTGTTGAAGCGGGTGGAAGAGAAGTACGAGATATCGGCCGAGGGGAAGACGATTCCCGAGCGGATCAAGCTGGGTCGACAGCGTGCGATCTCGGCGATCACCGAGGCGACCGAGGGGAGTGACGAGTACCGCTCGTGTGCCGATGATCTCGACGACTGCTACCTGTGTGCTCAGTTGTTCAGCTACCCGGGCGACTACGTGGCCGAGCGTCCGAGCATCGACCGGTTGGCCGAGACGCTCGACAAGTTCGAGGAGGACATACTCGAGCGTCCGACGGCAACGGTGCGGGCCCGGCGTCGAGCGGTGGTGGTACTGGGAGAACCGATCCTGGTGTCCAAGGAGAAGAAGCGAAATGCGGCCGCCGAGTTGACTCGAACCATCGAAGAGCGAGTGCAGTCACTGCTCGACTCGGTCCAGCTCCCCGAACGCAGTTTCGAACTGGTCCCGCCACGAGTTGCCACGGCGGTCCCGGCGGCCTCGACCGCGGTGCAGATCCCCGAATCAGAGCGTTAGCCCGCGAGGTATTCCCTTGGCCAGTCCGAGTCGCCGCCAGTTTCTCGGTTCAACCGCCGCCCTCGCGTCACTCTCGGGCCTGCTCGGTCTCGAGCAGGCCGCCGCGGCAGCTCACAGGCCGACCGCCGACGCCTGCATCGTCGTGTTTCTCAACGGCGGGATGAGCCACATCGACACATTCGACCCCAAGCCGGACGCGGCGGAGGGGATTCGCGGCGAGTTTGCGACGATCGACACGTCGGCCCCGGAACTGCACTGCACCGAGCTGCTGCCGCGGATGGCCGCCCAGGCCCAGCGTTACGCGGTGATCCGGACAATCAGTTATGTCGGGCGGTTGGGGAATCACAGCCCCGGGTGTTACTACATGCTGACGGGTGAGGAGCCGTTGGGCGACGCGGCGGTGCTGGCCCCGCCCCGCCGGACCGACCAGCCTTCGATCGGCGCGGTGGCGGCGAGGTATCGGCCGGTGTCCGCCGAACTGCCTTCGTGGGTCATGGTTCCCGACGTGTTGATCGAGAACGTCTTCCTGACTCCCGGCCAGTTCGCCGGGTTCCTCGGTTCCCGCTACGACGCCTTCAACGTCAAGTCGGATCCCAGCCGACCCGGATTCGCGGTCCGCAACCTGGTCCTCTCGCCGGGACTCTCCCCGCAACGCATGGCCGACCGGCGGGCCCTGCTGGCAACGGCCAATCTCAGCCGCGGCGACCTGTCGGGCACTCCCGCGGGCCGGACAGTCGATCCCTATTACCAGCGGGCCTTCGACCTGCTGACCAGCCGGAGGGCCCAGGCGGCATTTCGGATCGGCGAGGAATCTGCGGCGGTCCGACAGCGGTACGGAGGGTTCCCGTTCGGCCAGAGCCTGCTGCTGGCCAGGCGATTGGTCGAGGCGGGTGTCCGCTGCGTCAACGTCCACTGGCCCAACGTGGGTGGAGGTAGAAACTGGGACACCCACCGTCGTGGCTTCGACCGTCTCCGCAACGAGCTGCTCCCACCGTTTGACCTGTCGCTCTCGGCTCTGCTCGACGACCTGGCCGACCGCGGCCTGCTCGAGCGGACGCTGGTGGTCGTGATGACCGAGTTCGGCCGGGCGCCCTACATCGGCGTGACCTTCCAGAACAACGGCTCGCCCGGCGGCCGCGACCACTGGTCGGACTGCTTCAGCATCCTGATGGCCGGCGGCGGTGTCGTGGGTGGACAGGTCTACGGGCGTTCGGATCGCGAGGGAGCCTACCCGGCCGAAAAGCACCTCGAGCCGGCCGACGCCGTCGCGACGGTCTACCACGCCCTGGGAATTGACCACTCTGCCACGGTGGTCGATTCGCGGGGACAACCGCGAAAACTCTGCCACGGCTCGCCGATCCTGGATCTGTTCGGATAGGATCGCTCGAAAAGAGCGGAAGTCGTTCCCTTTGAACAACTTCCGTGAGAGCCGCCGGGGAGACTCGAACTCCCGACCTAGGCATTACGAATGCTACATGGGGGTTCATGGCCATTTGACAGGCCTGCGATAGCCGGTAAACAACGTTTCAGACGGCACACCAATCACCGAGAAAACCCGAACGTAGTGCGATTTAGGTGACACTTCAGGTGACACCTGCTCGATCTGTGAACCGGCCGAAATCCGGTCCCGGCTGTTCACGGGCCGCGCTGCCGCCGGACACCCGCAAGGCGTCCTGGCCATCGTCGCGGCCGCTCAGGGGCGGTAACCGCCAGATCCGAACCACGGCTACCGGCCCTCGCTCGGCGGCGTGACTCCGGTTATCGCGTGGGCGGGCGGTGGACTACTTGGACGTGTCCGACGGGGAGATGTCCCAACTCTTCATCGTCTTGTCACCGCCGCTGCTCACTCCGCCACCTCTGGTCGCGGCTCCGCTCGCCACTGTTACCTACTTGATGGAACTGCGGAGCACACGAAAGCCAAGGATGCTGCCCCGGAGCCCAGGCGTGCCCCTGCCGCGGTACGCCGAACGGCAGTTCCTGGCGAGGATGAGCCAGCTGCCGCCCCGGTACACCCGGAGCGAGCCCGACGTCGCACCGGTTGGATCCGTCGCCGAACCGCTCGGATACGCGCCGTACCAATCCTGACACCACTCCCAGACGTTACCGTGCATGTCATACAGTCCCCAGGCATTCGGTTTCTTCTCGCCAACCGGGTGTGTGCTTGAATCCGAATTGCCACCAAACCAACCGTAGTCACCCAACCGGGATGCATCGTCACCAAAACCGTATGCCGTCGCCGTCCCCGAGCGGCACGCGTATTCCCACTCAGCCTCCGTCGGTAATCGGTACACGTGCCCTGCGGTCTTCTCAGCAGGCATCGCCGACAGCTTCCGGCAGAACTCCACCGCATCAGCCCAACTGACTTTCTCGACCGGGTTCTGTGGACCTTTGAATTCGCTCGGATTCTTGCCCATCACCTTCTGGTACTGTTCCTGCGTCACCTCCGTCACGCCCAGGTAGAACGGCTTGGTGATGCTGACCCGGTGTTGGGTTTCGTCGTCCTCCCGATGCGATTCCGTTTCCGGGCTGCCCATCATGAACTCGCCCGCAGGAATCAATCGCAGTTTCATGCCGATCGAGTTCGTGACTTCCATTCCACCAGGAACATTGGGCTCACTCCCCGGACTCACCGGCTTCGTCTTTGGCCCATCTGCCTCCGCGTTCTCAGCTTTCACTGGAGTAACCGACGGCGAAGACGTGGTGGCAACATCACCGGGTGAGTTGTCCTCGCCACCACACCCAACGATCGCGATCAACAGCACCACCAGCAGAACTCGCATCACAATCTCCCCTGGCTCGGACATGCCTCCAGTCTCCCCACCCCAGCCCCGGCGTTCAACTCAAGGGCGGTAACCGCCAGATCCGAACCACGGTACCGCCCCTCGCTCGCGGCGTGACTCCGGTTATCGCGTGATCGGGACCTGGCCAACGCTGCCACCAGCGATCCGCGAGGCGGTTCTGGCGATGCCCAGGGCGGCCCAGTGAGCCAGCCGGGCCCGTGCACTCGTGGGCCCCAGTCGCCCAGAAACTGAACCGACCCCCCAGCAACTCCAGGTCACCCGTCGTTTGTGCCGGTCCGTTCCAAACTCGGCCTGTCCTGTCCCATGATTCAATTCGCAGCAGGTCGCCCGCCCTATGCCCCTCGTGTAACCAATCCCCCCCTGACCTCAAGAGCCACTCATCCTCGATGCAGTTTCGAACCGACATTTCTTACTGGACCGGTCTATTCGTCATGACCCCTACAACCTGCCTGTTGACGTCCCCCACACTGTGATACCACGCACGTTCGGATCCCCTGGTGACTCGAACCGAAGCGCGACGGCGATCGACTGCGCATCTCGTCCCGGACGTGGGCGATGGGTGGCCCTGTGTGGGCTGGGGCTGATCCTGGTGCTGGTCGGGTGCACGCGAGACCATTACCGGAAAACGGCAGACGAACAAACCTACCGGATCCTCGAGGAAAAAGCCGACGACCCTCGCTGGTCCCAGGACAACTTTGACATCACCCCTGACCCCAGGAGCCGGTTCTTCGACCACAACGATCCGGACCATCCTCCACTGCCTCCCGACGATCCAGTCGCAGCCGAGTCCATGGAATCGGCCTACGGCATGCGGGGCTCGGACCTCTGGAATGAACTCGACCAGCTTGAGCACGTCGAAAACCCCGAGTGGACGGTCGCCCTGGGCGGTGGACCATTCAACGGCCCCCGCACCAAACTCCCACCGATCCACAAGCTGACACTCCAGGACGCCGTCACGCTGGGGCTGATCCACAGTCGCGACTACCAGGAGCAGGTTGAGAACGTCTATCTCTCGAGCCTGTCGCTCACATTCGAACGCTACCTGTTTGATGTCCGCCCCCGCGCATTCGGAACAGAACCCACGGCCGGGCTCCTGGCAGGATTCACTCCGGGAGAATCCGGTCGACTGGAACTCGACAACGTCCGCGCCGGCTTCCAGCGACTGTTCCCGACCGGTGCGCAATTGATGGCGGAGATGACCAACAACACGCTCTGGATGTTTTCCAGCGGTGACAGCACCCGAACCGCCGGCGGCCTCGCCTTCTCACTCGTTCAACCCCTACTCGCGGGGTCGCAACGCGAAGTGGTCATGGAGAAACTCACGCAGGCTGAACGAAAGGCCCTGTACGCGATCCGCGACTTCGCACGATTCCGTCGCGACTTCTACGTCACAATCGTCACCGGCGAACGCGCCATACCACTGCCGGGCAATGCCGGCGGCGGCGTGCTCGCATTCCTGATCCGTGGAGAACGGAGCCCCACCGTCGGATTCTACTTCATGCTCTACCGGCTCCAGACACTCCGCAATGTCCGCTCCAACGTCGCCAGCCTGGAATCCCGGGTCAATCAGCTCAAGGCACTCGCCGAGGCCGGACTCGCCACCTCGCTGGATGTCACGCAATTGGAGAGCACCCTGCTGAGACAACGGATGATGCTGCTGATCCGCGAACGCGTCTTCATTGACCAACTGGATCGGTTCAAACTTCAGCTCGGCCTGCCCCCCGACCTCGAACTGGACCTCGACGATTCGCTGCTGGAACCCTTCCGACTGACCACTTCGGCTCACAAGATTCTCGAGGCTCACCTCAACACGTTCTCCCGGGCGGTCAACGCCGTCGGTCCAGACCCACAACCCCAGAACTACCGGCCCGTCTTCGACGCCCTCACCACATTTCGACAGCAACTCGATGAGAACCTGGGAGAATTCGACTCATATTTTGAACAGCTCGAAGAGGTGACCTCGCGGCGCAAGCAGACGATGACGGAAGCGCAACAGGCTGACCTGGACCAGATCGTGGCCGAGGATCTCACCCGGTTCACGGACCTCCGCAAACGACTCGGTGATCTGCCCACCACGATCGCCTCCCTGCAGAAGAGATCACAAACGCCGCTCGACAAGGACGGAGCGGCCGCTCTTTCCCGAGATCTCGTGCTACTGCGTGCCCGGTTGTTGAGAACCACCAGGGAACTCTCCAGCCTGCTGGTCACCGTGCGGCTGGAACTGATCGAAACCGAACGGGTCGACCTGACGTTGGCCAGTGCCGTCGAGACCGCGCTGGACAATCGTGTCGACCTGATGAATCGCCGCGCGTTCGTGATGGACGCCCGACGACGGATTGAACTCGCTGCCAACCAGTTGCAGGCGACCCTCGATCTCGTGGCTGAGGGGGAAGCCAACACCAAGGCCCTAGAGGACAACGGCAAACCGTTCGATTTCCGGGGCAGCCAGAGCGACTTCCGCGTGGGAGTGCGGCTGACCACACCACTCGACCGCCAGCAACAACGCAACAACTTCCGGGCCTCACAGGTCTCCTACCAACGCGCCCGCAGGAACTACATGGCCGCCGAGGACCAGGTGAAGCTCGACGTCCGGTACGCCCACCGGCGGGTCGTCATGAAGCAACGCGTGTTTAAAATCAACCGCCGCGCGGTCCGGGTGGCTGCCAGAGAATTGGACCAGGCGGTCGAATTCGCTGCCCGTCCGCCGCGCCCCGGTCAGCAGGCCGGTGACGGGGCCTCGCAGGGAGTCAACATCTCGCGTGCCCTCGACAACCTGCTCGAGGCACAAAACGAGATGATCGAGACGTGGGTCGATTTCGAGACGAGCCGCCACTCGCTGTATCGTGACACCGGCACGATGAAGATCGACGCAGAGGGACGCTGGGTTCGGTGACGGAGGTTCTGCCTGGCGGCGCCTACCGCAATTGCCCACGATCAACGCTCATCGGGTTGGTCACCACGAGATCGCCTTGGCGAACTCCCGACCTGACCTCGACGTGCTGCGAGGTCCGCAGCCCGGACACGATCGCCTGGCGTCGGATCCCCTGTTTCGTGCGTACATAGCAGAAGGTCCCACGCCCGTCCTCAAGCACGGCCCGGCTCGGCACCCTCAGGACATCGTCTCGCTTCACCTTCACCTTGACGAGCGCCGTCTCGCCCGGCATGGGCACCGGGACATCCCGTGCCTCCGGCGTGCCGATGGAGACCAGCACAGACGCCTGGGCCTTGTTGTTCCGCCCCGAAGATGTCTCCGAAAGCACCCGGGACACGCGGCCGGGCAATTCGCGTCGCGTGTCCCCGCGGACGTGAATCCGTGCCGCCTGGCCCGTCTCCACCAGGTCCGTTCGTCCCGAGTTCAACCGGACGGTCGCCGGCCCACCACTGGACGGTGCGAGCACCAGGAGAGGCTGACCGGGATGCACCACGCTGCCGGCACCAACACGTCCGGTGTCCGCCCCCGCCGACGGAGCGGGCACATAGCGGACCACCACGCCGTCACGTGTCGCCTTGACCGTCGAGGCCGCCAACTGGCGTTTCCAGCGTGTCAACCGCGCGGTCTCCATCTGCTGGGCAGTGGACAGCGCCACCTCGTTGGCCATCTCGCGAGCCACCAAGGCTGCGGTTTCACGCTGGATCCGAGCCAACTCGTTCTTGGCCGATGCGTGTTGCGACTCCCGCCGCTTCATCTCACGGACGCGGGTGTGATCGATGAGCAGTCCCAGTCGGCCACGCGCCTCCTTCAACTTGTTCTCCACCTCGGTCACCACCAGGCGGTCTGCTTCGAGTGCGGCGCGAGTGATGTAGCCTTTCTTGAGCACCCGCTCGGCCCACACCAACCGAGTACGCGCCCTTCTCTGGTCCTCGATCAACCCACCGATCTCGCGATCCAGGACACCGCGTGATTGCACGAACGTCATCTCCTGGAATTCCTCGAGATCCAGTGTCGCGGTCTCGACGGCCAACTTCGCCGCCGAGATGTTCCTGCGAGATTTTGACCGCACATCTGCCAATCGACGCTGCTGGGCCGACAAGGCTGCTGCCGCCCGCGCGACCGTCACCGCCTGGCCCGAGATATCTGCCTCGAGCGATTCCGTGTCGAATTCCACGAGCGTTTCACCGGCCTTGACGACGGTGCCCGGTTTGATGATCCGAGAGATCACCGCCGGCCGGTCTGACACCAACCGCACCGGGAGACCATCGGCACGTTCGATCTGGCCTCGTTCAAACAAGTGACCTTCCACACGACCGCTTGTCACCGGTTGTGTCTGGACCGCGGTCGCCGGATCATCATTGGCCACCTCGATCTTCAGGCTCACCGGTTGCCCAACCCAATGGGCGGTCGAGGAGAGGACCGGAAGCACGACCTCGACCCGGTGCTCCTGTGGTGACGTGCGGTCCAACGCGTTGACCCGAGACACCGTGCCATGGAATTCCACCGAACCGGCACCCTCGTCAGCCACGCGAACGGTGACCGGCTGTCCAACCCGCACACGCGTGCCATCGGCCCCGGAAAGTGTCGCCTGCACGCGGGATCGGAGGCGTCCGGCCAGCATCACCACGGGTTCCCACTTCCGCAATTCATCCCCCGGTCGTCGCAACGGGCCACGGACCGTGGATGTGCCGCCGCCCGGGATGGCAACGACCGGATGCAACACGATCCCGTCGTGTGGCGCGACAATGGTCGCCTGGCCACGACGATTTTCCAGTTGTTCCAGTTGGCCCATCAACGCCTCGACCGAGAGTTGGCTCGCGGCCAATCGCCGGGCCTGTGTCTTCCTGGCCGCGCCGGCATCGGCCGACGCCTGTTCGAGACGCTCGGCCACTTCGGCCAAGGCGGCGTCGAGTTCCAGGAGCTTACGCGTGTGACGCGATGTCTTCAGTCGTTTCAATTCGCGTGCGGACGCATCACTCCGGGCCCGAGCACGATCCACGGCGGCCTGGTCACCCTGCACCTGCCCGGGAGCCAACAGACCACGATCAGCCAAGCCACGAGCACGGGCCAGCCGCTCGTTGGCCAGTTCCAGTTTTCTGGCCGCCAAGGACACATCACGGTTCAGGCGAGCCGTGTCGTGCACCAGGTCCCCATCGAGATACCTCGTGCGGTCCAGCCGGGCCAGCGTGACAGCCAGTTCGGCCGCCTCGGTTTCACGAGCCAACGTGTTTTCCTGGATGATCCCGTTCTGACGTGCCACCTCCCGAGCGGCACGGGCGGCGGCCAACTTGATCCGAATCTCGTGAACCGACTGGTCCAGTTCGGTCGTGTCCAGCCGAGCCAGCACATCGCCTTTGCGAACGCGCTCACCATGGGGCACGACGTTCAACACGGTCGCTCCCCCCTCGATCAGGCACGGAACCGGGGTCGCACCGGTCGCCTCAACACGCCCGGTCGCGCGGACCTGGCGTCCGACGACCTCGGACTCATCGGCCACCGAATCCGTGTAACTCGACAAGCCGAGAACCATGAACGCGGCCACGATCAAAGGCGGCAACAGCCCGAACACAACGCGGGCCGCCCGATCACGCAGATCGGGATCATGAGACGGGGATTCGGGTGAGTGCATCAGGTGGGCAAATCTGTGTGGTCAACGTCCATGTTGATCTGTGGCGTCGGCGGAGCCGAAAAAGGCGAGGTGCCAGACCCGTCGCGTGGTGCGAGGAGGCTGACACTGGTAGGTATCGGCCCATTCCGGGATGAGGTCCCAAGGTGGGCATGACGTCAGATCAAAATCGGTACATCCGTTCAACCGCCTTATATTCTACAACCATTCCAATTGTCCAGATCAGCCAATTCCCCCGGAACGGACACCACGGCCTCAGTTCGGTGGGCGTCTAACGATCCGCCACCGGAACGTAATCCCGAAGCGTCGGGCCGGTGTAAACCTGTCGGGGCCGATTGATCCAGCTACCGGGATCGTCCCTGAGTTCCTTGAGGTGAGCGATCCAGCGGGACGGCCGTAGTCGTTACCGGATCAGCCTCAACGCCGGCATCCCACAGGGGCAGTTGTCGCGGTTCATGCACGACAAGGGCGGGTTGTCGCTGCGGTCGGTTGACCGGTTGTGCGAGTGCCTGGGGTTGGGAATTTCACGGGGCGGAAAGCGTCCCTCGAAGAAGGAGTAAGCACGTGGCGAGCATCATCCGCGAACCCAATGGGCGTAAGACAATCCAGTTCGTCGCAACCGACGGCAAACGACCCAAGATCCGCCTTGGCAAGGTGTCCTTGAAGCAGGCCGAATACGTAAAGGTCCATATTGAACAGATGGTTGCCGCAGCCATCACCGGTCACGCAGTGAATGATGAAACTTCCAGATGGGTGGTCCAACTCGAGCCACGCCTGGCCAGCCCCTCGCTCGTGGCGTGACTCCGGTTATCGCGCGTTCACGGAAACGCCGTATACCGCCATTGCGTCTGCTCCCCACGGATCCGTAGCGTCTCTCACGTGGGCTGACGCTTTCGCCTTGAGCGGGGAGTGAGGTGCCGAGCCAGGCGTCTCCTCCCCGTCTTTCTTTGCGGCCACCCCAGCCCCGGCGTTCAACTCACCGGCGGTAACCGCCAGATCCGAACCACGGTACCGCCCCTCGCTCGCGGCGGGACTCCGGTTATCGGGTGGTCGGGCGGTGAGCCTTCGAGATGACGGCTACTTCTCGATCTTGCAGTTGGGCAACGACTTCTGCAGGTCGGCGACCGCCAACTCACTGTGCCAACTGATTGATAAACGAGACCGCCCTCGAGCGGATGCTTTCCAGGTCTTCTGGTGGACGTTTTTGCGCCTTCCATGACTTTTGCTGCCGCGGGTTCTCACCTTTCATTTTTTCCAACCACTGCTTGGCCTCGCGGGCGGTGCCGGTTTTGCCGGCCTTTTTGATCGCCTTCTCGAGTGTGGCGATGTAACGGACATCGTCGACGCCCTCGCGGAAGCCCTCCCATTGCATCGTCCCCACAACGCCATTCACGGTCGGGTAGGCGAAGCAGTGATCGCGGAAACGTTCGCTATCGAAATCGTTCCAAATATGGCCGTAGGCATACTGGTAGGCAAAAGTCATGGCACCGTCGTAGTCGGCCTTCCACAGTGCCAAGCCGTAGTTGTATCGATAGAGCAACGGCTCTTCGACGCCCGCCTGAGGATTGCTGTAGCTAAAGATCTCAGACCCGACACTGTGCCATTGCTTGGCCTTCGCTGGCTGCACTCCTCCGGACCAGACCGCCACGTTGAGCAGGCTCCCCATGATCTTGAACGGATCCTCTTTCCATGCCGAGGCAAACATCTTCCCACCGGCCTTCTGGGCGTTTGCCCAGGAGGGCTTCTGGACACGGAGCGGACCACCAGACGCTTCGTCCAGGCCGTAGAGATAAATGTCCTTGTAGCCAAAGCCATCCGTGAGTTTTCTCCAAAGCTTGACCATGGTCGCAGCGCCGGCTGGAGGACCGGGAGGCGAGAGAATGAACAACTTGTCGTATGGCAATCCCGCCTTCTTCCGCAATTCCAGAGAACGCGGCACGAGACCGCTTTGACGCGTTTGCCACAGGTTGGGATAGCGGACACCGTGCGCCAGCATGTCACGTGTTTCCGCCAGGTACTGTTCTTCCGACTTGTAGTGCGCCGCAATCGTGCCCTTGGAGCTATTGGGATCCAGCTTGCCCGAATAATAGATCGAGTAAGTCTTCTGAGACTGAGCCAGTTCAAAGGCATGCACGGTCACCGCGACGGGAATGTCGACTGGCGTGATTCCCTGGGCGGACAGTCGAATGGAGCCTCGGTATTTCCCTGCTGCAGCATCTGCAGGGACGTGCAGCCTCAGCCAGAATTGCTTGAGCGTCTTGCCGGGGATTGTCACAGGCTGCAGCGTGGACGCATCAATCGGACGCAGTTCTTCCAGGGCCTTGGGATCCTTGCCACTGGCCGGCAGGTATTTCGTCGAGCCGTCTTCCTTCGTGCTTCGGACGGCATTGGTTTGCTTCTGGGTGTCCACCTTCACGAGTGCGTCATCCTTGAGAAGCAACTCCGGCACGAGTCTCTTGATGCCGTCATGGAACATCACGTCGCGGCCTGCCTGGTACCAGCACTTGACCACAAACAGTTCGAGGTGCGACTTCGGCAGGACGTGTTTTCCAGAACGAAAGTCACTGATTTCCAGTCGCACGTTCCCCAGGTCCTGTGGAGCGTAAACCGCAAACGAGGCAGACTCGTATTCACTGCGACATGCGGACAGGCTGAGTTGCCCCCCCGCCTTGCCGGGGACCTCCGGAAAACAATCTGGCAGCATTCGCACGTTGGTGATCGGGTTGAGCCGGTAGACAATGGGTTGCCTGTCATCGCGTTTGCCGGGTTCGGCGACGTTCTCTGCCAGCACATTCCGGTACAGCAGTGGGCACGCAATCACTCCCAGGATCGTGCTCACGACCAGCAATTCGAGATTCGCGGCATTATTTGTCGTGTTCATTTGCGACTGCTCCTCGCCACCGAGTTGAGTGGCTCATTCCAAAACACTTCCCCGCGGCTGTCCCATTTCTCGGCACGCGACTCGATGCCATCCGTGGGATCGAATGGACCAGATTGTTCCGAGCAAGACACCCCGCTCATGTTTGCTGAGGCCTCCCAGCCGGGTCAACGTCGAGTTCGGTGTACTCGGTGCCGTTGACAGACTTCAGGTCTGCCAGGAAGCGGCCAGAGATCCCCTTGGCCAGCCGTTGCCCGGGCAAAACCGGCACCCTGAACCACCCCAGTCTCCCCACCCCACCCCCGGCGTTCAACCCGCCAGGTCCGAACCACGGTCCCGCCCCTCGTGCTTGCTGGGAAGCTGCGTTTCTTCGAAGACGAGGAAGAGAAACTCCACTGACCTGACAGCACGTCAAAACACTGCGAAGCATGTGAGAACGATGCGAAAGCCAAACTCCCGTCGTGCTGTGACCTGGACTCTCAACGACTCTTCAACCAGTCGTCAAACTTCGCGATTATCTTCAGTCGCTCGAGAAGGGCATCTGCTACCAAGTCACCCAATTCGCTCTCGCCATCTGTCAGAAACTCAACGTGGTCATCGGTCAATTCAAGGTCGTCCGAGATCCCCAGTTCGATCTCAGATTCGGCTGCGAGTTGCTTGAGCATCTCGAACGCCTCCTCGCCAATCTTGTCCAGTTCTTTCCGGTGCTGTTGCGTGATGACGAGTGCCAGCTTGTAGTGATTGACTTCTCCCGAGCGACGCGGATCACTGAGTTGGACTTCAAGGCCCGTCTCGGAGGGTTCTAGATAGACGGACCACCTGCCGGGATCTTCCCGGCGTGTCCAACACTTCAGCTTCCCGTCGTGACCGAACCCGCTCTCCTGTTGCCAACGCAATTCTACCCGCTGCCACCAGTGCTCGAATGTCGCGTCAAGGTAGGCTACCAATTCACGACGGGCAGGACCCAGCACGTCCAGGTTCTCCCAGTAGAGCTTGGCCGCTTCCGTCAACTGCTCAGACATGTTGCAGATCCCTCTCCACAAGTACGAGTAAGTCGTCAAATGCAGGAATGGACTCGTCAATCCATCTCTTGAATTGTGGGAATCGAAGAGGATTCTCCAAGGCGTCTTGTAACCGCTCGCGTAGTTGCTTGCGACGCATTGCGTTGAGAGCCATCGGACCGCACACCAGATCCCACAAGAAGCACCGGAGGTTGTGCCTGGCAGTCTCCGACAGATCGGCCTCCGTCAGAAGCGTCATCAGGCGGGTTACGACACGCCGATGGGTCAACGGTCTCCATTCAAACGCCTCCTTGGGTGCCCGCCCATCCGGCGTCAGGTAGACCTTCAAGAGTTCCCGATCTTTCAATTCCGGGAAATTGCTATCGAATGCCTGCGAGTAACGTCGCAACTGGCTGATTTCACCCGAACTGACAGCTCCTTGCTCTGTACTGTTGATCTTGTGCTCGATGAGGATCACCAGGTTCGGAGTGGTAACAAACACGTCAATTGTTGAGTAATGAACCTCGTCTTCGTCGCCGACATGCAGTGGTCCGAGCGAAGATTCAGGCTCGACTCTACTTTTTCCCCAAGACGGATCGATTTCCGTGATTCCGGCGGCGTGTAACTCGGGCTCGAAAATACACTCCAGCACTTTGGTCCCAAGCCCATGCGGTTCGCTGGGCGACAGGAAATATGCCAGCAACTGGGTGTAGCGAATTTCTCGCGTTCCCCGTCCGCATACGGACAATGCACCGAGCGGAACACCGGTATGTTCGAGTGCCCGAAGAAATCGAGAATACCGTGGCCGCTGCCGCACGAACGAACGGATCACCGAATCCCTGACTTGGGCGATGGCCTCAGGCAGCGAGCCGGTGCTCTTAGGGCGAGTAGCTGTTCGAATCGAAGCAACAGCCGCTTCTAACCGTCGCAGAGTCTGAACGTGCTCTCCGACACAGCCGTGAGAATCTCGCACCACTGACCTACCCCTGATTGTTGTACGACCCCGAATGAGCCGGTTCGGCCCCGCCGACTCCACGTATGACGCCAGTCTCCCCACCCCAGCCCCGGCGTTCAACCCGCGGGCGGTAACCGCCAGATCCGAACCGTGGGGCCCGGCGTTGTGGAGTCGAGTCGGTTCGGAATAGTCTACTTGTTGCTCGCTACGACCCTGCCGTTCTTCCCGACGGCAATGTGATTTCTCCCATCGATTTGACAGAGAGGCACTTGGCCATGTCCCACTCGGTTTTCGTCGGCTCCGTTCTCGTAACGTTTGAACCCGGCTTCCTGCTTCTCGTGTGCGTCATTGCAGGACTGGTTCAAGCCTTCGCCTGTGCTTTTCTTTCCAGTTGGGTCGCAGGAGCAAAGGGCTACTCCGAACGCGGGTGGGCACTGGTAGGCTGCCTGCTTGGTGTTCTTGGCCTGTTGGCAGTCGTGGGTATGCCCGACCGCCGTGGAAGTGGCGGGCAAGTGACCGATTAACCTATGCCAGCCATTTCTCGTTGCAAGCGTCCACCCTCCAATCTCCCCACCCCAGCCCCGGCGTTCAACTCAGGGGCGGTAACCGCCAGATCCGAAACACGGTACCGCCCCTCGCTCGCGGCGTGACTCTGGTTATCGCGGGGTCGAGGCCTGGCCAACGCTGCCACCAGCGATCCGCGAGGCGATCCTGGCGGTGCTCAGGGCAGCCGAGTGAGCCAGCCGGTGGCCCGTGCATTCCGGGGGCCCAGTCGCTCAGAAACTGAACCGCCCCCCCCACCCCGTTTGGGCGGGACTCCTTGACTTATCCCGTGTTCACCGCGATGGGCCGCTGGCTACTCGTCATCATCGTCTTCCTGGAAGCTCGGGTGCTGGCGGAGGATCTCGGCAGCTGAGTCGGGAAGTTCGTCCAGGTCGAGGCTGAGCGATCCCTCGTGCTTGCTGAGGCTCTCGGCGGCCACGTCCGACAGGCTCGTCAGGCCGTTGAGCCAGAGCCATCCCGTGTGCTTGCTGAGGCCCTCGGCAGCCGCGTCCGACAGACCCGTCAGGCCGCTGAGCCTGATGTCACCCTTGTGTTTGCTGAGGCTCTCGGCTGCCAGGTCCGACAGGCTCGCCAGGCCGTCGAGTTTGAGATACCCATCGTGCTTGCCGAGGCTTTCGGCAGCCGCGTCCGACAACTCCGTCACACCGTCGAGGGAAAGGGTCTCCTCGTGTTTACTGAGGTTCTCGGCGGCTCGCGTCACCCAGCCCCCCTTTCCATCGCCTTGGCGGATTTGATGCGCCTGCCACTCTCCGCGTGCGAATTGCGGCGCAAGAATAACAGAGGCCAAGAGGAATAGAAGCGTGATGGGCCTCAACAGTCTTGAATTTACTTTCATGTTGTTAGCCTTAATTGTTTCTGCAGCGGTTGAACGTGGCATAGGGGTCATTTAGGAGAATTCGATCCGCACTTCATTAATATTGATGTAGCCTTCAGGCAGTCTGTTCCGCCAGACGGGGTAGTCACGTTCTGGCCGAAGTATGTGGGGGTCGCCGTCAAGCGGCCCCATCGCGGCGACGTCCAGTGGAAACAATACGAGCATTATGTTGACGTTGACGTCTGACAGCACGTGATCGAGCGGCTTAACGCCGTACATGTCTGCGCGGTCATGGCGTACGCCCAACGCGGTCCAGTTGGCGGGATTGGCGTCGAGCACGATCGTATCCTCCGACCACGAGTCGGTCACGTCGAACGGCTGACCGGTACACAACCAGCCGCTGGTGATGCCCTCAACGCTACCCTGGATCAGCAGGACGAACTGGCTGCCCTGGGTCACCAACTCGCCGCGGGCGCGAAGCGTCAGGGAGGCATTGGTAAAGTCGGTCGGGCATCGATCGGCAATGAATCGGTTGGTCCCGCCAGCTTCGGTGAAGACCTCGCCCTGCGGTCCGACTGTGGCGAGGCTAAAAACCATGTGCATATAACCGGCGCCGGGCGGCGCGTGGTTGTAGTCAATCCACCAGGGGCTGCGCGATGTGAGTTGGCCTGGCTGCCATTCCAGCGGCTTGGGCCCGCTCGCGTTGCTGATCCAACCGTACCAACCGCCCGGGCCATCGTCGAACTGTTCGCGATAAACGCGATCTCCCATGCGCGCCATGATATCCTCAGCTAGCAGGCCTATCAACCAGTTTCACCTACCCTAAACCAGCCTATTGTCTCCATCGCAAAGGACTGGTTTTGGGTCGCTTAGAAGTTGTGTTTCACGGTGCCACCTACCGGCAAATACCTGTTGTAGAAGTTCAGGTCGCGTAGAGCAACGCGCTAGGGGCCAATGACCCGCAGCTGCAGCTGCTTATTCAGACCTGGCGGACGCTGAGCGAAGAGATCGGCTCCGGCATAAAGTCGGCCAGCCTGGGAAACTGGCCACGGGTTTGCGATCTGGCGTCTGAAGCAACGGTATTTCTCATACATTGGCCTGCTCGACTCCTACCTGATAGGCTTCCAAGAGAATGCCGTTCTGCGCTGCGGGGTGTTCAGTCACGAGTCTTCATGGTCAGATCGGGCGACAAGTCGGCGGATGTAAGCTGTCTAGAGGTGTCATTTCAGATGCCCGAACAACCTCAGAATTGAGGCATGCAAAGCAGGAGACGAATTTCAGATGGATACAAATGGGCTGCTCAAGGTCGGCGTTACCATCATGAGCCTGTTGCTCGGGACGGGTGCCGTCGCGGTTGAGCCGAGTTTTGATGTCGAAGTCCCCTACGGGTTTGTCGGTCCGCTTTCTCTTCAGGACACGCGTCTGTTTGCCATCGATCGCATGACGATGACGCGTCTGTTTTCAACTGACGGTGGACGGACGTGGAAAGAGACGGGGCCGCTGGTGGATTCAAAAGGACGTCCTGTTCTCGGATCCGGAAAGCAGCGAGGCCATCTGCCCAGTCTTATTCGGCTGGCATCCGGCGCGATTGCCCTGAAATTCGACATCCGCTCCAGCGCCGATGCCTCGAAACTGGATTGCTGGATTGTCCGATCGACTGACGAAGCGGCGACTTGGTCTGAACCGGTTCTCATCACTCGTCCGCAAAGCAGGTCCAACGCGACTTGGTTGACCCAGACCAAGAGCGGGCGATTGGTGTTACCCACCGAGTACTGGTTCCAGCAGCCTGACGACCGCGGCATCGGCATCTGCACGGCGTTTTATTCTGACGATGAAGGCCGGTCTTGGAGAGAGTCGAAGGATACGCTTTGGGTCTGGGAAAACGGCGGTGCGTCGCAAGGGGCCTGCGAAGTTCCGACGGTCGTCGAAACGGCCGACGGAAGGCTGCTGATGTTCATGCGGACGTGGTATCAGAGAATCGCGCAGAGCTACAGCAAAGACGGGGGGCAGACCTGGTCTCCGGCAAAGCTCAACGATCTTGTCAGCAGCAATTCGGAAATCTTCCTCGCACAAATCCCGAAGACGGACCATCTGCTTTGCATCTGGAACCAGGCCGACACGCAGGAGATCAGGACGGGCTATTATCGAGCACGGCTTACAGCCGCGGTTTCGAAGGATTCCGGTGCCTCATGGGGCAGTCTTCGCACGATCATTCAATCACCCGGCCAAAAGCAGGTGTGCCGTATTTCGCCAGTCGGCGCGCCCGAGTTCCTACGGACACCGATGCCCGTTCCGACGGAAGCGGGAATGCTGGCGGAGGAATTCCACATGAATCGCGCGCCAAGGATCCACTTTATCGGTCAGCATGCCTACGTCAGATACACACATCGGCGATACAAATACGTGGGTGGCAAACGAGAACGAACCGTCAACCAAACCCGCCTGCGGGCTATCCCCGCCAACTGGTTTTACGAAGCGGCACGGCCGTAACGCGGCAAGTTATCGCTCCGCACACAACTTTACACTTTTTATCGACACTCCGGGTCTGAGGGTCCTGATCAGGCCCTGATCGCGCATCAAGCCACTTGAGGCGGCGTGTGCAAGTCTTTTGGCAGGAGGAAGAGGATCTAGCAGCAGATCATGCTGCTGCTGGAGAGGGTCAGAGAGTGGATGAAAACTGGGGACAAACTGGGGATGCAACCGCCCGTAGAGGGTCGCACAGAGAGCGCAGAAGAAATCTCGAGTCGTGATAAACGCTCGGGACCTTCTATAGAGAAGCGGCGAGTTTCCCGGACCCCTGTAGGTATCCGGTGAAAACACCCTAATAGCGGAGGAGGGACTCGAACCCCCGACACGCGGATTATGATTCCGCTCAGTCCCTGCATGGCCCTGCGGCAGACCTGCGATAGCCTGCAATAGCCGTCTGAAACGCACAAGCACTTCCCGAAGAAACCGGTTCAGATCGCGTTTCAGGTAACACCTCGTGGTCCGCCAGATCCGGACCTTGCCCCGACATCGCTCGCGGGGCCGTCGGGGCTGAGACGTTCTTCACGCCACCGCCCTCCGGGAGACGCCCACCGCGGCCAGCTCACCGGCCGCCGGGCCCCACGACCGGGTTTGATCGAATTCACTCCACCCGCTTTGGCCTGCCCCAACCGCCCGGCTACACTGCAGCTGGACGGCTGATGTTTGTCCAAGGTCATCGAGGAAAGGTCGCCATCATGAAAACCTCGCCACTTGTTCTGCTGCTGTTCGCAATGCTTGGTTGTGACTCAGGAACGCAACCAGTAAAGACACCTGCGGAGTCTGGTGGCAATCAGACTCAGGATGTACCGGAACAGCCTGAAAAACCCGATGCAAAGTCTGGTGGCAATCAGACTCAACAGCAGAAAGCTGTGACAACAGACAAGCAGGCTGCGTCATCTGCTGAGAAGGTTCCTGATGCGGCAGCGGCGCCGCCCCCTGAGGTGATCGCTGACGGGGGCTATGAAGCCAATGTCTTGCCAGGTCAGGACGGCTGGGTCGAGACCGGCAGCGGCTTCCTGGGCGATTTCGTGACGGTCGGGAACGGGATCATGACGTATGACGCGACGACCATGGCCGCTTCCGGCGCTGCCGGGATGGCCCCTGCGAAGATTCCCGAACTCGGTGGCCCGGGGACACTTGAGTATCGATTCCGCTGCCGGGCCATCGGGGGCGATCCCAATCAGTGGTACCAGGCCTTCATGGGCTTCAACTTCGACGGTCCGCGACACGGCATCGGTCAGTGGCTCGGCCATCACGAGACCGACGAGGACCAGAAGGTCTGGGGCAGCTTGTACATACCTGAGCAGCAGTTCCAGGCCGGGCCCCCCACGAACAACGGTCGATGGGATGCCAACGAGTGGATTACCGTGCGTTACATCTTCCACGATGCCGGTGCGGGGAAGTACCACCTGGAGAGTTGGATGACCGGGCCGGGCGGCAAAGTCAAATACGTCGATGGCACTGCGAATCACCCCGGGGCCCGGCCGAGACTCAACCTGACCCTAAACTCGACGACCTGTAAGGGGGCGATCTTCGACCTGGACTATATTCGCTGGAGCTGCCAGGCCGTGCCCTACGGAACGGCTCTGGAAGCGGCGCCCGGCGCGCCTGAGGTGAGTTCGATCCGCCCGAGGGACGCACCCGGCGACGGGACAGCGGCCCTGACCATCAAGGGCGGTCGCTTCGGCGCGGCGCCGGCCGTGACCTTCGGCCCCAAGGCGGCGCGGGCCGTGGAGCTGGTGGATCCGTACACCGTAAAGTGCCTGGCCCCCAAACAAGCCGGCACGGGGTGGGTCGACGTGGCGGTCCACAACGCTATCGGAAAGACGACACTTCCCAACGGATTCTTCTACGGCCGCCTTCCTGCAATCACGGCCGTCACGCCTGAGAAGGGCGGCAATCAGGGGGGCCAGCGCGTCGCCATCCACGGCAGCGACTTTCAGGCCGGAGCCAAGGTAAAGTTCGGCCGGCAGGAGGCGGCAGAGGTCCGCGTGGTCG
>Ga0310120_10001170_pt1 | contig 19918 bp, 19 predicted proteins | sample CB27_AW_983_MG_FD_203506 | JGI IMG/M metagenome (GOLD analysis project Ga0310120, IMG submission 203506) | Marine microbial communities from Western Arctic Ocean, Canada - CB27_AW_983 | ecosystem: Environmental > Aquatic > Marine > Oceanic | place: Canada: Western Arctic Ocean | collected...
TGCCCAAACAACAAGCGCCCAAGGCAGAAAAGGCAAAGAGAATCCATGAGCCAGTCTCCTCCGATCATTTACACCTGGACCGACGAAGCTCCGGCTTTGGCGACCCATTCATTCCTGCCGATCATCCGAGCCTTCGCCGGCGCAACGGGCGTTCCCATCGAAACTCGAGACATCTCTCTTGCGGGTCGAATTCTCGGAGCCTTTCCCGATCGCCTTGACGAGACTCAGCGAGTGGAGGACGGACTCGCCGAGCTCGGGAAACTCGTGCGAACTCCGGAAGCCAATATCATCAAGCTGCCGAACATCAGCGCATCCCTGCCCCAGCTCCAAGCGGTAATCGCCGAACTCCAATCGAAGGGATTCGCCCTCCCGGATTATCCCGAAGAGCCAGCCAACGATGATGAGCGCGAGATCCAACTACGCTACGACCGCGTCAAGGGCAGCGCTGTCAATCCAGTTCTTCGCGAGGGAAACTCCGACCGACGCGCGCCCAATGCCGTCAAGGAATACGCGCGCCAGAACCCTCATCGAATGGGCGTCTGGCACAACGATTCGAAAACCCACGTTTCGACAATGAGCGCCGGCGATTTCTTTCACAACGAAGAATCGGTCACCGTCGAGGCAGGCGCGACTGTTCGCATCCAGCACACGTCGACAGACGGAAAGAAGACAACGCTCAAGGACGGGATCGAACTCCAGGCGGGCGAAGTCATCGACGGAACTCGCTTGAGCAAAAAAGCGCTTGTCGCATTCCTCGACCAGCAGATCAGCGATGCCAAGGCCCAAGGCGTGCTCTTTTCGCTTCACTTGAAGGCCACAATGATGAAGGTCTCAGACCCGATCATCTTCGGCCATGCCGTGCGTACTTTCTTTTCCGACGTCTTCACGAAGCACGGTGCAACCTTGGTAAAGCTTGGCGTCGACGCGAAGAACGGATTCGGCGACCTGATCGCAAAGATCGCCGAACTCCCCGACGGCAAACGCCAGGCGATCGAAGCCGACATCGAAGCCTGCTATGCAGCGCGGCCCGCTATGGCAATGGTTAATTCCGACAAGGGAATCACGAATCTCCACGTGCCCTCGGACATCATAATCGACGCCTCGATGCCACCGATGATCCGCGACTCCGGCGGAATGTGGAACCCAGAAGGCGACCTCCAAGACTGCAAAGCAGTCATTCCGGACAGCAGCTATGCCGGAATTTACCAGGCGGTAATCGAGGACTGCCAGCAGCATGGCGCGTTCGATCCAGCGACGATGGGGACTGTTCCCAACGTTGGCCTAATGGCCCAGAAGGCCGAGGAATACGGCTCCCACGACAAAACTTTCGAGATCAAATCCGATGGGGTCGTTCGTATTGTCGATGCCGCAGGAAAGGTTCTCATTGAGCACGAGGTCGATGCCGGCGACATCTGGCGCGCCTGCCAAGTCAAAGATCTCGCAGTGCGCGATTGGGTCAAGCTCGCCGTGACTCGTGCGTCTGCGACGGGCTGGCCGACGATCTTCTGGCTCGATGCAGATCGCGCCCACGACAACCAGTTGATCGCAAAAGTCGAGGCCTACCTCGCCGACTACGACACCAGGGAACTCGACATCCGAATCCTCAAGCCGGTCGATGCGATGCGGATTTCCCTCGAACGAATTCGCAAGGGGGAGAACACCATATCGGTGACGGGCAACGTGCTCCGCGATTATCTAACCGACCTCTTCCCCATCCTCGAGATCGGAACAAGCGCGAAGATGCTCTCCATCGTTCCGCTCATGAACGGTGGGGGGCTTTTCGAAACCGGTGCCGGTGGTTCGGCGCCCAAGCATGTCCAGCAGTTTCAAGAGGAAGGCCATTTACGGTGGGACTCCCTCGGCGAATTCCTTGCGCTCGCGGCCTCCCTAGAGCATCTCGGTGAAAACTACAGCAATGACGCCGCCCGACTCCTGGGCCAGACCCTGGACATTGCCACCGCCCAACTTCTTCTCAACCGAAAAGCACCGTCGCGGAAAGTCCACGAACTTGACAATCGTGGCAGCCATTTTTATCTCGCCCTCTACTGGGCCGCTGCCGTAGCGGCCCAGGATGAAGACAAGGAACTGTCGGCACGCTTCGTCCCAATCGCCGAGTCCCTCGCGGCAAAGGAAGAAACAATCCTCGCCGAGCTAAATGCCGCGCAGGGTTCTCCTCAGGACATTGGCGGCTACTACCAACCCGATATCCATCGCGCGACCGCTGCGATGCGACCGAGCCCGTCTTTGAACGCGATCATCGACTCAATCTGAGCGAGGTGGCGGAAGCGACAAAGCGATTCCTGGTACAGGTATTAGGCTCAGGAATCCAATGTAGAAGGCCTCAATCCGGCCCTCGGCTTAGGTGGATGGCCCGCTCTTGGGGCACGCGTCGGGTAGACTCATCGCGTCCGCACCCTATGAAACAAGGAGTTTTAGATGAGGCTAAAGAACAAGGTTGCAGTCATCACCGGTGGTGCCAGTGGCATGGGCCTGGCGAGCGTTATGCGCTTTCTAGCCGAAGGCGCCCAGGTCGTAATTGCCGACTACAACAGCGAGACAGGTGGGGCCGCGGTTAAGAGCGCGCAATCTGCAGGGTTCAGCGACTCGATCTCCTTTATTCGTACCGACGTGGCCAGCGAAGAAGATGTGATCGCCATGCTGGATCATGCCGTCAATCGCTTTGGTCAGCTCGATGTGGTCTTCAACAACGCAGGCGTCGGAGGGGCCATCGGCCCCCTCACTGAGACCACGGTGGAGGATTGGGACTATACCTTTGACGTGCTGGCCAAGGGCGTCTTTCTCGGCATCAAGCATGCCGCGAAGATTTTGCGACGACAGAACACAGGCGGATCCATCATCAACACCGCATCGATCGCCGGCTTGAGTGGCGACGGTGGCCCCCTGGTCTACTCGGCTGCCAAGGCGGCGGTGATCAATCTCACCATGTCTGCGGCAGTGGAGTTGGCCCCGGATTTAATCAGGGTAAATACCATCTGCCCAGGCTTCATTGCCACGCCCCTTGCTGAAAGTGGAGACCCGGAGGGTACCCGGATCCAGTTCGCCAAGGCCCAACCCTGGCCGGACTACGGCCAGGGGGACCACATCGCCGGAGCGGCCTTGTATTTCGCCAGCGATGACTCTTTGTTCGTCACAGGCGAAAAGCTAGTTGTGGACGGCGGGCTCATGGCTGCCGGACCAAAGCTTTCTGCAACCTACCCTCGCACTTCAGCGCGCAACGCCAAGGTTTCCGGCGTTACCAAGGGCAGCACGGGCGCTGCCAATCAAATACGCAGGTTGTAAGCCGAAGGGATCCCATCCGACATGGCCCTCCCCCAGGCCATTCGGCGAGCCTCTTTCGTGCAAGGCACCCTGGGTGTCGGGCTGGGTGTCGGGCTGAGGGGCCCAGCCGGAAATCGGATCCCAGCCCCTTGGTTCTGGCGACGCTAAGCCAACTCAATCGGCATGCGCTTTATGCCGCTGATAAAGTTGGAGTGGAGCCGTTCCGGGGGACTCTTGAGGTGCAAGTTCGGGAAGCGGGCCAGCAGTTCTTCAAAGGTGACCCGCATCTCGAGCCTGGCCATATGGCTCCCCATGCAAAAATGAGTGCCAGTCCCAAAGGCAATATGGGGGTTCGGCTTACGGGTGATATCAAAGGTCTCGGGGTTTTCAAATATCCTGGGATCGCGATTGGCGGCGCCGTAGTACATCACCAGTTTCTCGCCCTTCCGGATCGGGTGGCCACCGACTTCTGTGTCCCGGGTCGCTGTTCGTCTGAACTGCATAACGGGAGTCACCCAACGCAGCATTTCTTCGACAGCCTGGGGCAAAAGCTTTGGATCTCTGCGCAATTTCTCAAACTGTTCAGGGTGGTCACACAAGGCCTGTACCCCACCGGAGAGCGCATTCCGGGTCGTCTCGTTGCCCGCGATAAGAAGGAGGAAAAAGTTCATCCCGAGCATGTTCGTCTTGAGGGGTAAGCCTTTGTACATCCCAGAGACGAGGCTCGAGTACGCATCCCCTGCGGACTTTTTTCGTCGGCGCCTCGCCAAGAACCGGGCATAGAGAAATATCTGAATAATCGCGATACGAGATCGGAGCAACCGGGCAAAGCCCGGCTCACCCGCTCCGATAACTGTATTCGTCCATCGGTAGAACCTCCCCGTATGCTTGTCCGGAACGCCCAAGAAATGGGTGAGTGCTCGAAGAGAGATCGGCGCCGAAATGGAATCGACGAAGTCGCATTCAGATTTTCGTGCCAATGCATCGAGAGTCTCGCATACCATTTTACGAGTCTGCACTTCTGTCTCGCGGACAGTTCCGGGCTTGAATTGAGGATTCATGATTTTGCGTAGCTCGGTATGGCCCGGTGGGTCCATCTGAATGAGTTGCTCTCGCAGCAGTTCAAGCTCTTTCGGAGGGATCTCTCCCAGAACGCATCCCTGCACCTCGGACGAGAATATGTCCGAGTTCTTCGACACGAAAGCAATATCCTCATAGCGTGTCAGCGCCCAGTAACCGGGGCCCTTTGGCAGACCAGGAACCTTGCATTCCTCTTGCCAATGCACCGGTTCTTCCTCGCGCAACATGCGAAAATAAGCATGAGGCACACCCGTGAAAAAGGTTTTGGGATCGGACAGATCGACATCGCCTGGACGCGGGCTCACCCCCGGCGTTGCTCGCTGCTGTGCGGAAGAGGGAGAGGAGGAGGGCGAGGAAGAGGGCGAAGAGGAGGAGGGAGAGGAAGAGAGCGACGATTCGGAGCTCGAGAGGTCCGCCGAAGTCATAGCCAGATCTGCTGATTCATGCTTAGACATTTCCTTTTATTGGAGCAAGCGAGTATATCGGGAAAAGTCTCCCTCGGTTTTCCATGTCGACTCCAAAAGCGCAATTGCCACCTGCCCGTGTAGGCGCTCTCAAGCGCCCTTTCCCTGCCCCAAATCTGCTCCTTGAGGCGAACAATCCCAAGGGACGAGGTCGGCATCGGCCGAGACGCGACTGCGTGGTAAAGTCTTCCTCCGGACACAAATTAGTTCGGACAAAAATTAGTTCGGACAAAAAAGGAGAGCGAGTTGGCCCAAACACACGATCACGAAATCGTTTCGATCTATCCTTTTAGTGGCGGGGAGGTCGATCAACTCATGGACAACTCCAAAGAGTGCGTGCTCATGTGGGCGACAAAGGACGGCTGGCCCGTGGGTGTAACCCACACTTTTCTCTGGCACGATCAAAAGATCTGGCTGACTTTCGCTTCCCATAGACATCGCGCCGAAGCCATTCGTCGAGACTCGAGGGTTTCCGTCAACGTCAGCAGCGCTGGCTATTCGCCCCGGGCTGCCAAAGACTTGCCCACGGGCGCGATTACCTTCAAGGGCCGTGGGGAATTCTTCGACGATGAAAAAACAAAACTCTGGTTTTATCCGGCGCTTTCGGAGAAATTGAGCCCGACCAACGAGGGCGCTGCCAAATTTTTTGAAGGCTTTCTCGATTCGCCACTGCGAACGATCCTGGCCATCACCCCAGAAAAGAAAATCATGTACAACAGCCGGAATGCCGACCGACACGTGGCCGGCACGATCTCCGACGAGGAACTGGGCGATCGCCTGCCCAGTGACGCGGTCCGAATGAATGCCGAGCGAGGACGCCGCGGACTCGATCCCCGTTAATTCCAGGCCAAAAAGTCAAGCGACCGCTTTAGGTCCCACTGGGTTCCAAAGGCTCTTGGCCCGGGACTTCGAAGACAGCAGAGGCAGTCGTGGGAATATTTTCCGGCTCGACCTTCTGCTCATTGAGCCTGTGCCCGGCGGGAGCCACTCAGCATCCGCTGGCCTCGCCGAGATTGCCGATGTACTCTGGCGCCATGCGAGGAGAGCCGCTCCGGAAAATCACCCTGGAAGAGATTGGCGCTTTTCACCGTGACGGTGCCGTCCTTCTCAAATCCGTTCTGGCCCATGAATGGGTCGACCTGCTCCGTAAGGGGATCGACGAGGCCATCGATAAGCCCGACGTGATGTCCGAAAATTTGGGAACCCTTCGGGTCGATCAGTTTCCCGCAGCAAAATCGTCCGATCTTCGAAGAATTGTCCTTGAGTCTCCTCTGGCCGAGATCGCCGGCCGGGCCCTGGGGAGCGCGGTTCGTTTCTACATGGACCAACTCTTCTTCAAGCCAAAGGGCCTCTTCCTCCCTACGCCTTGGCATCAGGATACCAGTTACTACAATCTCGACGGCGGTGACCTCATTCGCTCATGGGTTTCTCCCGATCCGGTTCCTCGCAGGGTCAGTCTCGAAGTGGTGCGTGGATCTCATCGCTGGAATGTCACCTACTCGCCTCTTGCCGGGCGTGATCCCGATGTGGACTCCGACGCTCGGGGCATGCTTGAGAGCGCTCGTCCCGACAAGCCAATGCTTGGCGTCGATGCCTACGAGAATTGGAATTACTTCAGCGGGGTGCGGGACAGCAGCCTGCCCACGGTGCCCGATATCCAGGCGCACAGAAGCTCCTACGACATCGTCGGCTGGGACTACGAGCCCGGGGACGTGATCCTCTTTCACGGGCATGTTTTGCACGCCGCAGGCGGGAATATCGTGTCGGAGATTCCCCGCCGCGCCCACGCCTCGCTTTGGGCCGGAAATGACGTCCGCTACCTGCACCGGGTAGGCCAAGTGATCCCCGACCCTCGCGCCCTCTACTCCCACGAACCAAAATCGGGCCAGCCGCTGAGCGATTTCCCCGACGTCTTTCCCGTGGCCTGGTCACCGGATGGGGCGAGCTAGCCGCCGAACACCGTCACTCTCCGTAGGTTCCGACCTGGCATTTGGGCCTCTTGGCCGGGCTACATCTTAGATCTTCCCGGATCCCCACCGAAGTGCGCGGCGAAGTAACTCCATAAAAGTCGGGTTCTCCCAAGAACCCCGCACCACCTTCGCGGCTTCTTGGATTGGCTGCATATCGTATTTTCCGCAGCAGTGTCCGAGGGTGATGTAGAGAACTTCACCGGCGCCGACGGGGTGCGTGTAAGCGACGAGCCTGGGGTCATCGTCGAGCCACTCGTTCTCGACATAGCCCGACTGGAACGTACCCGTGAAACGGGTTTCGAGCAGCGGTTTCACCTCTCCATAGTATTCGCAGAGATAAATCTCATCCGAGGCCTCAAAGGTCTCCAAGCCCGCGACCAGGGGATGTCCTGGATCTGAGATCGTGACCTGGTAGGGCTGGCTCGGCGGGTGCGAGATGAACCGACTGCCCAGCGTCTCCATGAAGATCGTATGACTGCGAGGGCATTGCAGCCCCTTGGGTGTGAAATCCAGGAATGCGTTGGTGCCGTGCAGTGCGATCCAGCGCTTTCCCGATGAGACGAAGTCACGCAATGCGCGCTCCTCCACGTCATCGGGCCGAAGATCACAGGTGTAGGTTAAAAGGAAATTCGACTCTCCAATCGCCTTCGTATCCGAAAAACTATCGGCCACACGGGTCCGAATTTCTGGAATCTCCGCGAGGAGCTGCAGCAGGCTGAGGCGTGCAAAGTCCGTATCGTGAAAGCGTGCATTGGCCACGAGATAGGCGTTTATAGGTTCGGACACCTTCATCAAACTCCCTCGTGTTCTGCGCAATCCGCAGAGTGTCGAGACGATTCCGCTCTGCCCGTCAGGCCTTCCGTTCCGGACGCGAGAACATTTTTTGCCAGACCTCGGCGTCGGTTATGCCCACGATATTTCCGTCGGGCCCATACATGGCCAATGGTCCGTAAGACGTAAACAAATAGACCGTCTCCTCCGGGAAAAACGTTTCAGGGTGCTCGGCCCCCAATGGCTCCCGCGCGAAGTACCCCGCCTCGGCAACCCCGCCCCTATATTCAATTCGGCCCTTCAGAACGTAAAAGTCTGCAGGGGCCAGATGCTTGTGAGGCGGAGCCGCAGTGCCAGCCGCCTGCTTCAACATCACGGTCCAGGCTCCAGTCTCGGGGCAGGCCCGAAGAAGCTTCGCCCAGGCGCCCTCACCCATAGGCCGCCAGGAAAGCTTGTCTACGTTCACGATCAGTTCATCGGCTTGAAAGACCATCCGGTCGGCTCCTGAATATTTGCGGCTCTCTGTTTGGCGTGAATACTGATTGTCATTTCTCGAATAGTGACTCAGCGAAGATGGGGCTTCGGGACGGTCTCCGCTACCCGCCCTCCCCCCCCCGAGATCTTAGAGCCCCAGCGGCTAAGCCAGCCCGTCGAAGATCCCACAAAGATCGACTACATTGATTTCCCAATTTCTGGAGGTTTCCGTGACAAGCGAACGAGCCTACGAACACATCCTCTACGAAGTCGATCGCAATCGAGCCCGCGTGACACTTAACCGACCCAAGCAGCGAAACGCGCTTTCGCTTGCGCTCCTTGAAGAGCTCGAAAATGCACTTTGGGAGGCGGATGACGATCGATCTGTACACAGCGTGGTTCTGCGCGGCGCCGGCACTAGCTTTTCGGCAGGGTACGACCTGGCTCCGGCTCATCTAGCCCGCCCCGACGACGGGGTGAAGCGAAGAACCGGCCGAGGGATCGACGACGACACCTGGATGCTCGAACGCTTCCAGCGCTGCATGCGAACTCTCTGGGAGATGCACAAGCCCTCTATTGCCCAGATTCACGGATACTGCCTAGCAGGCGGAACTGACCTTGCTCTCTACTGTGATGTCATTATTGCCGCCGATGATGCGACTATCGGTTTTCCTCCCCTTCGCAATATGGGCGCGCCCCCGAATCATCTTTGGCTCTATCACTGCGGGCCCCAATGGACCAAGCGATTACTTCTGACCGGCGATTCGGTCAGCGGTGAGGATGCTGCGAAAATCGGGTTCGCCATGAAATCCGTTCCCCATGAGTTTCTTGAGAGCGAGGTCGAGGGACTGGCCGATCGGTTTGCCCTGGTCGACCCGGAACTCCTCTCGGCAAACAAGCGTATCGTGAATCTCGGAATGGAACTCATGGGGGCCCAGACCCTGCAGAGACTGGCAGCCGAAAATGACGCCAAAGCGCACACCACCCGGGCCGCGCGACAGGTCTACAAGGATTTCGCAAGCAACGGCGTGAAGGAAACCATCTCTGCACGCGACACACCTTTCGGCGACGGACGAGCGCGCGTAACGGGCCCGGAGCGACGGGATCCTGATGGACGACTCTTGCCGCCGTTGGAATAAATCCAGCGGGGCAATCCCCCTCGGCCAAGATGAGTCGGGGAAAAACTTTGACCCGCGGATTCAACCGCCAATTCAACCGCCAATTCAACCGCGGATTCAACCGCGGATTCAACCGCGGATTCTACTACGGAGATGAAGATTGAGATTCGGCGTTTTCTACGAACTACAACTCCCGAAGCCGTGGAAAGAAGGCGACGAGCACCGCCTCTTTCAGGAAGCCCTCGAGCAGGTCGTTCTCGCAGACCGGCTTGGGTTCGATTACGCGTGGGAGGTAGAACACCACTTCCTCGACGAGTACTCCCACTCGTCGGCGCCCGAGGTCTTCCTAGCCTGTGCGGCGGGACGGACTGAGCGAATTCGCCTCGGACACGGCATCCGCCAAGTGATCCCGCAATACAACCACCCTGCGCGAACCGCCGAAGGCATCGCCACACTGGACCTCGTCTCAAATGGTCGCGTCGAATTTGGAATCGGCGAAGGCGCAACCCGCCTTGAACTCGGCGGATTCGGAATCCCGGCGAAAGAAAAACGAGCCATGAGCCTCGAGGCCGCCGAGCAGATAGCCAACATGATGATCCTCGACCCCTACCCCGGCTTCGAGGGGCAATACTTCTCCATGCCATGCCGCAATGTCCTGCCAAAACCGCTCCAAAAGCCCCACCCCCCCATGTGGATCGCCTGCACGAATCGCGACACGATCCGTGTCGCTGCGCGAAACGGACTCGGTGCTCTGGCTTTCTCGTTTCTGGATCCGGAGGAGGCCGAGTCATGGTCGAATATCTACTACGACATCATTCGATCAGAGGAGTGCGTTCCCATCGGCCATAGCGTGAATGCGAACATCGCCATGGTTTCGAACTTTTCGCTTCATCACGACCGTGCGGAAGCTATCCGTCGTGGCCATGAGGGGTTCGAATTTTTCAACTATGCGTTGCGCGCATTGGTGACTCAGGACACGACTCCTGGCCGCACGCAGCTATGGGATGAATTTCAGAAATCACGGGGCAACCGCACGGAGGAAGTAATCGAGGCCTCACGGGGTGCTGGTTATAGCGCTACGGGTATCGGCACCCCTGACGACATGCGGGCTCACCTCGCCAATTTTCGGGATGCGGGCGTTGACCAGATCATTTTCATGCAGCAGTCGGGCCGCAACCGCCACGAACACATCTGCGAGGCCCTCCAACTCTTTGCCGACGAAGTCATGGAACCCTTCGCTGGGGAATGCGAGTCGCGTGAACGAGCCAAGGCCCAGGAACTCGCTCCCTACATCGAGGCCGCTCTGGCCCGAAAGCAGGTGATGCAGCCTTTGGACGATGCAGACATCCCCGTGGTGCGGGCCTCCGTAAAGCGAGTGGAAGTGAACCGGGACTCTGCAAGAAGCTAGGCCTAAGCCGGCTTCCCTCACATGGCGGATTCAGGAACCACCAAGCGGTACAAGTACACCTCGCCTATAACCGGGTTGCGGGGTGGATTTTCGTATTTCTTCACGTAGGCGGTAATGAACCGATCGAACTCATCTTGGGTCTGGACTCGAGAAGCGACGAGTTCATAGATAGAGTCGTTCGCCTGAAGCCGAACCCGGGGATCGGCTTCCATGTTCTCGATCCAGGTGGCGTGATAGGCGCCAGAGTGAACATAGAGGCTCCCATCCGCCGCGATGACCCAGATGTTGACCGAGTACGGTTCAGAGGGGTTGGTCTCCAACTGAACGACTTCGATCTCGTCCGTAAAGGACCAGTCCGCCGGGGCCGGGACTGTCGCCCCCTCGAGCGCACCGCCGGGCAGCAGCACCAATGGGCCCTTGCAACCCCCGACAATCGCGGAAAGAAGCAGTGCGATAAAAATTGCGTTTCGAGTTCTTTTCGAGTTCGAGGGAGTCATCACATTTCTCCAAGGCGGATGCCGATTCGGCGTTTTGAGCAGATCCTCATGAATATACGGAAGGGACCGATGCTAGCCCGCACAGAACGCCCGCACCGATGAGAATTTTAACGGGCCGGGAGCAATCAGGGCCGGGAGGCGCCGAGCCTCCCTAATCTGCACCGGCTCCAAATATTTGAGCTCGCCGTCCAGAACAAGGGACAGGGTTCGGTCTAAAGAATCCCACGGAAGCGTTCGAGAGAATAGGGTTCCCTGGCCAGGGCCGAGGCCCGGCCGCCGATCAGATCGGCCACCAGACGTCCCGAGCCCGCAGCCAATGTCCAGCCCAGGGGCCCGTGGCCGGTATTGAGAAATAGGTTGGCCAGGGGCGTCGCCCCCAAGATGGGGACACCGTCGGCGGACAGAGGCCGATGCCCGCACCAGGCGCTGACCTCCGGTCGCTCTGCGCAGCGCGGATAAGTCTTGCCGAGTACGTCCAATAGGTTCCGGACTCGGCTCGGGGTGAGACTCTCGTCGTATCCGGCGAATTCGGCCGTACCGGCGACACGCAACCTTTCGCCCAAAGGAGTCAGGGCCACATGGAGACTGTCATCGACTACGGGCATACGCGGCCGCTCGCAGGCCCCATCCAGATCAAGGGTGATGGAGTAACCCTTCGCGGGTCGGACGGGGATACGCAGACCAATGCTGGCGGCGAGATCAACGCTTTGGCTTCCCGCCGCCAGCACAAAGGCGTCGCCCTCTATGGCTCCGCGAGGGGTTTCGAGCGCAATGATGCGGCCTCTTTCCCGACTCAAACTCAACGCCTGGGTGCCGTAGTGAAATTGCACATCCGCCTGAGCCAGAATGCCCTCGAGGGCACAACAGAAGAGGTGTGCGTCGCCATGCCCGTCGATGGGGTGATAGATGGCGCCGGCCAGAGAGGGGGCCGCCGAAGACAGGGCGGGTTCCAGTTCAAGCGCGTCCCGGATTTCGAGTACTCGGGCCTCCACCTGCTGGCTGGCAAGAAACTCTACCTGACGGAGGCCCACCGCCAACTCCTCAGGGGTCCGAAATACCTTGAGGATTCCGGCACGGCTCCGGTCGAAAGCCAGAGCGTGCGTGTCGGATAGTTCATCCAAAATCTTCATGCTGTAGAGAGCAAGGCGGAGATTCGAAGTCCAGTTCTTCTCGTAACGGGCCCTGCCCGATTGCCAGAAGAAACGCGCCCCCCACCCGATCAGGGACGGCACGGCTCGGGGCCGCAGGAGAAAAGGGGCGTCCTCTCGGCCCAGCCATCGGAGCATCTTGAAGAAGATGCCAGGGGCGTTCCAGGGATCTGTCAGGCTCGGCGAAAGCATTCCCGCATTGGCGAAACTAGTCCCAAGCGCCGGCCCGGCCCGGGACTCCACCAAGCTCACGTCGTGCCCGTCATCTCTCAGGGCCTGGGCCGTGGATAGCCCGAGAAGCCCCGCTCCAACAACCACCACGTGCATCCTGGCATTCCTTGGCCATTAAGCGATTCGAAATCAAATCGCGCATTCACGAAGGGCGCCGAGAGGAGCCATCGCCAGCCCTGGCCTTTTGTCCCGCCGCTAATCCCGGGCCGCTGCTCGAAGATTAGCACTGGGCCTTGGCGTCGCCGTCCCCGGATCGGGCAAGAGGCGCCGGTACCTGCTTTTCGTTCGGGCATCGCCGGCTTCTGTGCTTTTCATTTCCACTTCTGAGCCTGACGCTCTTACGTCCTCTGGCGATCACCTGAGCCTCGCGAGGAAAGCCTTTGGGTCGGCTATTCGGTCAATCAAAAACTTTCTGTCCCAGGATCTCACTCCCGGCGCCCAATCCCCGGCTCAGCGAAGGCCAGCGAAAAACACCTGAACAAAGCCATGCAGCCTTTTCTTGAAAGTGGCCACGTCGGGTGCCCCCTGCTTCAATCCTACCGCTCCCAGGTGGATGAGTTCAGCCACGCCCGAGGCCGAGAGCCCAGCGGCCTTTAGATCGATTTCGCCCGCCCGTGAGGCCGCTTTCATGGCAGTGGCGAGTATGGATTGAAATCGCTGATGCGAATCCATAACGAGGTCTCCGCAGAGCCGGTTGTTCTCGTCGTAGATCTCGCTTCCGTGCGCGGACTGGGTGACGACCTCTTGGAAGGGACCGAAACGGGCAATGAGCGCTTCCTCAACTCGTTCGGCTAGGTGACTCTGCGCACCGCCAGCGGGAGACTCTCCTTTCAAGCGGCTTTCGGCGTTGCCCAATGTCTCCTCGTGCAAGGAGGCCGACAAGCTGCGAAAGATCTCTTCCTTGTTCTCGAAATGCGAATAGATCGAGGCCCGGGAAATCCCCGTTTCCTTTGCGATGTCTTCCATTGAAGTTCGGCGAAAGCCATAACAACTGAACTGGGTAAATGCCGAGGCGAGGATCGCTTCGCGCTTGGGGTCGGCGTCATTGCGCATGTTTGACATATTGACATTATGAACTTTAAATGTCAATCTGTGAATCGCCTCAAACCTACTCACCCGAAAGGAAACTCTTCATGACTAGCTCAAGCCCCCTCCAGGGCCGCACTGCAATTGTTACTGGCGCCTCCAGCGGGATCGGTCGTGCGATCGCCCAGCATCTCGGCCAGGCCGGAGCGCACGTGTTCCTCTCCGGACGAACCGCCCACTCCATGGAAGAGTCGAAGAAGACCATCGAGGAGGCCGGCGGAAGAGCCAGCGTGATCACCGGGGACGTGCGGGACGTCGCTCAAATCCGCTCCCTTATCGACTCCGCCGTCGACGCGACCGGCCGACTCGACATCATGGTCAACAACGCCGGCATTTCGTACCCGGCTCCAATCATCGAGGGCGACCCGGAAGAATGGCGCGCGATGCTTGAGACAAACATCCTTGCTGTTCTCGTCGGCTGTCAGGCGGCCGTCAAGGCAATGCGGGCTTGTGGCGCAGAGGGTCAAATTGTCAATATTTCCTCGGTCGCGGCCCAACGCAGCAATTCAGGCGTGTACGGATCGACCAAACACGCGGTGAACTCGATCTCCTCAAGCCTTCGGGAAGAACTCGAGAACGATACCATTCGCGTGACAAACGTGATGCCAGGGGCAATCGCGACAAATTTCGCACGCAACTTCGACCAGGATTTTGTGGATACCATCGTCAAGATGGCCGGGATGGACGTCGAGGTAAAGAGGGGCGAACGCATGCCCCCCGAAGTTCTAGACGCTCTCGCAGCGAACATGAAGCAACTCCTCGGTGACCCAAACGATGTCGCCAAGGCGGTTCTCTATGCAGTCACCCAGCCCATCGAAGTCAACATCGCCGACATCGTCATTCGCCCACCCAAGTCCATGAACGTGCCCCACTAGCTCCAGGACCGGTCGGCAGTGACTGGAGAGGTGCGCTGTTGCACCTCTCCACGTCTTCCGGCTTTATCGTGAAGAAACTTCTGGATGACGCATTGCACAAAGACACTGAGTGGGGGAACCAAAATGACAAGTAACTATAGAATTATTTGCGCACTCATCGCATGGGTGGTGGTGTTTCTTAGATTTGTCGATATGTCGATCAGTGGTGAGTACAACAGTATCGGTGAAACATTGATTGCCTTTTTTGGGTATTTCACAGTTCTGACCAACATCCTGATTGCGATTGCCTTTACGGCGCCATTGCTCAAACCAGATAGAAAGTTATCTAATTTTTTCATGCGCCCAGCCGTCCGCGCAACCCTTGCATCCTATATTCTTATTGTGGCAGTTGTTTATCATGTGTTGATCGTGAGTTCGTTCGATCCCCAGGGTTTCACTTTGATCACCACCACCGGTTTGAATACAGTCATGCCCATCCTCTACATTATCGATTGGTTGTTCTTGGCTGAGAAGCGACCGATTTCCTATAAACATCTTCCTTATTGGGGCATATATCCTGCCGTATATGGAGTGCTGACGATCATCCGAGGATCCTTAACTGCCGTATACCCTTATTCATTTTTGAACGTAACTGACCTAGGAATCGAAAATGTAATGCTAAATATGGTCGGATTTGTTGCGGTTTTTGTGATTGTTGGCGCCGTGTTTATCGCGGCAGCACATCTGATTTCCAACAGAACTGAAACCTAGCAGGCTATAGAAAATGCATGGCTGCCCCTATGGAGCAAGCCCTAGCCAAAGGCTTCTCAAGCCTGCGAACACCCCACGCGGATCATGAGTCGGCCGCCGAAACCACCTTGGCCACCGCGTGCACCCACAAGGGAATCAGGCTTGCCCAATAGGCCACCATCCAAGTCAATCCGATTAGCCCACCCCACGCCTTTGCGTCGGTCCTCGGACTTCGCTGATGGATTGAATCGCGCAGACCATCGCGCCAACGAACCGATCCTCCGAATTCCGTTCCTGGACCGGCCCTCGCTTCCGCCCGCAAGGACCTCAGGTGGAAAAGCTGCCAGGGTAGATATCCGGCGCCGAAAACCAGGTTCAACTGGAGGAGGAAATCCCCGTCCCTGGGCAAATTGGGCTCGAGATACAGAGATACACTCGCTGCCGTGTTGGCCAAAAAGATAACCAACCACCCGAGCTCCTCGTAGAAATAGAGATCGAGTCGCTTCGTCAGAATGGCGCCCCAAACGAAGCCCTGTGAAATCACGACTTGCGCCACCATCACCCAGGAAAGGGTGTCTACCCAGCCAACGTGTTCGACGTTCAAAAATCTGATCACGTAGGAGAACTGGTAGATGTACGCGACTTCGGAGAAGGTCGCGAGCATGCGGGTCAGGAAAATCGAGCTAAGCGGACTGTCGTGGAAAACGATGTTTTCGAGATAGCGGTTGGGGAAGAGGCAACGAAACCCAGAGACTCCGAGAAGAATCAGACCGGGAACCACAACCTGGGGATTGGGATTTGAAAGGCTGAGCAGGCTCGCAACGAGATAGACGTTGACCCCCGCACCGAATTTTAAAATCCAAAGAAGAGCCTTGAAGTCACTTTGCATCGGTCTCCCGCCTCCCATTACCCAAAAGTCTCCGCAATCACCGTCATGGAGCCTCAGCTTGCAAGCTCGGTGCACAAGCTCCCTTCATCAGCTCGGTTAACAAGCTCCCTGCACTCACTCCAGGCACAAATTTCGGGCAGATGGGACGGACAAGGACTCCACTCACAAGAGGAGGCCGATGCCCCCTGGGACAGAGCATAGGTCGACGGGATTTTCGACGCCGGGTCGGCTCGCCGGAGGCATTTCACGGGCGGGGGACATCTTGACCCAAGCTGACCGCTTATTTCCGCACGCTACTCTGCGGGGTGTCTCAGTGGACTGCGAATCTCCCAGCACAGGCCGAATTGAGGATTAAAGGAGGAACCATGACAACACCCGCCCAGCAAGGCCCTCCGCCGACCTCCGGACAGGCATCCGCCGATCCGTACTCGATTCCCCTTGAAAAAATCGACGTTTCCGATTCGGAGCTTTTTGAGACCGATACCCAGTGGGGCTACTTCGAGCGTCTTCGTAAAGAAGCGCCCATTCACTACTGCGCCGAGAGCGAGTTCGGGCCCTACTGGTCGATCACATGCTTCGAAGACATAGTCGAAGTCGAGAATCATCCTGACATCTTCTCATCTGCACACAGCATCGTCATCGGCGATCCCGAACCCGACTTTCCCCTGGAAGCTGGCTTCATCACCATGGATGGCCCTCGGCACGCTGCCCACCGCAGCGTCGTGAAACCCGTCGCCGCGCCCCGCAACCTCAAGCGACTGGAGCCCTTGATCCGTGAGCGGGTGATTGAGATTCTCGAGTCCCTCCCTGTGGGAGAGAGCTTCGATTGGGTCGACCGGGTTTCCATTGAACTGACCACAGGAATGCTCGCGACCCTCTTCGACTTTCCCTACGAGGAACGCCGAAAGCTTACCTTCTGGTCCGACATGGCAACGGCCAGCCCCGAGCAGACAGGCGCTATAGGGGTCACGGAGGAGGAGCGGCAGGAGGCCTTGATGGAGTGTCTCGAGGTATTTACGGGTCTCTGGAAACAGCGAGAAAACAAGGCCGACGACGGGCGACTCGATCTGATTACCGCATTGGCCAATGGCGAGGCCACCAAGGGCATCGACCCGATGGAGTACCTCGGAACCCTCGTACTGCTCATCGTGGGAGGGAACGACACTACCCGCAATTCGATCACCGGAGGCGTTCTCGCCCTCAATGAATTTCCGGCGGAGTACCAGAAGCTTCGAGATGACCCGAGCCTGATTTCGAACATGGTCAGCGAGATTATCCGGTGGCAAACCCCTCTTGCCCACATGAGGCGGACAGCAACACAGGACACCGAGTTGGGCGGAAAGTCAATCAAGAAGGGAGACAAGGTCGTCTTGTGGTACGTGTCGGGCAATCGGGACGAGACGGCCATCGATCGAGCGAACGAGTTTCTCATCGACCGACCGGACGTACGCCGCCATCTCTCCTTCGGTTGGGGCGTTCACTTTTGCATGGGAAGCCGGTTGGCAGAAATGCAGCTGCGCATCTTGTGGGAAGAAATCATGGCGCGCTTTCGCCTGGTCGAAGTGGTGGGCAAGCCAGTACGGGTACGATCAAATTTCGTCAAGGGTTTCCAAGAACTTCTCGTCCGTCTGCATCCCTTGCCCTGAGACATCCGGGCCGGGGCATGACTCTACTGGCATCAAGCATTTCCGCGTTCTGTCCGAAGGTGCTTCTGCGTCTATAGCCCCTATAGCCCCTATAGCCCCTGCCCCTATAGCCAAAGGTGGCCGAAGAACGTCTCGATCAGCAGGACCACGATCATTCCGGCGTAGAGGGGAAGGAGTGCGTACGACGTCGCGCCAATGCGCGTCCCTGCGACGCTGCACCCCACGAAGAGGACGCTCCCGACAGGTGGAGTGCACAGCCCAATACACAAATTGAGAACCATGATAATTCCAAATTGAACGGGATCGATACCAAGACCAACAGCCACCGGCAGCAGCATCGGGGTAAAGACCAGAACTGCGGGCGTCATGTCCAACACCGTGCCCGCAACGAGCAGGATCAGGTTGATCGCGAGCAAAGTCGCAATGCGCCCTCCCCCCATGGAAAGCAGCCATTCGGTGATGGCTTCCGGAATGCGCTCGTAGGCCAAGACCCAGGAGAAAGCCATGGATGTGGCAATCAATAACATGACGATAGAAGTCATCACCGATGCTTCCACCAGTATCTCTGGCACATCTCGCCACTTCACCTCGCGGTAGACCCCCACCGAGAGAATCAAGCTGTAAAGAACTGCCATGGCGCCCGCTTCGGTGGGCGTAAAGACCCCGCCCACGATCCCTCCAATAACCAGGACCACCAGAAAGAGGCTGGGGAGGGCGGCGACTCCGCGACGTAGAGCCTCCCCAGCGCGAACTCGCTCGTCCACTGGATAGCCGCGGCGAAAAGCGATCACTCCGGAAATCGCCATGAGCACCCCACCGACCATCAGGCCGGGCAGATATCCGGCCATGAAGAGCGCCGCTATTGAGACACCTCCGCTCGCCAGCGCATAGACGATCAGGATATTGCTTGGAGGGATGATCAGACTGGTCGTCGCCGACGCGATGTTGATTGCGGCCCCGAAATTTCGATCGTATCCCTGTTCTTCCATGCGGGGCAGCATGAAGCTACCGATGCCGGCAGCAGCAGCAGCAGCCGACCCGGAAATAGCACCAAAGAGCATCCCCGACACCACATTCACAAAGGCGAGCCCGCCGGGCAACATGCCGACGAGGGCCCGAGCAAAGTCGATCAGCCTGCGGGCAATCCCGCCGCGGTTCATGAACTGCCCAGAAAGAATGAAAAAGGGGATCGCGAGCAAGGTGAAACGGTCGAGGCCGGTGGCCATACGCTGGGCCAGGGTGGTCAAAGCGACGTCGGTATCGAGGCTCAACGCCAAGGGCAAAAGAGCGGAGAGACCAATGCTCACCGCAATGGGCACTCCCAGCGCGAGTAGAATCGCAAACCCAGAAAACAGCAAGGTTGCCTGGAGGGGATCCAACTAGCCCTCACCTCCCCAAGCTCTCCAACGGCCCGAAAGTTCAATGGCTTGCAGTCCGCTATAGAACAGGACAATCGCCCCGGAGATGGGCAGTACGGAATAGACGGCCCCGAGCGGTACGCCGAGGGCCGCCGAGACCTGATTAAATTCCGAGCTCAGGCTCACCAAATTGAAGCCACCCACCACCAGGATCAGCGCCGCGAAGATCCCCACGCAGCCTAGGCTCACGAGCTCCAGTCCGATTCGCAGCGGGTGGTCTTTTGCGATCCGGGAGTTGAGGAACTCATCGACGAGACCCACCGAAAGGTGAACCTTGCGGCCGAAGCCATAGCTTGCCCCGAGCATTCCCAGCCAAATCAAACCGAAGCGCGCAATCTCTTCTGTGACCGAACTCGGATCACCGATCAGGTAGCGCGTGGTGATTTGCCACAACACGTTGAGCACCATGCCGGACATCAGAATCACGAGAATTGATTCAAGAATCCGATCGAGACGTCTGCGAAGTGCCTGACACATCAGCGCATCGCCTTGATGCGCTCACTGAGCCGCGCCACCCCGGGTGATCCGCTCAGCGCTTCATAGAGGGGCTCTACGGAAGCCGCAAACAGCGACTTCCCGGGCCGCAGTATTTCAACCCCCGCCGCTTCGAGGGATCGCATGGCTTCGTCGGTGGCGGAGGCCCACAACTCACGTTGGAACTGTCCCGACTCCACGGCCGCTTGTTGGAGCGCTTCGCGCTCCGACACTGTCAGGCGGTCCCAGAGGTGCGTACTCACCAGCAATACGTCCGGAACAGCGGTGTGCTCGTCCAGGGAATAGAATTTACAAACCTCGTAGTGGCGAGATAGATAGAAGCTCGGAGGATTATTCTCTG
>Ga0310120_10001171_pt1 | contig 19900 bp, 10 predicted proteins | sample CB27_AW_983_MG_FD_203506 | JGI IMG/M metagenome (GOLD analysis project Ga0310120, IMG submission 203506) | Marine microbial communities from Western Arctic Ocean, Canada - CB27_AW_983 | ecosystem: Environmental > Aquatic > Marine > Oceanic | place: Canada: Western Arctic Ocean | collected...
GTGCTCGTACCACAGCACCTCGCAGTACGTCGCAAAGCCCTCGTTCAGCCACAGGTGACTCCAGTTGCGACATGTCACCAGGTCGCCCCACCACTGGTGTCCCAGTTCGTGAGCGATCAGGCGATCGGGCGTGCTGTCGAGCATCGCCCGTTCGTCGTGCATCACTCCGCGGTACAACGTCGTCGCGCTGGTGTTCTCCATGCCGCCGGCGGTGAACTGTTCGACCACCACCTGAGCGTACTTCTCCCACGGATACTCGATCCCGAACGTGTCGCTGAAGAAATCGAGCATCTCGACGGTGCGGCCGAAGGTGCGAGCCGTATCGGGGGCCGATTCCGGCGGTACGTAGTACAGAACCGGTCGCCCTCGCCACTGCTCGCGAGCCACGTTGAATCGTCCCACCACCAGGGTCGTCAGGTAGCTGACGTGAGACTTCTCCTGCTTCCAGTGAAACCGAAGTTTCTGCTGACCCGGCTTGGTCCCTTTGACCATCTTCCGAGAGATCAGCTTGCCGTTGGACAGGCACTCCATCCCCGCAGGCACCGTCGCGATGATCTCCGACGACTGCCGCTCGGCCGGGTGATCCTGCGACGGGAACCAGTATCGGTTGGAGATCGGTTCGCCGTGGCTCCAGACCATCAACGGCTGCTTGGGGGTTGTCTTCGACGGTCCGAAGAAGTGCAGGCCGGTGTCGGGGTTGGTGACCGAGTAATCGATGGCCAGTTGCCAGGCGTCGCGTGCCGCGGCACGAGCCTTCAGGTGCACCAGGATCTCTCGGCCGGTGTTCTCGAAATCCAAGACCACCGGCTTGTCCTCGCCTCGCCGGCCGCGGACGGCGGTGACCTGGTGGTTGACGGCATCGAGCCGGATGGTGGTCAGCGGACGCAGGATGACCAGGTCGAGCGTGGCGGTGCCGGAGATGCGTTTTCGCTTCAGATCGACATCGAGTTCGAGCTTGAGGTGGCGGATGTCGACCGGGCGGTCGCCGGCAGACCGTAGCGGAGCCGCCTCGGGGACGGCCTGGGCCCAGGCGACCGAGGGGAGTGTGGCCAGAACTGCAAGCGTCAGCAGGCGTCTGATCATGATGAGGATCCAGCGTGTGGATGGGTCTGATGCCAGGCTCTTCCATTGGGGAATTCGAATTCTTCGAGTGATTCGGGTTTCATCTCGGTGCTGTATCCGGGCGATTTCGGAGGCATGTAGCGGCCGTTGCGCATCTCGAGCGGGTAGACGAAGTGCTCGTGCAGGTGATCAGAATACTCGGCCAGGCGGTTCTCAAGCGACGCCCCGATGCAGATGTAGTCGATCATGGCCAGGTGCTGGACATGTTCGCACAGGCCGACTCCTCCGGCGTGAGGGCAGACCGGGATGTCGAACTTCGCGGCCAGCAGTTGGACCGCCATCACCTCGTTGACCCCACCCAGCCGGCAACTGTCGATCTGGCAGACCCCCAGTCCTCCCGATTGCATCAACTGCTTGAAGGTGACCCGGTTCTGGCAGGCCTCGCCGCCGGCCACCTGGATCGGGTGGACGGCCCGGGCGATCGTGGCGTAGCCCAGGATGTCGTCGGGGCTGGTCGGTTCCTCGATGAACCACGGTTCGAATTCGGCAAGAGACTCCATCCAGGCGATCGCGTCGGGGACGTCCCAGACCTGGTTGGCATCGAGCATCAGCTTGCGGTCCGGCCCGATCTCCTCACGCACGATCCGGCAGCGGCGGATGTCGTCTTCGAGCGAGGCTCCGACCTTGATCTTGAAGTGCGACCAGCCGCGTGAGGTCATTTCCCTGCAGAGTCGTCTGAGCTTCTCGTCGGGGTATCCGAGCCAGCCGGCCGAGGTGGTGTAGGTGGGGAATCCCTCGGCGAGCATCTCGTCGATCCGCTGCTGCCGCGTGGGGAAGTTCCGCTCGAGAATCTCAAGAGCCTGTTCGGGCGTGAGCGCATCGGTGATGTAGCGGAAGTCGATCAGCCCGACCTGCTCGGCGGGAGTCAACTCGCAGACCAGCCGCCACAGCGGCAAGCCGCGGGTCTTGCTCCACAGGTCCCAGGTCGCGTTGACCACCGCCGCGGTCGCCATGTGCACGCTGCCCTTCTCGGGACCGATCCAGCGCAGTTGACTGTCACCGGTCACCATCCGCCAGTAGCCGGCCATGTCGGAGGTGATCTCATCGAGCGTCAGCCCGACAACTTTTTCGGCAATCGCCTCGATCGCCAGGCAACACAACTGGTTGCCTCGACCGATGGTGAAGGCCATCCCGTGCCCGGCGAGGCCGTCGGGGTGGTCGGTTTCGAGGATGACGACCGCGGCGGAATAGTCCGGATCGGGGTTCATCGCGTCCGAGCCATCGAGGTGCTCGGAGGTGGGAAAGCGGACGTCTCTGACCGAAAAGCCAGTGATCGTGGTCATGGGTCACCTGGCAAGCCAACAGCAGGTCACCGGGCAGCGACACGATCGACACGTGTCGGGCGCGAGTGAGGAGAAGGAGAGTGGAGCGGAGGGGACTCGAACCCCCGACCTCTGCGTTGCGAACGCAGCGCTCTCCCGGCTGAGCTACCGCCCCGTGAGCCCGCCGACGGCGGACGCGAGACGGGTCATTCTAGAGGACCCTAGCGGCCAACGGCAAGCACCCCCTCCCCACGCCAGAGACTGGCTCACCCGGCCCCTCCAGAGGCGGGCCGGAAGGGTCCCCGGGGTTTCCACCCCGGGACCCCAGACGCAACGCCCCGCCCTTCCTCACGCCAGGGACTGGCTCACCCGGCTCCGCCAGAGGCGGGCCGGACGTGCCTGTCCCCATTTCACCGGTTCCGGCTGTACAGGGAATACCGGTCACCGAAGATGCGGACTTCACAGAAGGTGACACCGACCAAACCGTCTGAAGGGGACAGGCATCTCCGCCCCCCCCCCGTCAGACCGTATGACCAAGTCCCTGCAGGAGACGGCCGGCTTCGAGCGAACTTGACACCCTCCCAAACGCGTCCCATGATTTGGATGGGGGAGGCCTCCGCGCCGCAAAACCCGCGGCAGATCACCTCCGTCGATACCGACACCCGCTTTCGAGACACCATGATGGCCGCTAACTGGCTTGATAAACTGGTCACCGACGGGGCCATCAGCCAATCCCAATTGGCCGATGCCGAGCAGATGGCGACCGAGTTGGGGATCAAGACAGAGGAAGCTCTGGTCAAACTCGACTACGTCACCAGCAGCGAACTCGGTGCACTCCAGGCCGCGGAATTCGGCTTCGACTTCATCAACCTCGATGGTGCCGAAATCGTGCCGGCGGTGATCGAGATGGTCCCCGAGAGCGTCGCACGGGAACACCTGGTGATCCCGATCGCGATGGACGGCGAGAACCTGGTCGTGGCCATCGGTGACCCGATGAACTTCGAGGTGCTCGATAAGCTGCGGTTCATTCTCAATCGCGAAATCAACGTCGCCGTGGCACCCGAAGAAGCGATCCAGACGGCGATCAACCGGCACTACGGCCAGAGTGAAACCGAGTCGGTCGACTCGATGCTGCAGGAATTCACCGAGACCCAGATCGACTTTACGGCGACCGAGGTCACCGAGGCGGAGACGGCCGCCGACGGGGACGATGACAGTGCGCCGATCATTCGACTCGTCGACCTGGTGATCGCCGAAGCGGTCGCCATGCGGGCCTCCGACATCCACGTCGAACCGTTTGAAGACCGCGTGCGGGTGCGGTACCGCATCGATGGCACGCTGGTGGAACGAGACAGCCCGCCGCGACGACTGCTCGGAGCCATCGTCTCCAGGATCAAGATCATGGCCCGGATGGATATCGCCGAAAAACGGCGACCCCAGGATGGCCGGATCAAGACCCGGGCCGGAAAGAAGGACATTGACCTGCGAGTCAGCATCCTGCCCACCAACTGGGGGCAGGCGGTCGTGATGAGAATCCTCGATCGGGACAGCATCAAGGTCGGAATCCGAAACCTCGGGTTCTCCGAAGACAACTACCGCCGGTTCCAGAACATCATCCGCCGACCCAACGGCATCTTCCTGGTCACCGGACCCACCGGCAGCGGCAAGACCACCACGCTCTACTCCGCACTCGGAGAACTCAACCGGCCCGACCGCAAGATCATCACCGCCGAGGATCCGGTCGAATACATGCTGCCGGGCATCAACCAGGTCGAGGTCCGAGCCAACATCGGCTTTACCTTCGCCTCGATCATCCGTGCCATGCTCCGACAGGCACCTAATGTCATTCTCGTCGGAGAAATCCGAGACGTTGAGACCGCTGAGATGGCAATCCAAGCTTCTTTGACCGGACACTTGGTTTTCAGTACGCTACATACGAACGATGCGCCCAGTTCCATTACACGTTTGGTGGACATGGGGGTTCAACCGTTTCTGGTGGCATCGAGTCTGATGGCGGTGATGGCCCAGCGATTGGTACGGGTCGTATGTTCAAAGTGTGCCGAGCAATACGATCCAGATCCGACCGAGTTGGAGCATTTTTCGTACACCGAGGAGCAGTTGGCCGAGGCGCGTTTCATGCGAGGGACTGGCTGCAAGCACTGTCAGCACACGGGATTTCGAGGCCGCAAGGCGGTTTTCGAGATGATGACGATGAATTCGACGTTGCGTGAGATGACATTCCGTCGCGAGCCGTCTCAGAATCTCCGCCGCCAGGCTCGTTTGCTGGGGATGAAGACTCTGGTCGAGGACGCTGCTGACAAGGTTCTCGAGGGTGTGACCACTCTCGGAGAAGCTCATCGCCTGGAACGGAGTGGTCACTGACGGTTCGTTGCTGTGTGAGTTGTGGAGCATTCCGGCGTCGGTCAATCGAGTGGATCACCTCGATCTTCTCACCGGGCGGCATCGGGGTGTTGAGGCATTTTCTTGAGTCGTCTCTGTCGGCGACCAACAATGGGTGGCTGCCAGTGGGCACCACAGGCGTGTCAGAGGAAAGTCGATGGCGACACTTCAGATTGACAAGTTGCTCGAGACGGTGGTCCGCGAGGGGATCAGCGACCTGCATCTCACCACCAAGCAGCCACCCGTCGTGAGGCTCGACGGCCGCTTGGTCAAGCTCGAAACCAAGACCCTGGATGCCGACGACATGGTCGGTTTGATGAAGAGCATCACTCCGGAGCGGAACCAGCAGGAGTTGCAGGAGGTGGGCGGGACCGACTTCGGATTCGCCTTCGGCGACAAGGCCCGCTTCCGCGTAGCGGTCTTCAAGCAGCGTGGCGACATCGCCATGGTGCTGCGGCAGATCCCCAACCTGTTCCTGACCTTCGAACAGCTGGGGCTGCCCACCGAGCCGATCAAGAAGCTGCTCGATCGGCCACGCGGCCTGTTCCTGATCACCGGCCCCACCGGCAGTGGCAAGACGACGACGCTGGCCAGCATGGTCAACCACATGAACGAAACGATGGATCACCACGTGATCACGCTGGAAGATCCCATCGAGTACTACCATGAGCACAAGGGCTGCACGATCAACCAGCGGGCGATCGGTGTCGACGTGCCGTCGTTCGCCGAGGCGTTGCGGAGGGCGTTGCGGATGGATCCCGACGTGATCCTGGTCGGGGAGATGCGGGATCTGGAGACGATCGAGAGTGCGATCACGGCGGCCGAGACCGGCCACATTGTCTTCGGCACCCTGCACACCACCGGGGCCCAGGGCACCGTCAACCGGATCATCGACGCCTTCCCGTCCAACCAGCAGGAGCAGATCCGCGTCCAGCTCTCGACCGCCCTGATCGGCATCCTCAGCCAGCAGCTGCTGCACAAGCTTCCCAAGGGACGTGTCGCCGCCTACGAGCTGCTGATCCTCACGCCGGCGATCCAGAACCTGATCCGCGAGGGCAAGACGTTCCGCATCAACTCCTCGATCCAGACCGGCCGCAAGTACGGCATGCAACTGCTCGACGATCACCTCTTCCAGCTCTGGAAAGACGGCCTCTGTGATGAACGCGAGGTGGTCACCAAGTCGAACCTGCCCGACGACCTGACTCACCGAATCGTCCTGGCCAAGAAGGGCCAACTCGACGACGACGACGAGTTCTTCGACGACGAGGAGGAGCAGGACGACTTCTAGGATTCCCGGCCCACCACGATCCGTTCCTCAGCCGACCCACCACCCAACCCCTGCAACCTCAAGAAACCCATGGCCACACGACGCATCGGACAGATCCTGGTCGACCTCGGATACCTCACCGAGGATCAGCTCTGGGACGTGCTCGAGGAGCAGAAGCAGTCTCCCGGCGAAGTGCTCGGGCAGGTCGCCGTCCGGCTGGAGTTGGTCACTGACGAGCAGGTGACCGAGGCATTGGCCGAGCAGTGGGGGATGCCGGTGGTGAATCTCCGCGAGACCGTCATCCCGCCCAAGGTGCTCGAGCTGGTGCCTCAGACGATGGCCGAGATCTACAAGATCGTGCCGATCTCGCTGAAGAACGACCTGTTGACTGTCGCCATGGGGGATCCTCACAACGTCGCCGCCCTCGACGATCTCCGCAACTTCCTCGGCTTCGACGTCCGCGGAGCGGTCTCGAACATGCAGGACGTCGAGGAGAGCATTGCCCGTCATTACGCGGACAAGGAGGATTCGATCGAGGACGTGCTGAGCGAGTTGAGCGAGGGGGAAGGCGCCTTCGACATCCTCGCCGGCAAGCACGACATCGGCAGCGAGGAGGAGCTGGTCGATTCGACTCCGATCCGCAAGCTGGTCAACATGGTGCTGCTGCTGGCGATCAAGGACCAGGCCAGCGACGTGCACTTCGAGCCCTTCGAGGACGAGTTCAAGATCCGGGTGCGTGCCGACGGGATCCTCTACGAAATGGTCCCTCCACCCCGGCACCTCGCCAACGCGATCACCACCCGGATCAAGGTGATGGCCGAGTTGGACATTGCCGAGAGACGCTTGCCTCAGGACGGACGCATCGAGCTGAACGTGGGAGGCAACCCGGTCGACCTGCGGGTCAGCGTGTTGCCGACGATGTTCGGCGAATCGATCGTCTGCCGGGTGCTCGACCGCACCGTCGTCCAGCTCGATCTCAACAAGGTCGGCTTGGACCCTCTGACCCTGGAACGCTTCCGATTGATGATCACCCGGCCCAACGGCATCGTGCTGGTCACCGGCCCCACCGGCAGCGGCAAGACCACCACGCTCTACAGCGCGTTGACCGAGCTCAACGACATCGAGACCAAGATCATCACGACCGAGGACCCGGTCGAATACGACATCGACGGCCTGGTGCAGGTGCCGGTCAATGCCGACATCGATGTCACCTTTGCCAACGTGCTGCGGGCGATCCTGCGGCACGACCCCGACCAGATCCTGGTCGGGGAGATCCGCGACTACGAAACGGCCGAGATTGCCGTGCAGAGTGCTCTGACCGGACACCTCGTCTTCAGCACCCTGCACACCAACGACGCCCCCTCGAGTATCACTCGGCTCAGAGACATGGGGGTGCCGCCGTTTCTGATCACCGCCACCGTCGAAGCGATCCTGGCCCAGAGGCTGGTGCGGAGGATCTGCGCCGAGTGCCGGACCGAATTCGAACCTTCCGACGAACTGCTGATGGAACTGCAGCTGCCGATCGAACAGGCACGTCAGTACAAGTTCTACTACGGCAAGGGCTGCAGCCGCTGCAACAACGGCGGCTACAAGGGTCGAGTCGGCATCTACGAACTGCTCGATATGACGGACGAGATCCGCGACCTGATCACCAGCGACGCCTCGACCGATGATATCCGCAACCTGGCCCGAACCCAGGGGATGACCTCCCTGCGAGAAGCCGGCCTGAAACTGATCTTCGACGGGATCACGACCATCGACGAGGTGGTACGTGAGACCGTGCTTGAGGACGTGGAGTAGGACGCCGATGCCCAGTTACAAGTACGAGGCGATGGACCACGCCGGTGCCGAAGTCACCGGGACGATCGACGCCGAGTCCGAGGGTGAAGCTCAGCAGCTGATCCGCGAACAGGACCTGTTCGTGACCAAGATCACTGAAGAGGGGCGGAAGAAGAAAAAGAAGAAGGATAAGGACGACAAGCGGAAGGGGCCCCGCCGCCGCAAGGCTGGAGGAGGCTTCTCATTCGGCAAGGTCCGATCCAAGCAGCTGTGCACCTTCACCCGGCAACTCTCCACGCTCCAGGACGCCGGACTCCCGATCCTCCGCAGCCTGATGATCCTCGAAGGACAGTCCAAGCCCGGCCCTCTGAAGAGCTCGCTCATGGGCGTGATCGAGGACATCGAGAGCGGCAGCACGCTTTCGGAAGCCATGGCCAAGCAGCCCAAGGCCTTCGATGACCTCTACGTCAACATGGTCAAGGCCGGCGAGGCCGGTGGCGCATTGGAGGTGATCCTGCAGCGACTCGCCGAGTTCAAGGAACGGGCCCAGAGCCTGAAGCGGAAGGTGGTCGGGGCGATGATCTACCCCGCCGCGGTGGTCACCGTCGCCATCCTGATCGTCTCGGGCATCATGGTTTTCATCATCCCGAAGTTCAAGAAGATCTTCCTGGGCTTCGACGTCGAGCTGCCCGAAATCACCATCGTGCTGCTCAACGCCAGCGACTGGTTCGCCACCTACTGGTGGGTCCTGGTGATCTCCCCGATCGCGTTCGTGCTGACGATCAAGCTGATCAAGAAGAACAAGACGGGGGCGTTTGTGATCGACTGGATTGCGCTGAAGCTCCCGCTGCTGGGCAAGATCCTCCAGAAATCAACCGTCGCGCGGACCATGCGCACACTCGGAACCCTGATCGCCTCGGGGGTGCCGATCCTCGAGGCATTAACCATCGCCCGCGACACGGCGGGCAACACGGTCTTCAGGCGGGCCTTTGACAACATCCACTCGGCGATCCGCGAGGGTGAATCGATCGCGATCCCGTTGCGCGAGGCACGAATCGTGGACGACATCGTGGTCAATATGGTGGACGTGGGCGAGGAGACCGGTGCCCTGGACACCATGATGTACAAGGTGGCGGAGGTGTACGACGAGGAGGTGGCCGTGGCGGTCGACGGGCTGATCAGCATGCTCGAACCGATCATGGTCGTCGTGCTGGGCCTGATCGTCGGCTTCATAGTGATCGCGCTGTTCATGCCCCTGGTCAAGCTGCTCAACGAACTCTCCTAGACGCTCAACACAAGCGGGCCCAAACAGTTCCCCCCCTCGCCGGGCCAACCCGCAATAGGCAATCTAATGCACGCTCAGAACTCCCATCCCCCGACCCACTCGCCCCGCAGCGGTTTCACGCTGGTGGAGATCATGGTGGTGGTCGTGATCATCGGCATCCTCGCCGCGATCCTAGTCCCGGTACTCGGCGGCATCAGCCGACGGGCCAAGGAGGCGGCGGTCAAGATCGAGATCACCTCATTCGAAAGTGCCATCTCCGACTTCCGCACACGCTTCGGACACGAACCACCCAGCCACATCCATCTGTACGAACAGTCCGCTCAATGGAACGGCGATCCCGACTCGAAAGGAAAGATCTCGAGACTCTGGAACCGGTTCTACTTTGCCAAGAACCGGGACCTCGACGGAGACGGCACTGTCGGCGAAGCCGACCCGGACAACGACGGCGCCGCCGGAATCCACCTCTGTGGCGCCGAATGCCTCGTCTTCTTTCTGGGCGGCATGGCCAGCTTCGACAGCAACGGCAGCCCCTACATGACCGGTTTCGCCAACAACCCCGCCGACCCGTTCGCCCGTTATCAGTTGGCAGCGGGAGCGGGAGAGAGCCGGGTGGGTCCATTTTTCGACTTCGCCGCCTCCCGGCTGGTCGACATCGACAATTACCCCTCGGGAACTGGCGACCGCTTCCCCGAGTACCTCGATTCGCTCGCCAACCAAACCGCTCCCTACCTGTACCTCTCGAGCAGCAACGGCCGCGGTTACGAGAAGGCCGACCTCTGGGTCTACCTCCCGCACACAACCAGCAACCTCAAGAACCCCGTGAGCCCCTACTTCCAGAACTCCGCGCAGGCGTGGAAGCCCAAGAGTTTTCAGATCATCTCGCCCGGTTTCGGGCCTCACGAAGACAGCTCCGGTGTCTACCGCCCCTACGGAATCGGAGGACTGTACAGCTCAGAAAACGCCAGCGCCCTGACCGATCGGGACGGCGACAACATCACCAATTTCGCCTCGGGCGGTCGCCTGAAACCCTGATCCACGCCACCCGATCACCTCACTCTCATCGCCAAGAACTCCTCACCCGTTCCTCGGAACGGACATCTTCCGCGGGCCCGCGTCAACCACCGGTTCGACCTCCGAACCCCCGTCATCCGGCCCCGCACGATCAGACTCACAAGGCCCTCAGTCGGCTCACCACAGCATCACCACAGCATCACCCCATGACCATCCCCAGCTTCCATCTCCGAAACTCGCGACCCGCCCACGGGCGTCCGCTCGATCGGTCTCGGCCCGGTCGCGGCGTCACCGGCGGATTCACGTTGATCGAGATCCTGATGGTGATGGTCCTGATGATGACGATGATGACGATGATGACGATGCTGGTCGGCAACATGCTGAGTACGTCTCGGACCGCCGCCACTCGTGCCACGCTGCTCAAGGTGCACCGCATGCTGCAGGAGCGTCGCGACGCGTTCACGAGGTACCAGTTGAAGCGGGGCGAGATTGCCACGGCGATCGCCGTGCTGCGTGCCAGCGGACTCAACCAGCGACGCTCTCGGCAACTCGCCCCCGTCGTCGCCCGCAAGCTGCTCTACCGACTCGCCCTGCCGCAGCACCACGGCGAGCGGACGATCGGTTCCAACACCATCAGCAACGCCGACAGCTCGGAATTGCTCTACTGGCTGCTGAGAAACGGCAACACGTTCGGGGTTCCCAATGAGAGCGACGGGCGGTTCCTTGCCAGCGAACTGGCTGACACCGACAGCGACGGGTTGATCGAGTTGATCGACGGTTGGGGTCAGCCGTTGAGGTTTTATCGGTGGCCGACTCGGCTGGTCCGTTCAGCCGGACCCGGCCAGCAGATCTCCGCAGCCGACTTCGAGCGCAGCCAGTTGATGCTGGGTGCCGGCTCGACGGCCCGCTTCGGTTTCGACCCTGACGACGATCCGCTGGACCGTTTCGGAGCGTGGGTCATGGCGATGGGCAACGAGAGCGTGTACCACACGCCGTTCACCTGGCACAGCCCCCTGGTGCTCTCGGCCGGATCCGACGGAGTCGTCGGGCTCCATGAACCCCACGATACCGCCAACCTCGGCCACCTGGCCCGTCCCAACGGAACCGACCTGGCCATCTACGACAACATCACCAACCTCAACATCCCGATCGGCAGCAACTAGCGGACATGACGATTCTCTGCACCACCGGCCACCAGCGCACTTCCCGACCCGGCTCTCCGCCGACGGTCGCCGGGGGCTTCACGCTGATCGAGATGCTGGTCGTGATCGTGATCATGCTGGTACTGATGTCGGTGACGGTAGCGGTGATCAACATATCTCTGGACGGCGAGCGTGTCCGCAGCGGGTCTCGCCAGATGCAGAGCCTGCTGATGGGAGCCCGCGACCGGGCGATCCACCACCGGCTGCCTCGAGGGGTCAGGTTCGAGATCGACCCGTCGAGTCCGCCGGCGCGGCCTGTGGTGCGGAGCATGGTCTACATCGGAGCCAGTCGGAACTGGAGCCAGGGGTCGATCACCGTTCACCGCAACCCGGTCAACAACGGGCTTCCGGACCTGATCCGGGGCGAATTCACCGAGTGGTTCGTGCTGCGCTACGGCGAGGATCTCGACCAGGACGGCACCCTGGATTCCGGCGAGGATCGCAACGGCAACTCGCTGTTGGATCTCGGACCCCTGGTCGACGGTGCCCGTATCAAGCTCGGATCACGCTGGTACACCATCACCACCACCGCGCTGCTCTCGGTCAACAACCAGTGGCTGAGAATCAGTCCGCCACTGGTCGACCCTCTGCCGACCGACGAACCCTACCAGGCGGTCCCCAATCGCCCGATCGCCGCCCGCTTCGCAGACGGTGACTACGAAATGACCCTGATGCCGCGGGTGTTGCCCAGCGCACAACCCCTGGAACTCCCCCCCGGCGTCGTGCTCGACCTCTACTACTGCCGACTGCCCAACACGATGTGGCTGCAAAAGGGCTATCGCTACCGCGACATCATGTTCTCGCCACGCGGATCGGTGATCGGATCGACCGCGGCCGCGGGGGTCATCCACCTGCTGCTCAACGACCAGGTCGATGTGATCTCCGGCCGAGCCCCCTGGGTGGTCGGCAACGAGGGTGACAAGCGGGTCGTCAGCCTCTTCACACGCACCGGAAACGTCTCGACCAGCGAACTGTTCCCCGGCGAAGTCGCCCTCGGAGTCGACATCGACCGCAACGGAACGATCGACGCGGCCGGGCCCAGGAACCTGTACTACTACGCCGAAGTCGGGGAGGTGTCTGAATGATGCCTGTTCGAAAAGTCCGAAACGTGCGAAAAGTCCGAAACGTGCGAAACGGCGCCTCCGGCCACATTTCGCTGGTGGGGGGCCGTTCACGCGGTACCACTCTGACAGAGGTCCTGATGTCGATGCTGATCCTCTCGATCGGCGTCATCTGCCTGGCCACGCTCTTTCCGGTCGGCATGATCAACTCGGTCCGAGCCAGCAAGTTGACTCGAGCCACGATGCTGCGCAACAACTGCGACGCGATGATCGACATCCTGCCTCACCTGGTGCACGACCCTGACGTCGACGGCAACGTGCTCGAGCACAACAACAGGATCTACGCTGTCGACCCGTTCGGTTTTGTCCACGTGGGTGGCACCTTCGGACCCCTGACGCGGTACCACGCCGGCTACAACACCGAAGCCAAGGCGACCAACCTGGTGATGCTGCCGGACAACTGGGACGACAACGACGGCCAGAAGCGGGGTGTCCCCGAGCTGCTGCAGGCGACCTGGGTCCAGGTCCCCCAGTCTCTGAATCTCATCGATGTCCAGGTCGCCCTGTCGAGCACGCCCACGGTGATTCCCTGCCGGGTGATCCTGCTGGACCCTGATGGCCAGCAGAGCTGGGTTCGAGCCATCACCAGCGTCGACCTCGGCACCCGCAGGATCTACTGGTCAGACACCGAAACGGTTCCGACAACGGCCAAGGTGACGGAGGTTCGGGTCGAGATCTTCAACGGCAAGTACTCCTGGATGCTCACCGTCCGCAAGTCCGCCTACGCATCCGGCTCGGCACCCGCCAGCGTCGATGCGGTCGTCTTCTTCAACCGACCCGCATCGGTCGCCAACGAAGCCACCTACATTGCCACGTTCGGTCGCGGAGCGGATCGTCAACCGGGAGTCGCCGGAGTCGACGACGACAACAACGGCACCGTCGACGACGCGTCGGAGGTGCTCTGGCCGGGCACCGATGACCTCTCCACGATCGAGTTGATCTGGAGCGAGGATCTCGACGACGACGGGCAGTTGGACAACGGCGAGGACGCCAACGGCAACGGGCAGCTCGACATATCCCCCTACCCACCCGGAAAGATCGTCCCCGGCGGGTACGTCTTCGACCCGGATAACGGCCAGTGGTACAAGATCACCCAAGTCCTGGCGACCGACAGGGGTTGGGCCGACCTGCAACTCGATCGCATCGTCGTCGGAGTCGGCAAACGGGCCTTGGCTCCTGCGGGCATCGTCGCCGTCTACTCGTTGGGGACCAAGTAGATGTCCGCCACCGTGACCAACCGCTGCCGAAACCGCCGCCGAAATCGCGGCCCGCTCGCCGCCAGGTTCGAGTCGGCCGAGGGTGGCTTCACGATGGTCGAAATGCTGGTGGCGGTCACGCTGGTCCTGATCATGATGATGATGTTCGCCGAGGTGTTCGAAATCGCTTCGGGGATGCACCATCGAGTCCGTGGTCTGGCGCGCAACGACCAGCGGGCCCGGATCATGCAGAACATCATCGAGTCGGACATCGGCAAGCGGACGTTTCGCCACATGGTGCCGTTTGCCCGGAACGAAACCGGCTACGGCCGCGACCTGCGGCTCGGAGAACGCCAGGGCTACCTCTACATCTCCGAAAACAACCCGTACGACGATTCCGACGACGTGCTGCAGCTGACCATCCGCAGCACCATCCTCCGAACCGATTCCGACCCCACCCCCTACTACGGCCTCCTCAACGCCTCGCCACTGAATAACCTCGCCCGCAACCATCAGGAAACCCTGATCAGTTCGACTTCGGCCGAGGTCTGCTACTTCCTCCGCAACGGCATTCTCTACCGCCGCGTGTTGATGCTGTACGAATCGACAGGTGGTCGCTCGCAGCCCTTCGACGATAACAACAACTCCGAGGTGTTCGACTCTCTTCACCCGGCCCCCTACCTGCCGAGTAACCAGAGTGCGTTCAACGCCGGGACCGACAACACGGCGAACACTCGCGACGACAAGGGGAACTTCTGGAAGGACTTAGACTTCTCCGCTCAGTACACCTCGACAGGCGCCAAGCTCCACAACCGCAATTCCCTGGTCAACTCCAGGAACGCCAGCAACTACCCCCTGGCAATCCCTGCGGCGCGTTTCGGCCACAACCACGCCACCGGGTTGCCACGTGAATTCGCTCCCGGCCCCGGCCCCGACGGTCTCTGGTCAACCACCGCCGACAACGGCCCCTTCTTCATCGGCCGCTTCACTCACGAAGAAACCTCCAACTACTACTTCCGCTATCCCCAGACCGCCTCGAGGGACTCAGGCGGAAACCTCATCAACGACGGCAACCCGACCAAGACGCAAAACGTCTCCAACAACCCGTTGGCCGTCGGCGAGGACGGAGTGATCAACCAGTACCGCGGAGGCCCGCGCCGCGCCGAGGACATCCTGATGACCAACGTCCACTCGTTCGACGTCAAGGTCTGGGACGGGGCCCTGGGCCGATTCGTCGACATCGGCCACGCCGGCGGAACCGGAGACTTCCGTCTGGCCGGTCGACTCAACTCGGCCTACGGACCCGGCGGACCCTGGGGCAACCGGGTGTACGACACCTGGCACCAGAGCATCACCAGCGAGCCCCCCTACCGCATTACTCGCTATTCACACCGCATCGTCGCCGGCAATCGCCGAGGCCCCTGGTCCGCCTCCACAGGCTACAACGCCGGCAACGCCATCTTCCCGCAAAACGAAGCCGGTGGCCCGCTGGCGTTCCTCTGTACGGCAACCACCGGCGCAGGCGTCTCGAGGTCACTCCCTCCCAATTGGCCCGCGCACCCCGGTGCCATCGTCACCGAGACCGAAGACCTTAACAAAAACCAGATCCTCGACATGGGCGAGGATACCAACAGCAATGGACAACTCGACAGCGTCACCTGGAAGGCGATCGACAACTGGCTGCCGCTGCGAGCGATCCAGATCACGATCCGTTATCGCGATCCCAACAGCGAACTGATGAGACAGATGACGCAGGTCCATTCTCTGACACGCTGAAACCGACACCACCCTCTCGACCACACAGCAGAACCCCAACACGGCGGAAGGGCCCCCGCCACAAGGAGATCCGAGCGACCAGACTCATCGCGCGGTTACACCCAAACGCCATGCCCAGCATGCTCAGCACACCTTTACGCCCCCTTCGACACTCTTCGCGGAAGGCTCGGTCCTCTCGAACGAGCCTCCCGCGCGGTTCGACTCTCGTCGTGGTCCTCGCACTGCTCGCCCTGCTCTCAATCCTCGGACTCGCATTTGTCACGTTTGCCAGTTCCGAGCGAATCAGTGCCGAGAACTATTCGGGAGCGGCCGAACGGGAATTCCAGTCCCGGCCTCGGCCTTCGACTCGAATCCTGACCCGTTTTGCCGCTGACCGGCTGTTTTCCGGATCGCGGACCAACGAGCGCAACAGTGCACTCTCGGGTGGCCGACACACTCTGATCGCCGGCATTGTCGGCCGCGACGTGCAGCCGCACAGCGGACACGGAGTGAATGTGATCGGGTACACGGTCGGAGGCCAGCAGACGGGTTACCCGGTGATCGACCAGAACCACAACGGCATCGCCGACTCGTCCGGGCTCACCGGCTCGCTTGATCAGACGCTTCTCGAGATCAACGATTCGCCCTCGGCCAACAACGGCAGCCTGCCATCGCGACCTGCACCGGATGTCGACTACACCTCACCGGACATCAACAGCGTCTTCCTGGCCTTCAATGGCTTTGCGCTGGATGCCTACAACCGCCCGGTGCACGTGATCATCCCGAGTTTTCTGCGGCCGCAGTACGCCCGTGGGATCACCAGTGGAGCGACGACCAAGGCCACCCCGATCCTGGACTGGGAGACCCGCTCGGACACCGTGAGGCATGTGCTCAGACCCCACCCGATGCACAAGGACTTCGGACCCACCGGGAGTTCGCCCCGCACCAGCGCACAGGATCCGCAGGGACTCCGCTACGTCATCACCATGGCCCAGGCCAACCGGCTGGGGCTCAGCGGACCGTTCCCGTTCGGTCACAGCGAAGACCTCAACCGCAACGGAATCCTCGATGCCGGCGAAGACCGAAACGACAACGGGTTCCTCGACACCGAGGCCCACCACGGAGTCTGGACACTGGGAGCCTGGCAGCAGAACGTCTACTACCGCAGCGGTCAGTGGGTGATCTTCAGCGAAGACGCCAACGGCAACAACCAGTTGGACCAGGGCGAAGACATCATCGTGGCCAACAACGTGATCGACCGCTGGTACTTCCGGGTCGAGACGGCCGGGGTCACCGGCAACAACATACCCACATTTGGCTCGATCACCGTCGGTGCCACCACGACCCAGGGCGGAGGCACTCCGGTCTGGAAGCGGTTCGCCATGTTTCAGCCTCGTTACGAGTTCGATGCCGACCCCGATGGTGACGGCATCAAGGAAGCCATCTACCTCGACCTCGATTTCCCCGTCCAATCGCTGGGCAACGGCCGCAAGGCGATCCCGCTGTTCGCCATTACCATTTACGACGGCGATGGCCTGATGAACCTCAACGCCACCGGCAACCTCAGTGGATCAGTCAATCTCGGCGGAGCCAACTTCGGCGGCGGCAAGTTCATCTCCCGCTCCAACCTCGGCATGTCCCCCTCCGAAATCAACCCCCAATGGGGCCTCGACGCGGGCGCCCGCCCCAGCGACTTCCCCGGCAGTTCGCGGACCACCGCCGAGGTCTTCCAGGACCAGCGTCGCTTCTTCAACCACGCCCCCGCCGGCTGGATGGAAAACTCCAACATGGCGTGGTGGTACCTGCTCAAGGGTCGAGCCCACTACGAGCCGGGATCGGGTTCGCTGCTGTCCTACACCGACGGACGACACGGCGACCTCAACCAGTTGATCTCCGCGATCGACGCCAGCTCGACCACTCTGAGGGACTACCCCCAACCGGGCCTCCGCGGCATCGACGACAACTACAACGAGGACGAAGGCGAACTGGCGCCTCCATTTGATACGAACCGATTGGCCGCCACGCGCCCCTACGTCCACCCACTCGACTTCCGAGGCACCGGTACCAGCACCGTCAAGGTCGGCTCGCTGTTCCAAACCCAACTGTTCACGACCAACCGACTCAAGTTCCCGCAATACACCGCCTACCAGTCCCAACAGGTCCCCATGACCGGCACCACCGTCAAGTGGGGCCAGCCGCTGAATGCCGCCCTGATGCAATCCTCGATCACCACGCCGCTGTTGGACGAGGAGACCGAGAGCGTGGTGGACGAACGGAACCGGCAGGTGTCCGACCGACTGTTCCTCCCCAAGGAGAACTACTTCCTGCAGGCCAGCCGCTCGGATCTCGAAAACGCCGCCTTCGAATCCCGACTCGCTCGACTCGCCTCCTACAACTTCCAGACCAACACCCGCTCCGAGAAGATCCGCCGTCGCTACACCGTCGACAGTTGGGACACTCGTGACTTCGTCCGCAGTTTTCCCGGAGTGATCTCGGGCCTGGACCGTCGTCGAGCGTGGGAGTTCTGGCAAAATGGGACCAATCGCTTTGGTGCCACCACCTACGCGTTTCCTCCCAAGTTCACCGGAGCTCCGATTGGAAACACCACCGACCCCTTCCGCGATCCGCTCCGCACCCTGCTCGAAGTGGTCGCCAACCGCGCCCCGATCCAAGCCACCGACTCGACACTTCTGCAACGACGACTCTCGCCCAATCACGTCTTCGAGCGCTTGAACGGCATCCCCAAGCACCGCCCGATCACCGAGCATCCCCTGGACCCCGGCACCGACATCGTGCCCGTCGCCTGGAACTCAAACAACAGGCCGGCCTACCCACCGACGACCCTGCTGCAGCAGGAGTGGTGGGCCCGTTACGACCGACAGCGAGTGGCCCGCGACATCTACGTGATGCTCTACACGCTCTGCGGTGGCAGCGACCAGGTCAATTACACCTCCACCAACGACCATGACGATACCCTGACCCAGGCCAACAACACCGATCGCAACTACACGACCGAGCACGTCCGCGAGATGGCCCAGTTCGCCGTGAACCTTGTCGACGCGATGGACACCGACAACGTGGTGACGCGTTTCGAGTACGACAAGAACCTCGGACCGACCGTCGATCCCAGCAGCGGCATGACTCTTCGCAGCGGCTGGAACCTCGACGACAACCCCTGGACCCACGACGGCTTCGCCCCGATCGGCTCGGGAGCCAACAACTACGACGCCGATCACAGCGACGATGCGGTCGAGCGTGGAGTGGTGTACGGAGTCGAAGCCCAGCAGTTGACTCTCACCGAGTTCTTCGCGGCCCGCACGACGCAGGTCACCGATCCCGACAGCAACGACGATCCCTACGAGCACCCCGCCACCTTGCACGACGACACACTGCCGCGGACATTCGCCGGCATCGAGCTGCGCAATATCACCCCGTTTGACCTGCCGCTCTCGGGAGGATCGTGGCGGATCGAGATCCGCCCCAACACCTCGGCCCCGGACGCCGGGGACATCCGTCGGGTGACGTTCCGCAGCTCCAAGCAGATTGAGGCAGCCAAATCCTTCAGTATTCTCAGCTGTGCTGATGACCATTTGGTCTCGCTCAACGAGGGTACCCACCCGGGCTATAGTGTTCTGGAGGTCGACCCCGATGCGACCGAGGCGACCACAGAGTCGACGCGATCCTTGATGGGTGTTTTCCCCAGGTTTTTTGATGCGGCCAGGCTGCTGGACCTCTGCAAGGAAGCGGCTCCCACCGCCAACCACTTCAGCATCGCCGACGGCAACGGCACCGACCTGACCTCGACTGTCGGGTCCTTCTTGACCGGGGCCCCGTTTGCCACCGGAGGGCTCATCAGCGTGCAGGTCGTACTGCAACGCCGAATCCACCCCAACCGCTCCTCCTTCGATCCACTCACAACCCCGCCCGGACAGGTCGCCACCTACGACCTGGACAATCCCTGGATCGAGGTCGACCGCATCACCTACACGCGTTTGCCCGCCGAGTGGCAATTCAGCATCAACAAGAAGGACAACGACCCGCAGGCGAGCGAAACTCACAACATCCGCCAGCAGTTGTGGGACCTGCGTAGCCGCCAAAGACCTCAGCCGCTGCACCGCAGTGGCGAGGCCTACATGCCTGACCCCGTCGGCGGAGCCAATCCGTGGCGAACCATCCCACCTGCCAGCCTGGTTCTCAATTCGATCGGAGCCGAAAACACCAACAGCCCGACCACCTTCGACCGTTGGCAGCCTCACTTCGACCGCCCCTTCGCCTCGCTTGTCGAACTCTTCAATATCCCCGTCTACGCACCCCACGATGTCACCCGTCTTTTCGACAACCAAGGCACGCATTCGGCCGGGCACTTCAAGTTCCTCCGCCCCGACTTCCCCGACCAGGACAATGCCGATCCCAGGTACGACAACCGCTGGGCCCGGCTGCTGAATTTCCTGGAAATCCCCACCCGCACCGATCGGTTCCCGGCCACCGTACTGCCGGATT
>Ga0310120_10001172_pt1 | contig 19897 bp, 17 predicted proteins | sample CB27_AW_983_MG_FD_203506 | JGI IMG/M metagenome (GOLD analysis project Ga0310120, IMG submission 203506) | Marine microbial communities from Western Arctic Ocean, Canada - CB27_AW_983 | ecosystem: Environmental > Aquatic > Marine > Oceanic | place: Canada: Western Arctic Ocean | collected...
CGACCGGCGCGGGCAGGTCTATTACGTTCACAACCGCGTGCAATCAATCAACGCCGCCGCGAAGCTACTGGCCACGACGGTACCGAAAGCGCGCGTAGTCACTGCACACGGACAGATGCCAGAAAAGCAGCTGGAGGCGGCCATGGCTGCCTTTGTGCGCCGAGAATACGATGTGCTGGTGTGCACATCCATTATTGAAAGTGGCCTCGACATCCCTAACGCGAACACGCTGATAGTGGATGGCGCGGACATGTTCGGGCTAGCACAACTATACCAGTTGCGCGGACGCGTCGGCCGCGGCGCAAATCGCGCGTATGCATACCTGCTATATCGAGATCAAGGTCACCACCACATCACCACCGAGGCGTATACACGCCTGCAAACCATAGCCGAGCAGTCTCAACTCGGAGCCGGATATAACATCGCCATGCGCGACCTTGAAATGCGCGGCGCCGGCGACATCCTCGGCAAACGCCAGCACGGGCACATAGCCGCGGTCGGTTTTCACCTTTACACACGCCTGCTGCGCAAGGCCGTCCAAAGCCAGAAGGACAACCCGGAGCGTGATGACCATGTCACGCATCCGGACTGGGAACTTTCGCTGGTCTCCGTTGAGCTGCCGTTTGAAGCCGCCTTGCCATCTAGCTACGTCTCTGACCGCGAGCTGCGCATGCGGTTGTACCGCCGGATGGCCGAACTGGACAACGAGAACAGTGTTGACGAAATGGTCGCCGAGTTGAGCGACCGCTTCGGACCCGTGCCCATCACGGTACACAACTTGCTTTTTCAGCTGCGCGTAAAATTACGGGCGCACCGCGCCCACATAGAGGCCGTTGGCACCGAACGCGAAATGATATCGCTCCGTTCCCCACACTGGGAGAAAGAGGGCATGCGCAATAAACTTCTTGCCGTATTGCCGCCGGGCGCACGCACAACCCGCGGCAGGGTGTGGTTGCCAACAAAAGGCAGCGCCCAGGATTGGCAACAGCGCCTGATGCAATTGCTTGACGCACTCGCCGAGCTAGATTGACTCGACTGGCTCTCTTTGGTAAACTGGTGGCGCGACTGCGGCTCTTACAAACCATCGCCCATCCCATGCGCATTTCCCCGCTCCGGACAACAATCGCAGCTCTGCTAGCAACCACAATACTACTGCCAGCAGGTTGGCTGTGGATGCGCCCGCCAGGGCCATTGCTGCGCACAGCTGAGTTCGGACTGAACGCCCTATCGCCGAACGCAGACGGAGTGAACGATGTCACCCGGATCAGCTACCAGCTGGCGCGCCCGGCACGTGTGTCCATCTCATTCCTCGATGAGACCGGCCGGAGTTTCACCCTCCGTGACGATAACCCGCGCCCGTCCGGAAAACACCAGTTACTATTCTCCGGAATCGTAGATGGTTTCACGCTCGACAAAGAGGAATTCGAGGGAAAAATTCTTGCGCGCGCGCTGCCCAACGGATACTACACATGGACTATTGGAGCGCACAGCGCGAAGGAACGGGAAGAACTCACCGGAGAATTTACGGTAACCGGCGTCGACAGCACGATGCCGGAAATGCGCGGCTTCAGTGTTTCGCCCGCGTACTTCACCCCTAACCGCGACGGCATCAGCGACCGCGTATGGGTCAATCTCTTCCTCACTAAAGCCGCACGAGTGACCGTCTCCCTTCTAGACGACCTAGGCAACGAGCGCCCAATCGCCGAGCGCGCTAGCAACATTGCACCAAATGAGCCGGGCCTGCACACCTTTGAGTATGAAGGCGGCGTCGATTTAGGCGTCACCCCCCCACCAGATGGCGTCTACAAGGTGATGGCCTTAGCGGAAGATACTCTCGGACAGAAAACGCGCGCCGAAGGCCAATTGACCATCGAACACGGCGGTGTACCCCGGGCCGATATCGTCAACGCTTATGTGGATTTCTCCGACACCATAGTAGTGCAGGGAGATAAATTGACCTTCACGCTCACCGTCGAGAATTACGGCTCTGCGCCCATTCGCACCAGTGGCCCCGCACCAGGATTTGCCTATGCGCAAGAAGAGAACGCCAACTCTTTCGGATGGTATGAGGAATCAGGCGCATGGCGCGTAGGAATCGATTGCGACACATGCATTCGCGACTACCCCTGGCGTTGGGCACTGGGAACCCGTAACGAACTAACCAAAATCGGCGCGCATTGGTACCTGATGCCAGGACAGCGCGCGACAGTCAGTGGAGACATCACCATCACCCAGATTCCCGCCCGTAACCCGCTTTACTTTTGGGCAGGTCTAATTCACGAGGACGTTGAAGTATCCAAGATAAATAACCGCGTCGACCCACATTTCATCACCATTGTGCCGAAAGACTGATTTGCCGCCATGACCCTCTCCAAGGACCGCACCATCCCTGGCGTACAGGCCCGCGCCACCGAGCGCCTCGCGAGCCTGCCATGGTGGTTGCTCGTCATCTTGCTGGCGTCAGCCTTCTTCGTGTACAGCTTCCTTACCGACCAACGCTATCAGGAGGTCATTGAGAAATTGATTGTGGGCGTACGCCTGACGCTGATCGTCACCGTCAGCGCTTACTCTATCGCCATCACATTAGGTCTTTTTACCGGGATGGGACAGCTCTCTACCAATGTGGTCGTGCGCAACACCGCACTACTCTATGTGCAGGTAATAAGAGGTGTACCTATGATCGTGCAGATTTTTTACACCGCGTTCGTGATTGTTCCAGCCGCAATCGCTGCTGCCAACCTGCTGGGAACTCGGATGGCTTCCGGCGGATGGCTTCCATCCGAGAACGCGCTCACCGCACTGACAGTTCGCGATGTGAATTTCATGACGCGTGGTATAATCGCCTTGGCCATTTCATACGGTGGATTCTCATCGGAGATTTTCCGCGCTGGTATCCAATCGATATCCGCTGGACAGGTCGAAGCAGCCCAGGCACTCGGCCTCACCCGGTTGCAATCATTGAGGCTGATTATTCTTCCCCAAGCGATCCGGCGCGTGCTGCCACCGTTAGGAAATGATTTTATCGCTATGCTGAAAGAATCCTCTCTGGTATCGGTATTAGGAGTGAACGAAATCACCCATCTGGGGAAAAAATACGCTGCTGCCTCCTTTCGTTTTCCCGAAACTTATAATACACTTGCTTTTCTGTACCTCAGTATGACATTGATGCTATCAATGGGCGTGAAAGCCATGGAGAGGAAACTGAGGATCGATACTAAATGACATGAGGTGAATAATTTGGAACCGGCCATTAAATCTCAGTGGTGCGATGGCTTGGGTACGAGAACTGAGTAGTAGGAATTCCATGTAAAACCTAGGAGGAAACACAGTGAAAAAGATATTTACATTGAACCATCACGATACTAAAGTCTGGGCAGCAATAATAGGCAATAGAAAAGACATAACGATCACAGGAGGAAACATAATGAAAAAGGTATTTTCAGTACTCAGCATGCTGCTCGTCACCGGCATGGCTCTGGCGGCCTGCGGTGCACCCGGTTCGGCTCCTGGGAGCAGCCCGCCTACAGAAGTGCCCGCAGTCGAAGAACCCGCAGCTGAGGAACCGGTAGTAGAGGAGGAGCCATTCAAGGCCGCGTTTGTGTACGTAGCGCCTATCGGCGATCTGGGCTGGACCTGGGCACATGACCAAGCCAGACAGCAGATGGAGGAAGAGCTCAGTATAGAGACCACTTACATCGAGATGGTTCCCGAAGGCCCTGAGGGGGAGCGCGTGATCAGAGACTTCGCCATGAAAGGCTATGATCTGATCTTCACAACCTCCTTTGGCTACATGGACCCGACTATAACGGTAGCAGAGGAGTTCCCCGACACGCAGTTTGTTCACATCTCGGGCTATAAGCAGGCTCCCAACTCTTCCAGTGTCTTCGGGCGCATGTATCAGCCACGCTATCTGTCCGGTCTAGTAGCTGGTGCAGCTACGGAAAGTAACATCATAGGATACGTGGCTGCCTTCCCAATACCGGAAGTAATCCGCGGCATTAACGCTTTCACTCTGGGTATTCGAGAGGTAAATCCGGATGCTGAGGTACGAGTTGTGTGGACCAACACCTGGTTCGGTCCGCCTGAAGAAAAGGAAGCGGCAGACGCATTGCTTGCTGCTGGAGCAGACGTAATTGCGCAGCACCAGGACACTACAGAGCCGCAGAAGGCGGCTGCTGATGCTGGTGCGCTTTCGATCGGATACGATTCCGACATGGCGCAGTTTGTGGGAGATACGGTACTGACCAGCCCAATCTGGAACTGGGGTGTGAAGTATATCGAGATCGCCGAGCAGGTAATGGCGGGCACGTACGACGGTTCAGAGTCCTACTGGGGTGGCATGCCAGAGGGCATAGTAGCTTTGGCGCCGCTTTCAGACCGGGTCTCTGCTGACACGGCCGCCATCGTTGAAGAAAAGTCTGCGGCTATCGTCTCTGGCTCCTGGGACGTCTTCTGTGGTCCCGTCATCGGCGCCAACGGAAACATTGTTGTTGCCGAGGGCGACTGTATGGACGACGGATCCATGCTGGGCATGGACTACTGGGTCGAAGGTGTTGTCTCCGGAGATGTGCCAGGTGAGGCGCCTGGAGAGGCCCAGGCGCTGCCCGACCTTGAGGGACGCACCATTCAAATCGCTGTCGAGAATGCGTACCTTCCCTTCAACTACGTCGATCTTGACACCGGCGAGGCCAAGGGTTGGGACTATGACGCTATGAACACAATCTGCGCCCGACTGAATTGCACGATTGAGTGGATTGAGTTCGGGTGGGACACGATGATTGCATCCGTGGCTGAAGGCCAGTTTGATATGGCCACTGACGGTATCACCATAGACGTCGACCGGGCCAAAATCGTAGACTTCTCTGATGGATACATAGCTACAGAGCAGCGCATGCTGGTGCGATTGGGTGAGAACCGCTTTACCAGCGCGGATGAGTTGGCTGCCGACTCCAGCCTGATTCTAGGCGAACAGATCGGCACAACCAACTATAAAACAGCCGTGGCCCTGGTCGGCGATGACCGCGTCATCGCCTTTGATGACTTCGGCGTGACCGTACAGTCCCTGATCGCAGGTGACGTAGATGCCGTCGTGATTGATGAAACCGCCGGAGTTGGATACGTGGGTGAGAACTCTGACAAAGTGGAACTGATTGGCGAATCGCTTAAAAGCGACTGGCTCGGATTTATCTTCCCGAAAGGAAGTGATCTCGTCGAACCTATCAACGCCGCGCTTGCGGCCATGAAGGCGGACGGTACACTGGCTGAAATCAACGGGCGATGGTTCGGGACTGACTTCGCGATCACCTATGATGACATAGACTGCGGGGCGTACTGCCCGGAACCACTAGGTACCGATGAAAATCCGATCGTCTGGGCATTCGTGCCGTCAGGCGAGATGGACCAAGTAGTTATGGGCGCCGGAGAGTTAGGAGATTTGCTCTACGAGCAGAGCGGTCTAGTCATTGATACCTTAGTGGCGACCGACTATGCTGGTGTGATAGAAGCCATGTGCGCGGAAGAGGCAAAAGCACATATTGGCTCTTTGGCAACCTTCTCCTATCTCCTCGCACACGAGAAATGTGATGTAGAGGCCGAGTTGGTCGCGGTACGATATGGCAGCGCGACATACAAAGGGCAGATCTTCGTGCGAAATGACAGCGGAATCACTAAGCTCGCGCAACTTGCCGACAAGACATTCTGCCGGCCGGACCCGCTCAGCACTAGTGGTTGGATCGTCCCTAGCATACAGCTTCGTGCCGCTGGAGTTGACCCGGACACCGGCTTGGCTGAAATCGTTGATGCTGGTGGACACAGCGCCTCAGTCGCCGGGGTGTACAATGGTGACTGTGATGCAGGTGCATCTTATGTAGATGCCCGCGGCAACATAGAGGAGGACCATCCGGACGTGATGGATGTTCTCGAGGTCATAGCGACCTCAGTAGATATACCCAACGACGGAGTTCAATACGCGCCAGGTGTATCGCGTGAACTGCGTGATCAGTTGAATAACGCTCTGATCGCGGTTATGGAAACTGAAGAAGGCGTAGCAGCCATGGACAAAGCATATTCGTGGACGGAGTTGGCATTACACGACAACTCATTCTACGACGATTTCCGTCAGCTTCTGGATGCAGCTGGAATGGCACCGGAGGACCTAATGATGGATTGATTTGCCTGGCGGCGAACATAGGAAGTTTTAGCATATGGGGGGACATAGTCCCCCCATATTTGTTTCATACACTGGTTAGGAGGATCCTGCATGCTCGAAGTAAGTAATCTCACCAAGGTATATGCCGATGGTACGGTTGCGCTGCGCAATGTTAGTTTCCAAGTAAAGGATGGGGAGTTTTTAGCCATCATTGGATTGAGCGGATCCGGAAAATCCACTCTGCTGCGATGCATCAATCGTCTCATTGATTCTACTGAGGGGAGTGTCACCTGGGATGGTATAGAGCTGACAGACCTAAAGGGCGCTGAATTGCGTAAAGTTCGTCGCAAAATCGGTATGGTATTCCAGCAATTCAATCTGGTGAAACGCTCATCGGTTCTCACCAATGTATTGGCTGGCCGACTAGGTTATACGTCTACATGGTCAAGCCTATCAGCGCGTACATTCCCCAAAGAAGATCAGCAGAAAGCCATGCAGGCTCTTGAACGTCTTGACATCACTGACCAAGCGCACAAACGGGCGGATGAGTTGAGCGGAGGGCAGCAACAAAGAGTGGGGGTTGCCCGAGCGCTCATGCAGGACCCGAAGATGATACTGGCCGATGAGCCGGTAGCCAGCTTAGATCCAGTGCTTGCCCACTCCATCCTAGGACACATCGAACGTCTTAACCAAGAAGATGGCATCACAATTTTGTGCAGCCTCCACTATCTTGATCTCGTGCAGCGATATGCGACCCGTGTCATCGGATTACGCGATGGAGAGATCGTGTATCAGGGAAGCAGAGAGGACATTCAGGCAATGACCGACAGCGAGTTTCGGGAGATTTACGGCGAGGACGCTGAACGAGTCGGCAATCTTACTGGCGAAGTGACCAGCCTTGGTGGGGATACCGGATGACCCTCCGCACACGCGCACCAGAAATCAGAAAGCCTAGCTTGGTATCCGCACCGGTAGCAGCACTGCTCTCGCTGGTTCTCCCCGGTCTGGGCCAAATGATGGCCCGCTCCGTACGACGGGGTTTGACAATGCTATTCAGTTTAGTCTCCAGCTCTGCACTGCTGGTATGGAGAATCCAAGTAGTTGCTCGGCGAGAAGTTGGCTTCTTAGCACAGACTAGTAAAGCCTACGATCTGCAGCCTACATTACTCTACCTGACGGTCGCCATCGCGCTGCTCTACCTCTGGACGGTGCTGGACGCATACCTACTTGCACACCGGACCGAGTCGCGGCAGGCAGCTGGCCCGTTCATACTAATACTAGCTGTTTTCTTTAGCTTGGGATGGCAAATCAGTGAGATAGATTTGGTATCCTTTGCAACACAGCTGGAGGACGGCAAGCCAACCATCGCGAAGATCATGTGGCCATGGGAAAGGGCCTTGCATTACCCGAAGGAGTATTTGATAGTCCGCACGATTGTTGAGGTTCCGTGCATCGGTGATGGCCGTGACAAAGCCGTCGCGCCGGAGAATGAAGCTACACTACTGGTGCAACCGAATTGCGGCATGCTTACCACTCGCGATACCAAAGGCACGACTATATCGGTCACGGGCATGAATCTACAACCAATGACCGAAACAGCGATCTGGTGGAAAGACCCCGAAAACCAACAGTTCCGACAGCGAGAAGCGGGCGATTCAGTGGTGGTGACAACTGAAAAAGATGGCAGCTTCCAGATTGATATATTGATGCCTAAACGTTTAGTGGGAGGCCAAACAGGGCGCGATTATAGTGCCGCTGCTAGGGAAGCAGACAAGTGGGAATTGCAGGCTCGACAGCTGGCGAGTGTGGGAGAGGCGGAGTGGAGCCTCGAAATTAAGTTAATCGTCGAGAAAATGATCGAGACTATTTTCTTGGGTATGATGGCCACTTTCTTCGGGGTCATTCTTGCAATTCCTGTAAGTTTTCTGGCAGCACGAAACCTCATGTCAGCCTCGCCTCTCACAATGGGGATATATTACCTGGTGCGCACGGTGATGAACATCGTCCGATCAATCGAGACCATTATATGGGCGCTTATCTTTGTGGTGGTGGTCGGACTGGGACCATTTGCAGGAACTCTAGCATTGACGATACACTCAGTCGCCGCACTTGCAAAACTTTACTCTGAGGCGATCGAATCAATAGACTCGGGCCCCATAGAGGCCATCCATGCCACGGGAGCTAACTGGGTACAGACCGTGGTATACGCCGTAATTCCCCAGATTGTTCCGTCCTTTGTCTCCTTCACAATATATCGCTGGGACATAAACGTGCGCATGTCCACTATCATCGGTCTGGTTGGGGGTGGCGGAATTGGATTCCTGCTGGTACAGTGGATCCGCCTTCTGGATTACCGCGCGGCCGGCATCGCCGTGTGGTTCATTGCGGTCACGGTGGCGATACTTGATTATGTGAGCGCCGAAATCCGCGAACGCTACACATAAATCGATTGCTGCGCCACTGGAACAATAACGACCGATTGAAGAGCAAACCTAAATGATGGGCATGAAGACTTTCCATACGCGGGCTTCAATTGCCGCAGTCATCCTCCAATGGAAAATCCCACCCATGTGGAACGGCATGGGAGTACAAACCGTAGTACCTGTTCTGCAGTGCTCGCATCTATTATGTTCTATTAATTGCGTGCGGGTCTACAGAATACTAGAGTAATCGGTTTGCAGATGTAGTGCCAAGCATATTTCTTAGGACGCTCAGAACATGTCAGACGAACAGCGAGACCTCGGCATTAGCGGCATATTCCAAAAAAGTAGCGGCGCCACCGATTTGACATCCGGAAATAAAATCTTCGCGTTCGAAACCGAACACATCCATCGTCATCTGGCAACCAATTAGATCCACTCCAAGCTCAACAGCCATATCACGGAGTTCGCCAACCGCAGCAACGCCCTTATTCTTAAAAGTCTGTTTCATTAGGCCGGTGGCTACGCTGGTAAAACCGGGTATAGTCATCGCCGCCTGAGGTATGGGCCAGTTGATGCTCTGGAAACCTTCAGGACCGAATGGCATCTTCATCGGCATGGCCGGGTTGCCCAGCGGGCTGACTGCAGCCTCGATGTCGTGCTTCAGCAGCGTCAAACCATAGAAGGTGAAGAATACTCCCACCTCCCATCCCATCGCACCCGCAGCAGTAGCGAGAATAAACGGCGGATAGGCCCAGTCAAGTGTACCTTTGCTTGCTATAAGCGCAAGCCGTTTCGGAGCATCAGATTTGGTTTTGGAAATAATTAGCCTCCCACTCGAGTTATTTAGTGCGCCGGAAGTGGAAAATGTAAGTACCTGCTTCCTCTACGGAATGCAACAGCTCATGGCCTGTCTGGCGCGACCAGGCTTCCATATCGGGCGGCGCCCCGGGGTCAGTGGCGATCATCTTCAACACCTGTCCAACCTCCAGTTTCTTGATTGCCTGTGAAGTTTGCACCACAGGCATCGGGCAGAGCATGCCTCTGCAATCTAATTCGTGGTCAGCTTGGATTGTATTCATGGTCCACACCCTAGTGTTAGCACTAATCGATTACTGCAATTCTGTTGATGCTACTAAACTATCCTTGTTGGAACGAGCCACCGGACAATAGATAGCATGAAACCCTTTCACGCGCTCTATGCGAACGTCAGAACCATAGACAACCTCATTGCTCGTCTACATTCCCGTTGCCAGTCTGATGCAACCATCATCAAGATTCTATCACCATTAAACCAATATTGTCAGTTCCACGAACCTCGTAAGCCCACCTCACCTGAAACCACCGGGGTGCCCTACCCCTTTACAGCATGAACCATGCCAACGTGTTAGTTGAATTAATGCCTGTTGCTCCGCTATTCTTGACAGAGCAAACGAGCGGACAATAGCACTCTTAGCATGCTTGAATTCACGGATTACGAAAAGCTTTCCCGACACTAACCTCTGTCGTACAATCAGAAAGAGTGCGTCAAAGCGAAAACGCTATGGTCGCGCTAGTATTGGTATCGTTACTGATGTGCGCGACTTTGTATCCCCATCTTCTGGAGGAAATGGACTAACACTGGAACGTCCGTGGGCAAGCAGACATTTACCTGCCCCGCTTCTGGGGAGCGTTCTTGCTTCCGCTTGTCCTGACAGCTCTATGGCTGCTATTCATGTCCATTCCACGCATAGATCCACTACGTGAGAAGATCGCCGCATTCCGCAGACATTACAATCGTCTGGTGCTGGTCATAACCCTTTTCATGCTGGCCGTCTACGCGCACACACTATTGTGGAGCCTGGACATCCAGATTGGTGTCAACTATCTGATGAACGGGCTTCACGGATTATAGTTGTTCTTCGTTGGGGCAACGATGCACCACGCGAAAAGGGACTGGTTTGTGGGCATCCCCACACCCTGGACATTGAGCAGCGACGCAGTCTAGCACAAAACCCACCGCCTCGGCGCAATACTATTCAAGTCAGTCAGTTTACTGGCATTACTAGGAGTGCTGATGCCTGGATTCGAGATTTACCATTTGCTCGTACCAGTTGTGACTACTTCGATTGTTGTAGTGGTTTATTCTTACTGCTGCTACCAAGCATTAGAAACGCAGTGATGGCTCAATCCACTTCGCGTGCGCTGCGGTCACCAATTACTTGTCGGTAAAGCACCTGATATCGATGTCCGGCATCCGGACAAGAAAAATCAAGCGCCATGCCCCAGCGTTGTATCCCCCAACCCGACCACCTTCACAAGTGTCACGGCCTCTGTCGCCAGCAAAAGTACTTTCATTTCCATGCTCTGCTACGAACAACCTGATGGGCATAACCAAAAGAACCGGAGAGTGACCGAGGCCTTGCTATTCCACCCCTGTAGTGGCAATCTCACTCCACCGGCATTTCCAACATGCTCACTTTCAGACTATCCCCGCTGTATGGATGACGTGCCGCAATCTCTTCGTCCAGATCCACTCCCAACCCCGGTGCAACAGACGGCAGAATGTATCCATCCTCCCATTGAATTGGGTTTTTCAGAATTTACGCGTGGAAGCCACCCCATGTCTCTATGCTTTCTTGAATCAGGAAATTAGGGCTGCAAAGACCAAGCTGGATGTTGGCCGCCCCCTCAATGGGACCACAGTACAGATGCGGCGCAATCTGCGCGTAATGTGCTTCGGCCATACCCGCAATCTTCTTTGCATCCAAGATTCCACCGACACTTCCGAGCGCGAACTGCAGGATGCTGGCAAACCGCCGAACGAGAACATGCGCAAACTCGTACTTGGTGTCAATCGCTCGCCGGTTGCAATCGGGATGGAAGTCATGGCAGCAACGCGCGCCATCGCGTCCACGTTTGCAGGCGGCACCGGCTCCTCCAGCCAAAGCGGGTAGTACTTCTCTAATCTGCGCGCTAGACGAATAGCGGCATAAGGGGGTCACCTGCCCGTGTGCTCCAACGAGCAGATCGCAGTTGTCTCCCACGGCTGTTCGTATTTTCCTCAAGAAGAGTCCCGTTCGATCATGAGCCTCCAGCGATAGGTGCCGGGGATCGAAAACACTGTATGGCCCGAGTGGATCCAATTTCAGAGCGGTGAAACCTTGCCGCACGTATGCGCTTGCACGTTCGGCAGCCATGTCAGCATCGTTGTAGACGCTTTTCTCATCACCTTCAAGGTCGTTGATTCTTGGGTAATCCTCCGACTGCTCTGGGTAAATATATATGTACGATCGCAGCCTATCGCGCACTCTACCGCCGAGCAAATCGGAGCCGGCTTTCCGAGTTGCTCGGCGACAATATCCCAACAGGCGATTTCAATCCCACTGAGCACGCCCATCAGAGACGTATCCGGACGCTGCGTGTAACCGCTGGAAAACACGACGAGCCACAGCCGCTCAATCCGAAACGGATTCCCGCCGATCATGCATCTTTCGCAAACGTCCGTAATAATGCGCTCAATTATGTGCGGGTGAAATGGAACCGAGTATACCTCTCCGTACCCTAACAAACCCACTGTCGGTGATCAACTTGATAAATATCCAGTAGATGCCCCCGTGGTGCGGCGGGGAGTTCGCCACTACAAAGATCTGGTAGTCCGTAATTTTCATTTAGGTATCTCCCTAATCCTGATTGTAAGATTCCTTACGCTGTAAACGACGGGATACTAGAGGAATATTGATCTTAAAGACAATTACTTTTCCGGAACGCAATGATCGATGGCGTTAATGCACACGTTGTCCAACTAACGTTGCGCACTTTAGGGACTTTCACATCTATGTCTATTACACCACTAGATAGATTGCCCGCGTAATTATCAGTGGCTCTCCGGCAAAAGTCAATTGCCGAGCAGCCGACGGATGGTGCCAGATCCGCTCGATGCCGACCCAGACATGCAACAATTTAAGGGATAAATGCCGGTAATTCCTCCAGATGTTAGGGTACAATTTAGGAATGTGGCGTATGACGCAAAGCACGAGAACTCATCCCGGACAGTGCAAGCAATGCACCGTATAGGCATTCTCACTGGCGGTGGAGATGCGCCCGGCCTGAACGCAATCATTCGCGCAGTAGTGTACACCGCCCATAACGAATTCGATCTGGAGGTACTCGGGGTACGCAATGGCTTTGACGGCCTAGTGGACCCAGAAGAGGGAGTGCGAGTGCTCAGCCGGTCTGAGGTACGCGGTATTCTCTCCCGCGGCGGTACGATTCTGGGCGCAGCTAACCGCGGGAACCCTTTCGCCCGCAAGATGATTGTGAATGGGCGGCAGGAAGTCACAGATATGTCCACGCAAGCACTGCAAAACATCGAGCAATTGAAACTCGACAGCCTCATCGTAGTCGGTGGGGATGGAACGCTACGCATTAGCAAGGAGCTGTGCGACCGTGGCGCACCAATCATCGGAGTCCCCAAAACTATTGACAATGACATGGGCGGTACAGACCAGACCTTCGGTTTCTCCACAGCGATGCGAACGGCGACCAGAGCCATCGACAAATTGCACACAACTGCCGAGAGCCATCACCGCGTGATGGTACTGGAACTTATGGGCCGAGACGCAGGCTGGATAGCGCTGGGATCCGGCCTTTCGGGCGGTGCGGACGCAATCCTGATTCCTGAAATTCCGTTCGACCTGCAGCCAGTCATACAGGGTTTCAGTGAGCGGGCAAAGCGGGGCAGCTACTTCAGCATCTTGGCTGTTGCAGAGGGCGCACGCCCTAAAGGCGGCCAGCAACAGTTAAAGATTCCAGCTCACGGATTGCACGTTCCACGTCTCGGTGGCATCGCCCAGCAGGTAGCTGATCAAATTCATGAGAAAGCAGCGCTGGAAACGCGTTGTACTGTGCTCGGACACCTACAGCGGGGCGGCGCACCCACACCTTTTGACCGCTGGCTGGCCACTCGTTACGGCGCTGCCGCCGTCCGTCTCGCCTCCGCGGGCAAACATGGCCTGATGGTCAACCTACGCGGACGCCACGTCGGGGCTATTCCGCTCGAAGAAGCGCTCGCAAAAACGCCCAAACTGGTCGACCCAGCCGGGGAGCTGGTCACCACCGCACGCGGAATGGGAATTGTCTTCGGAGACGAGTAGCGGAAAAACAAAAGGCCGCCCGAAAAGGAGCGGCCCGTTGCCACGCCGGGGCTTATCTCTATGTGAGACGGAGGAGCACCCCGGCGCTGGTCGTACTGTGACTTATCATGGGCACCACCTCCCGTTCTGAATAATAGCTTCAAATCAATGAATGTACGCCCACGCAGATGACGCCATGATTATGCCAGACCCAAATACCAATGTCAACCCGAGACACATCCCGTGCTGGTTGGCCGCCGTTGTCACTGGCCCATAATGGTCAAAACGGTCGGAAAGTTCACGCTATTGACCCTCTATTTGTCCGTGCTAGCACTTAGCGGATGCCAAGGAGCCAGCACACCGACGAGTATCACGCCGGCTGAACTCCCGACCACAAGCACGGCTCCGGTCGCACCTGCAACCGCGATCATGATACCCACGGCCACCGAAGAGCCCTGCGAAAACGACGCTGTGTTCATGGCGGACCTGACCATCCCGGACTTCAGCGAAGTGATGCCCAGAGAATCCCTGCGCAAGTCATGGCAGATTCGCAATACGGGCAGCTGCTCGTGGGGAACGGGATACTACGTAGTTTTCAGAGAAGGCCATGCGATGACCGAGCACTTACAGCACGCTCTCTATCCAGCCCGACCGGAGACAAACGCCGTGGTGCAAATTGATATGACTGCGCCCAAGACTCCCGGAGATTATCAGGGCTTTTGGCGTCTGTACGACCCGGAGGGAAAAGTGTTTGGCCACAAGTTGTTCATAAAAATCAAAGTCGTTCCTGTTTCCGCCACGTCCACTGCCCCTTAATCCTACCGCGCAAAAACACCGCTTGGTTACGTACCCTCCTCCCACGAGTTAAGGTACTTCACCTGTTCCGCAGTGAGAACGTCAATTGCCACACCAATGGCCTCCAGCTTCAGGCGGGCGATTAACCGGTCCACCTCTTCCGGCACAACATAGACCTCGTTTCCCATCTCCTGACTATGCTTGAGCAAATATTCGGCGCTAAGCGCCTGGTTTGCAAAACTCATGTCCATTACACTGGCAGGATGACCCTCAGCAGCTGCCAGATTAATCAACCTTCCCTCGCCTAGTAGATTGATTCGCCGCCCGTCCGCAAGTGTAAATTGCTCCACAAATTCGCGCACCCGGCGTGCTTTGCCCTCCGACATATCCTGTAGCGCAGGTATGTTGATCTCCACATTGAAATGACCGGAATTGGAGATGATCGCACCGTCCTTCATTGCTTCAAAGTGAGGGCGGTCAATCACATGTTTGTCACCTGTCACGGTGCAGAATAAATCCCCCAGCGGGGCCGCCTGCATCAGCGGAAGCACCCGGAATCCATCCATCACTGCCTCAAGCGCTGCGAGCGCATCCACCTCGGTGACAATCACGTTTGCGCCCATTCCAGCAGCGCGCCTTGCCAGTCCCTTGCCGCACCATCCATATCCGCAGACGACAAAGGTCTTCCCGGCCAGAAGTATGTTGGTGGCGCGCACGATGCCATCAAGCGTACTCTGACCCGTGCCATAACGATTGTCGAAGAGGTGTTTGGTCATTGCGTCATTGACCGCCATCACCGGAAACTTTAGGGCACCGTCCTTGGCCATAGCCTTCAAACGAATAACACCTGTGGTTGTTTCCTCAGTGCCGCCCACGATTTCACTTATCTGACCTAAGCGTTCTTTGTGCAGCGTACTCACTAGGTCAGCACCGTCATCCATGGTTATCTGTGGACGATGGTCGAGGGCGGCATTAAGGTGATTGTAATAAGTCTCGCTGTCCTCGCCTTTTATCGCGTAGACTGGAATCTCGTCATGAACCACCAACGAAGCGGCTACATCATCCTGAGTAGAGAGCGGATTGGAGGCACATACGACCACATCCGCCCCACCCGCCTGCAGGGTGCGCATCAAGTTCGCTGTCTCGGTGGTGACGTGCAAACACGCAGCCATCTTTACGCCCTGCAGTGGCCGTTCTTTTGCGAAGCGCTGCCTTATATGCCTCAGAACCGGCATTTCCTGCTCAGCCCATTCGATACGGTGCCGCCCACCGGGGGAAAGGTCGGCGTTTTTTACACTAAATTCCATTGCATAGTTCTCCTTTGAATTTTCAGGTATTGGATCGTTTGTTGACAGATTCGTGAAATTGTCAACCATACTTGTTCATCAGTGCTACTCCGACAGTACATCAAGTGCTCCCCTATCATCAAAGTGAATCCGAAAACGGTCAGCGAACGCGGACGGTGTGTAAACGTGATTCTGCGTGCCCACCTGCTCGAGGCAATAGGTGGCCGCCAGGGCCCCGACCAGACCACACATTTCCCAGGAAAAATCTAGCGCCACTCCACGCAAAAAACCACCGCGAAACGCATCTCCAGCTCCAGTGGGGTCGCGCACATCTTTTGTCGGGAAGGCTGGAGTCTCGTTACGTGTACCTTCTGCGATAATCACCGCCCCTTGTTTGCCGCGCGTTATCCCAAGGACCGCACACAATTCTACAATACCTTTTTCGTCTATATCAAGTTTTTTCTCTATCAAACTGAACTCGTAAGCGTTTACCAAAATCATATGAGCGCCACTGATGCCTGTGTACAGGTCCTCCGATTCCATGCTCACAATCTGTTGACTGGGATCGTACAGATAGGGAATATTCAATTCCTGGCATTCGCTCACGCGGGCACGCATCGCTCCGGGATCATCGGGAGATATCACTACCAAATCTGGCGTAAAAGGAAGTTCTGAGACCTTAAGTTGGGCAGCATACGCCATCGCCCCTGGATAAAAAGAGGCGATCTGTGCATTGCTCAAATCTGTATTCGCGAAGAACGATGCAGTGAATTCATCGGAAATCTCTACAATTCCACTGGTGTCTACGCCGATGCTATCTAGAGCAGCTCGATATTTGGTAAAGTCATGTCCAACTGTACCAAGTACTGTAGCTTTGCCCTTAAGAAGTGCATAGTTGTAGGCGCTGTTTGCCGCCGTACCACCCCGTTGGCGGGTCATGCTGTCGGTTAGGAAGCTGAGGCTGAGAGAATCTAGTTGGTCAGGTAGAATATGGTCCCTAAAATGGCCAGGAAAAGTCATCAAGTAATCAAATGCTATCGAACCAGAAAATACGATTCGCATATCACATCATCCCTCCCTAAAAACCGGTGAAAATCCCATTCTGTCGCGCAAGATAACGCGGAGTGCCCTAGCCCCGTCAAGCGCACGGATTTTCTTTCCCTGCGAATAAGAGCGCGGATGGTAGTGCAGCGCTACCTCATGCACGGTATGCCCGGCCAGAAGTAATTTGTCCACCAGTTCAAAATCCAGATCGAAGCCATTGCCCTCCAAATATAGGGATTTGAGCACATCGCTGCGTACCATTTTTATGGCGGTGGCCACATCGGTCAACTGGCTGCCATAGAGCAGATTAGTCACCGCAGTCAGCAGACGCACGCCCAGAAACGCATGGTAATAGATATACTGGGGACGACCGCCCAGCACGCGCGAACCGAGCACTGCAACAGCACTTTCACTTTGAGCCTTGCGCAACAGCAAGGGTAACTGGTCGGGATGGTATTCTAGATCAGCGTCCTGAATAACCGCATAATCGCCACTCAACCGTCTGATGGCAGTACGAATGGAGCCACTCTTCCCAATATTGCGCGCGTTCAGGATAATTTCGGTATCTGGCCAGCTTCCCGCATCCAGCAATTCTCGTGTCCCGTCAGTGGAACAATTGTCTACCACCAGTACTTCTTTCGTCCAGCCTACACCCAAATCCACCGTCTGAATCTGCTCGAGCACCGTCACGATACTGTCGCGTTCATTGAACGCACACACGATTATGGACAACTTCATTCTCTCAACGCCCGCGTGCGGACGCGATCCAGTCGCGCATAATCACTAGGAAGGCGCGCAACCCATCACGTAACCCGATTTTCTTTCCCTGCGCGTAGGTGCGAGGCTCAAAATCGATGGGCACCTCGGCAATCCTTTCCGTCGCCAGCGCAAGCTGGTTGCTCAACTCAAAATCCAGATCAAACCCTGAACAGCGCAGCTGCAGCGCTTGCAGCAGTTGCGTCCGCACCAACTTGTAATTCGTTGCCACATCGGTGAAGTTAGCTCCAAAAAACCTGTTGGTCAGCCAGGTTAGGGTGCGCACTGCCCAGTAATTCACGGCGTAATGGTGATAGCGTTTGCCGCCAAGAACCCGCGAACCGTAAACCACATCGAGGTCATCCGCCAGCGCACGAGCCAACAGAGTTGCGTACTGGCGAGGGTGATATTCCAAGTCGGCATCCTGCGTGATTGTGAAATCCCCACTACACAACGGAATAGCGGTGCGCACCGAATGACCTTTGCCCCGATTTTCGGGCTGCATAATGACGCGCGTATTGTCGGCATGGTAGTCGCGCAACATCTCCCGGGTTCCATCTGTGGAGCAGTTGTCCACCACGACTATTTCCCTCTCCCAGCCGACACCGAGTTTGGCCAATTGGACGCGCCGCAAGACATCCATGATTGTGGCGCGTTCGTTGAAAACACAGATGATTATCGAAAGCTTCACCTGAGCTCCGCCCGCATGAAATCAGCGAACACTTCCAGCATATAGTCTATGCGCGCCTCATCCAGTCCAGGGTACACCCCGACGAAGAAAGTGGAGTGCAACACACTATCGGAAACCTGAAGCTCGCCCACGACCCGGCAATCAATCCCGGAGTACCCCGGCTGGCGTAGTATGTTCCCCGCGAACAGCACCCGTGTTTCCACTCTGGCACCCTCAAGGTGACGCATTAGCTGCTGTCGATCAAATGGCGCGCTGGCGCGCACAGTTATTGGAAATGCAAACCAGGACGGGTCCGATTTAGGGTGCCAGCACGGCAGCAGCAGCTGCTGTTCCCATTCACGCAATCCCGAATACAGTCGCTGGAAGTTTCTTTTTCGCGCGGCCACGAAATCGGGGAGTTTCTCCAGCTGAGCCAGACCGAGTGCAGCCTGCGGGTCAGTCAATTTCAGGTTGTACCCAATCTCGGTGAAGAAATAACGCTGGTCGTCACTGCCCGACGCCCGACCCCAGTCGCGCACGCTACGGGCAATGCGCGCCAAGCGAGGGTCGCTGGTGCACACCGCTCCACCCTCCCCTAGCGTGATGTGGTGCGCGGGGTAGAAACTGAGTGTGGACACTTCACCGAACGTGCCTAGCATCTGACCATCAAAGGTGGAGCCAAGCGCATCACAGACATCTTCAATCAGAATCAGGTCGTGCTCGTGCACTATCGGCATAATGGCGTCCATATCGGCTGGATTCCCGAGCGTGTGCGCAAACATCAGCGCACGCGTCTTCTCCGACACGGCGGCACGGATCTGCTCAGGATCGGGATTGTAATCTCCAGGTGTACAATCGACGAACACCGGAATCAACCGATTTTGCACCAGCGGCGCCACTGTAGTAGGAAATGACATGGCAGGCACGATAACTTCGTCACTCGGACACAGGCGGCGCCCGCCGCGGCGCTCAGAACAAAGCGCCGTAACAGCGACAAGATTGGCGGATGAGCCAGAATTGACTGGCACAATCTCACGCACACCAAGGAATTCACCTAGCTTTTGTTCGAATTCTTGCGCGTATGGCCCCTCGGTCAACCAGAAATCTAACACCGCCGCCACCATGCGGTTCATGTCGCTCTCATCGAAGACGCGCCCACCATATTGTATGCGCGTTTGCCCGGGTATGAATTCGCCGGGAGCGTGTTCCAGCCGGAAGTATTCTGTTACCTTCTGCGCAATATCAGCGCGCAAACGCTGTCTATCAGTCACGATGCACCAGCGCTGACCAGCGCGCGCAAGCTTTCCACCAGCCCGGTGAGCGCGCGCCAGCCGGTCAATCTTTCGGTACGGTCAGCATCGGCAACCGCACGCATATCCTCCCCAGACTGGTACGGAAGCGCACCGAAAAGCAGGCGCCCGTAGATGCCGGCGAACTTGAAGAGCATTCGTACCGTTTCGCGCAACGAGGTGCCTTTACCAGTGCCAATTTCAATTGTTGCTGCCAGCACAAGCTCGGATCGAACCATTGCCAACAGTCCCGAGACTACGTCCTCAACGGACACCCAGTCACGCAATTGTTCTCCCGGAAAGAGCGGGAATTCATCCCCAGACCGAGCAGCCACCAGAGCAGCCGGAAGCACGTTACGCGCGGACTCACCCGTT
>Ga0310120_10001173_pt1 | contig 19881 bp, 15 predicted proteins | sample CB27_AW_983_MG_FD_203506 | JGI IMG/M metagenome (GOLD analysis project Ga0310120, IMG submission 203506) | Marine microbial communities from Western Arctic Ocean, Canada - CB27_AW_983 | ecosystem: Environmental > Aquatic > Marine > Oceanic | place: Canada: Western Arctic Ocean | collected...
AGACCCAGTTTCCAGGAAGTGACAGTGCCCCGCCCATGGTAACTCGGCGACAGTAACTCGGCGACAGTAACTCGGCGACAGTAACTCGGCGACAGTAACTCGGCGACAGTAACTCGGCGACAGTGACTCGGCGACAGTGACTGTACCGCCAACGACGATACGACTCGCCGACAGTGACTCCGACAGTGACTCCGACAGTGACCGTCCCGCCAGCGATACCCCGCCAGCGATACCGCCCGCTGAGAGTCAACGGGATTCAGGGTTCGAAATGCGACGAGGCGCGGCCTGCTGTCGCAGCAACGAAGTGATTGGTAGCGGATCGTCCCGATATTTCCGTAGCTGGCCGTTACTCTTTTGTCTACAATCCGCCCCTCAAAGTAGAGAAACCAAGACGGGTTCATCTTCTACATTAAGGGATGCAAGTCACATGACAAAGCGGTTCGCAAAGCAACGGGCCAGGAGGACGACACTACCGCGTCAGTTGCATCGGCACGGTCCAGAGCGACTGGAACCGCGATTGGTCCTGAGTGGTTCGAGCCACCCTAACACGACCGATTCATCCGCATTGGCCGACGTCGACAACGAGTTGGACGAACTTGCGGTGAATATCTCCGCGGCGGACGACAACTACTTCTCGACCGCTCAGGATCTCGGCACGTTGGCGACCGCCTGGCAAATTGATAATTCCGTCGGCCGCCGGGACATTAGCGACGTTTACCAGTTTGAGTTGACCGGAATCGCCGACGTGACGGTCGGGTTGACCGGCCTCCAGTCCGACATCGACGTGTTTCCCAGCGTGAGCTACTTTGGTGGCCAGGCGGATTGGAGCGTGAACTCCATTAACGCGCCGGAGTCCTGGGCAGTAGGCTACACCGGCAGCGGAGTCGTGGTGGCGATTGTCGACACGGGCATTGATTTGGGACACGTCGACCTTGATTCCAACATCTGGACCAATCGGGATGAGATTCCGGGCAATGGCATCGACGATGACCGCAACGGCTATACGGACGATCTGTACGGCTGGGATTTTTCCAATGACGACAATCACCCTCGGGACGGTAACAATCACGGCACCCATGTGGCAGGAATCATCGCCGCCGAAAACAACGGTATTGGTGCGACCGGGATCGCCTTCAACGCCACGGTGATGCCGGTTCAAGTATTAAGCGGATCGGGAAGCGGCTCCTCCTACGATGTGGCCGCTGGAATTCGTTACGCGGTGGATAATGGCGCCGACGTAATTAACCTCAGCTTGGGAAGCGGTGGTGTCAGCCGAAGCATCCACTCGGCATTGGCCTACGCCCAGCAGCAGAACGTCTTCGTGGTTGCGGCCGCCGGAAACAACGGCGGCTCCTCTCCGAACTACCCAGCCCGCTTCGCGGAGAGCCTCACGAATGTCATTTCCGTGGGTGCATATAGCCAATCGAATCGTATCGCCAGCTTCAGCAACGACGTCGGTGCGACGAACACGGTCCAGGTCGATGCACCCGGAGTAGGTGTCTACAGCACTATTTCCGGGAATGGCTATGCCTACTATAGCGGCACCAGCATGGCGGCGCCGCAGGTCGCTGGATTAGCGGCGCTGGCACTTTCGGCGAATCCAAATTTAACCGCTTCGCAGCTTCGCGATTTTGTCGAACGCGGCGCGGACCGTGACATATCCCAATCCGATGCGGTAGGTGGTGTTAACGCGGCAATCACGGTGGCCCAAGCGAGGGCTTCATCGACCAGTCACCCGTCGTCCGCCAATGCGAGCAATGCGAACGCAATAGCCAACAACTCCCAATGGACTTTGGGGAATACCACGTCGCAGCGCCGAATGAAATGGTACACCAACATTCATCCGGATTTTGCCGCTGAGCCAATCAGCCAAAAGCCAGTCGACCAAGCCTCGATCGCATCGCATGCCTTGGTTGGCGCGAATGCGTCCCATGTTGAATCCGATCCGGTGGTCACTGACCAGCTGCCGTCGCGGGCCATCGAAAGCCTGTTGGTTCGCGAACCAGGCAGCGACCTGGCGGACATGTTGGCCAACTCGTTGAGCCGTGATCTTCAAACAGAGGCCAACTTGGACTTGGCTCTCGGGGAGGACAGCGAAAACGACACCTATGAAAACGGTAGAGTCGCGTGAACCGAGTGACCAATCAACCAATTCGTTGCGACTATCTGGCTGAATAGCGCACGCAACGCCTTTCGCATCGGCAACTCATTGCTGATTGTCGGAAAACCCAGGGACGCCGTTTTCGAAGCCTTCCAGTTCCGGCAGGCCGAGCGTAGTGTCCTCATCCACATCCACATCGACCTCGTCCAACTCGGTCGCGTCCGTCGACAACCTTAAGAGGAGGTAAATGGCTGTGGCGGCACACCAAAAGTAGCTGTAAGAAAACCCAGTCGCGACGCTACGAACGGTAGCGACGTTGAAAGCCACGCATCTTGCTCCAGCGGAAAACATGCCACTCGGCCCAACTTCTTCGCCCGCTTCGGTGAGGGTACCGGCCGTGGAAGAGTTGGCCACCGCAACCAGCGTCTCGATCCTTTCGGCACCGGCTCCCCAGGAAGCCCCCCAATAGGTGATCGAGATCACCGTCTCGGAAAAGCCCCAAACGACCAGCCACCCTAAGGTTCCCAATGCCGCAGCCAAAAGCGCATAGAAGAGAAAGTGCAATGGACGTTGGAAGGTGTAGGCATAACTGCGGCTGATGGCATCGAAAGCATCCGAACATTCGCATCCAAGAGCTCCCCACATGAGTGGCCAACCGAACAGAAGGCCCACCGCGCCGATAGTCATCAAAATGCCTCCGACGATGACGGCGAACCACAAGAGTCCGCTCACGAAGATTCCAAAGTCGGTCAGCATCAACCACCCCAACGCCATCATTGGCAAGGCGATCCCCGCAATCACTGCCATCGAGAAGAGAGGCGCTCCGACGTAAGCGGGGAACTTCAACCGCGCGTGAGATAGCGCGTCGTGTAGCCTGACTCGCTGGTGAAGAGCCAGTTGCATGGCGGCGATTCGTGAAATCGCGCCTCCGAAAAGCGACCAGACAAGCAAGCTCCCGAGGCCGCCGAAGAATAGGTAGCCGTTTTCTCGCCATCCACGGTGACGGTGGAAGAGCCTCACCAGCGGCAGTGCCAACTGCGTGGGGACGCCAATCACCGGATCCAGTGGAGCTGGAGGCAGCCGCACACCCTCCCTCGCGGCCCATTCCATTAACGGATTGGGCCGGCAACAGTCCGCGGCGTGACAGCGGTGCCCGGGCCAGCGGCTCAAGGAGCAGCGATTGGCTAACCGATATTCCTCGGTGACCGCAGCTGTCCCATCGGCGGCTTGCGTTGGGAAAACAGCATCGGCGGCGCGCCAAATCCCGCTGGTCACCACTACAGCCACGGATGCCAAAAACAAAACGTGAATGGAGACGGCAACGCCGAATACACGGAAGAGAATGAGCCACGGACAACCGTCACGCCACCATGCTTCTCGAATCGCCGCGGCGTCTTGCGACATAACTCCCCCTCCTCGTTGACGTTTTCATGGGTCGGTACACCTAGCCAAACAACTTGAGACGTCACTTTGGATACGCTGTGGCTCCACGGCCCGTGGCAGCCGGGACTGGGTCCGCAGTCGGTTGGGTCGGCAGCTTGGATAACCGCGAGTTCAGTTGATTTCGGACTCGACATCTTTGTCTCTTTCGAGGTCGGCAGGCATGCCATATTCCTCGTTCAACCATCGACCCAGATCAATTTGGTGGCAGCGTCGGCCACAAAACGGCATCGACGGTGAATGCTCCGAATCGAACTTCGTGTTACAGATTGGACAGCTAATGGCGACCATGGTGCGATTCAATCAGGTTTGGTATCCTTGCCTGTCGACTTCTTGGACTGGCTTGCAGACGAATCCGATTTGGACTTCTCGCTCTTTGGCTTGTCTTTTCCGGACGAGGAATCCTCAGACGACTTTTTGTCCTTCTTGGCAGCTTCTTTGTAGGATTCACTACGGTAGTCGGTCTGATAGAATCCAGACCCTTTGAAGACGATAGCGGCTCCTGTTCCGAAAAGCCGCCGCAACTTATTCTTTCCACACTCTGGGCACTTCCGTTTTACCGAATCCGCAATGGACTGAAAAAGCTCAAACTCATGGCCGCAGCCGTTGCATTCGTAGTCATAGGTGGGCATTTTGGCGTACCTCGCCGCCTTTTTTAAGCTTTGTCGCGATTAGGGGTCGCTGGTCACTTTTCTTAGGCTTCGTTTTCCACGACGTCGCTGGACGGACCCTGATCCGCCAGCGTTTCCTCACAAGCTCGCGCCACCACCACTCGTGCGGGGCGGACCACTCGATCGTGCAATCGATATCCAGTCTGTCGAACCTCTATGATCGTCCCAGCTTCCATTTCGTTTGTCTGTCGATGCTCGATGGCTTCGTGCACCTCCGGATCGAAGGCCATTCCGGCGGCCTCAATCACCTCGCAATGGTGGTCTTTGAGAACACTGATCAACTGACCTGACACCATCCGCACGCCGTCAATGACTCCGGACGTTCCATGATCAGCCGAATCGGCTCCCAATGCCAATTGGAGATTGTCGATCACCGGCAGCAGACCACGGAGTAACGGCATGGCTGCATACTTTCGCTCCTGTTCGGCATCTCGCCGAATACGTTTGCGAAAGTTTTCCAGTTCCGCCTGTGAGAGCAGCGTTCGTTTGCGGGCCTCGTCCAATTCCGTTTTGACTTGGGCCAACTCTTCGGCGGGGTTTAGGTGACCTGCTTCAACTTCAGCAGCCTCCATGGAATCCGCAAAATGTCCGTCCACTGCCGAGGATTCTTGTCCGTCGGTAGCCACCTCGGATGGGTCGATCTGTTTTTCTTCGTTCAACTTGGTCACTCCAGTAAGCGTGATACTAATCAACTCCCTGAGTCGTGAAGTAGTTTTTTAGCTTATCGAGAAAGCTCCTGCGCTGTGCGGACACATTGTTCTGTTCCAGCTTGGCCAATTCTCGCAACAACTCTTCTTCTCGTTTATCGATCTTTTTGGGAACTTCGACGTTGGTGCGTATGATCAGGTCACCCTCAGAGCCACCACGAGGGTCCGGCAACCCTAACCCGCTCATGCGGAATACGGTTGCAGTCTGCGTCCCAGCGGGAATATGCAGCTCGGCGGCCTCTTCCAAGGTCGGTACATCAATGGTCGCCCCCAACGTCATCTGGGTGTAAGTGACCGGCATCTCCAACAACAGATGTTTGCCTTCTCGCTCAAAAAGACTGTGCTCGCGGACGTGGATGAAACAATAACAATCACCGGGAGAACCTCCGTAGTGACTTGGTTCGCCTTCGCCGGTCAAGCGAACCTGCATCCCGTCGTCCACACCTGCCGGAATGGAGACGTCCAATTCGATCCTTTCGGCAACCATCCCCTTGCCATTGCAATCGCGGCAAGCGTCGGCGATGATTCGTCCCGAACCTCCGCAGTTTGGACAGGTCGTCTGCACACGGAGTATGCCCGCGGCCTGCACCACCTGGCCATGCCCGCCGCATTGGCGGCACATGATCGGCGCCGAACCGGGCTTGGCACCGCTCCCTTCGCAACGGGTGCAAGGTTTGCTGCGTTCGAATTTGACCGTCTTTTTGACACCGCGAGCTGCCTCTTCGAGCTCCAGCACGACCTCCGTCTTTAAGTCACCACCCTTCCGCCGCCGGCCACGACGTCGTCCACCGCCAAAGATGTCGCCAAAGATGCCGCCACCGCCGCCAAAAATATCGCCGAACGCATCGAAGATATCTTCGACATTCGAGAAGCCGGCTCGTCCACCGGATTCGACACCAGCGTGGCCGTACTGGTCATAGCGACTCTTCTTCTCCGCATCGCCCAGAACCTCATAAGCCTCCGCCGCTTCCTTGAACTTCGCCGTAGCCGCTTCGTCGTTGGGGTTGCTGTCCGGATGGAACTGGATGGCTAACTTACGATAGGCCGAGGCAATATCGCGCTCGCCGGCATTACGATCAACGCCCAACACTTCGTAGTAGTCGCGTTTACTTGACATAAAGGAATTCTACGCGTGGGTCGGTATTCGGGGGATGCGAATCCGTCCGCCCAACAGATGTCAGCCCCAATCCGGCATTGATCTTGGACGCAGCCTGGAAACGTCGTCCGGCGCCACGCTTCACTCAACAGGCCACTTCGCATCGCGAGTGGCCTGCTGGGAAAAAATCGTGGTCGTACCGGGCGGTTGGGCATTCGCGGTTTTAGCGAACGCTGCCTTCAATCTGCTGCTTCTCCTTGTCGTCATCTTCTAGATTAGTCACCATCACCTCGGTCGTGAGCAGCAGCCCAGCGATGCTAGCGGCATTGGCCAACGCGGTTCGCACCACCTTGACCGGGTCGATCACACCAGCTTTGAACATATCCACATATTCACCGGAGTTCGCCTCAAAGCCCTGATTGGTCGACTTTTGCATGACTTCGTCAGCCACCACCGAACCGTCGCGACCGCCGTTGTCCACGATCTGCTTCAGCGGCGACGTGAGCGCCTTCTCGATGATCTTCACGCCGATCTTTTCGTCACCACGGGCCGACACACTTTCCAACACCGACTGGGCGCGAACCAAAGCCACACCACCACCGGGAAGGATGCCTTCCTCCACGGCCGCGCGGGTCGCATGCAACGCGTCTTCGACACGAGCCTTTTTCTGCTTCATGTCGGCTTCCGTCTCCGCACCGACCGAGACGACGGCGACACCACCGGTCAACTTCGCCAACCGCTCCTGGATCTTCTCGCGATCGTACTCGCTGTCCGTGTCTTCGATCTGCCGACGAAGCTGGGCGATCCGTTTTTGGATTTCCTTGGTATCGCCCGCGCCTTGGACCAGCGTCGTGTTGTTCTTGTCGATCGTGATCCTCTTAGCAGTCCCCAGATGATCCAGTGTGAGGCTCTCCAGCTGAATACCCAAGTCCTCGCTAATCATCGTCCCGCCAGTCAAAGTGGCAATGTCACTCAACATGGCTTTGCGGCGATCACCAAATCCTGGCGCCTTCACTGCACAGACGTTCAACACGCCCCGCAAGCGATTGACAACCAAAGTCGTCAGCGCCTCGCCATCGACGTCCTCCGCGATGATCAACAGTGGTCGGCCCGTCTGGCTGACCTTTTCGAGAATCGGAATCAAGTCGCGCAGTCCACTGATCTTCTTCTCGAAAATCAGGATTAGTGCGTCTTCCAATTCACATTCCATCTCCGCCGTCTTGTTAATGAAATAGGGCGAGATAAATCCCTTGTCGAACTGCATTCCCTCGACAAGCTCCAACGTTGTCTCAGCCGTCTTGCCCTCTTCGACCGTGATGACGCCGTCTTTGCCAACCTTCTCCAACGCATCGGCTAACAGTTCACCAATGGAATGGTCGTTGTTTGCGCTGATGGCGCCGACATTGGCAATTTCGTCCTTCTTTGAAACAGGCTTGGACATCTCCAACAGAAAGTCTCCGACGGCCGAAACCGCCTTCTCGATCCCACGACGGATCGCCGCCGGATTGCTACCGGCGACAATGTTGCGAATGCCTTCGCGAAAGATGGCTCGTGCCAGAACGGTCGCCGTCGTGGTCCCGTCGCCTGCCATATCCGATGTCTTGGAGGCCACTTCGTTGACCAATTTGGCCCCCATGTTCTCAAAGTGGTCTTCCAGCTCGATCTCTTTGGAGACCGTCACGCCGTCCTTGGTCACGGTCGGACCACCAAAGGACTTGTCAATGATCACATTACGACCGGTCGGGCCCATCGTGATGGCCACCGCGTCCGCCAATTTGTCGATTCCACGCAGCATTTTTTGCCGAGCATGGTCCTCGAATAGAAGTTGTTTTGCCACGCTTGTGATTCCTTATCTTAGGATCGTTGAGATTGAGTCGTTGTCTTGCGGATGATTCGCGGCTGGTCCACCTGCCATCCCGCTGCCGTCATTTTTCACGGCCAAACCAACGCCGCAATTAAGAAACCTTTGCCAATATGTCACTCTCTCGGAGGATCTTAACCTCATCCCCGTCGACCTCGATGTCGGTGCCGCCGTATTTGCCGTAGATCACCTCGTCGCCGATGCCGATAGTCAGCGAGCCTCGCTCACCACTGTCCAACAACCTGCCAGGACCGACAGCCAGCACGGTGCCGCGCTGCGGTTTTTCCTTCGCCGAATCAGGCAGTACAATGCCCCCCGCGGTCATCTCTTCAGCTTCAATCGGTTCCACAATAACTCGATCATCCAGTGGTCGGACCTTTGGTTTGGCCATTTTTAAAATTCCTTATTGCTATGTTTGATTTATGAAAATCCCAGGCACGCCCGCGCCCAAGGATCATGAAGTCGTTTCTACATCATTCCAGGCATTCCGCCCATGCCGCCCATGCCGCCCATGCCTTCCATGCCACCCATGCCACCCATGTCGGGCGCGCCGCCGCCCATGCCGTGGTCATGGTGGTCGTGCCCGCCTTCTTCTTGGGGCTCAGGGATTTCAGTGACCATCGACGAAGTCGTGAGCAGCAGAGAAGCGACGCTCGCGGCGTTTTGCAGTGCGGTCTTCACAACCTTGGCAGGATCAATCACGCCCGCCGCAATCATGTCACCGTATTTGTCCTTGTCCGCGTCATAACCGTCGTTCTTTCCCTTGAGCTGACGAACACGGTTCACGACCACAGCGCCGTCGAGACCAGCGTTCTCAGCGATTGCACGCAACGGTTTGTCGAGGACGTTGCGGATGATACTAGCACCCATATCTTCGTCCCCTTCCAAGCCCAGCTTACTGAGTGCCTTCTCGCAACGGATAAAAGCAACACCGCCGCCGGGGACGATACCCTCGGCCAACGCTGCCGACGTAGCGGCTTTGGCATCCTCCAACAGAGCCTTTCGCTCCTTCATCTCCGTTTCTGTCGCCGCACCGCAGTTAATCTGCGCCACGCCGCCGGCCAACTTGGCCAAACGCTCTTGCAACTTTTCGCGGTCGTAGTCGCTGTCGGTCACATCGATTTCTCGGCGAATCTGATCCGCCCGGCCATCGATCTCCTCCTTCTTTCCGGCTCCCTTGACGAGTGTCGTCTCGTCGGAGCTGATCTTGATCTTCCTGGCTCGACCCAAGTCGGAAAGCTTCACACTGTCCAACTCAATGCCCAAGTCCTTGAAGACTGGCGTGGCACCGGTCAACACACCTAGGTCGCCCAATATCGCCTTGCGGCGGTCACCGTAGCCGGGGGCCTTCACTGCACAGACGTTTAGTATGCTCCGCATTTTGTTGACCACTAACGTGGCCAACGCCTCACCCTCGACATCCTCGGCGATGACCAACAGCGACTTATTCGCCTTGCTGACCGCCTCGAGAAGCGGCACCAATTTTTTGGCCGAAGAAATCTTCTCCTCAAAGAGCAGGACAAAACAGTCCTCCAGCTCCACCACCTGATTGTCCGGATCGGTCACGAAGTGAGGCGACAAAAAGCCTCGATCGAATTGCATCCCCTCCACGACTTCGACGGAGGTTTCGCTGCTGCGACCCTCTTCGACCGTAATCACGCCATCCTTGCCGACCTTAACGAACGCCTCGGAAAGTACACTTCCGATGGAGCTGTCATTATTCCCAGCAATCGTTGCGATCTGCTGGATCTCTTTCTTACTTTTTGCGTCGATCGGCGTGGAAATCTTGGTGATTTCCGTCGCCACTGCTTCGGCCGCCCTGGCGATCCCTCGCGATAGTGCCATCGGGTCAGCCCCGGCGGCAATCATCTTCAACCCTTCCCGAAAAATAGCTTCCGACAATACGGTCGCCGTTGTGGTGCCGTCACCAGCCACATCGTTTGTCTTAGTGGCCGCCTCCTTGACCAATTGAGCCCCCAGATTCTCATTGGGATCATCCAAATCGATGTCCTCCGCAACGGCGACACCGTCTTTAGTGACCTTGGGAGAACCCCAGCCCTTATCCAGAACCGCATGGCGGCCGCGGGGCCCGAGCGTGCTACGAACTGCTCGCGTGAGTTTCGTCACGCCTGATAGCAGAGATTGGCGAGCCTCGTCTTCAAAAACCATTTTTTTTGCCACGTCGAGTTTCCTCCTGTCGCAAACTTCGTTCATGTGTCCGTCATTCCATTGAGAACTGGGCTGGCTTTCGCTTCTAACGCCGTAGCTCAATGGACCCTGTAGATCGTCTAGCCAGTGATTTCTTCCGCCTGATTTCCTCTGTCCGATTTCCTCTGTCTGAATTTCTTCTGTCTGGCCAAGGCCCGCGGTTTCCCGAAACTGCACACCATTTTTGGCAGATCCCGAGCCTTGGCCCACTCTATAAAGCAAGCGCCGTGCCAATCCGTGGAGATTGCCTGTAAACCTTTTGAAATCAACAAGTTACTGTGATTGACCCACCGTGCAACGATTCGGCCCTAACGAAAATAGAGTTACAAGTATGCCAATATGGCAGCAGCTACGAATTCGCAAGCAGACGGATCTAAAAGTGGGTGGCTAAACACGAGTTGAGGGTCGCTATTCCCGTATCAGCTTCGCTCGAATGAGCCTGGATTATCACAATTACAAGGCTTAAACCACAAACAGACTCGAACCGTGCGCGGTTCTGGATCGCCAGATGATCTGATCCTTTTCCGAAACCCGCGAGCGAAACCGGCGTCAGCACGGCTCTTCCTCAAATTCAGTGACTCCCCTGGTGCTGCCATTACACGGGTGACCTGAGCCGGTTTATTTCGCCTGTCCCGCCCGAGAAAAGCCGTTCTAACGCGGCCCGTCGGCCCGAAATAGATTCGTGGGCTGCAGAGAATTTGCTGGTGAAGTCACCCATTTATTGAGCTGGCTAGCGGATTGACCAGTTCGTATTGGCAGGTTTCTGGCCATTTGATACCGTTACGCCCGCCAGTGACAGGCAGAACTGGCGCTGACAGGCAGAATTGGCACGGGTGAGTAGGCGCGGAGGCCATTTCTCGCCGATATTATGAGAAATGGTCCTTGTGCGCTGGGCTGAAAGGCGTGGTGAACCGGACCTGAGTCGATTCCCTAGGCGAACGACGTCCCGGGCCAATAGGCTCGCGGTATTGGATTCAGTCAGAGCCCAAGACAATTTGTGCGTAAGCTCCAAAGTTGCTGATTTAGGCCGTTCACGGAAGGAAGCCGAATTGACCATGCAAGGCAGCAAACAGATTCTCGCGGTCCACATTCGTTGGATGATCCGTCGTGACATGCCAGAAGTATTGGGGATTGAAGACCAAAGCTTCGAATTTCCCTGGTGTGAGGAAGATTTCATACGCTGCTTGCGGCAGCGCAATTGCATCGGCATGGTGGCTGAACATGACGAACGCGTGGTCGGCTTCATGATCTATGAGCTCCACAAATCCCGGCTGCACGTCCTCAATTTCGCGGTCCACCCGGACTTTTGCAAACGGGGCGTCGGCGTGCAAATGATCGACAAGCTGATCGGCAAATTGTCACGCCAGCGGCGCACGCGAATTTTGTTGGAAGTCCGCGAGACGAATCTGGAAGCCCAGCTGTTTTTCCGGGAGGCGGGATTTCGCGCGATTTCGGTGTTGCGTGACTTCTACGATGACACGACGGAAGACGCCTACCTGATGCAGTACGTCTGCCGTGAGACGGAAGTCTTTGCTCCGGTCAACCGTATTACACGGATGGCAGGCTGACGCATCCCTTAAATACGAATGATTGGGGCCTCCAGTTCCTCCATCTGGACAATGGCCACGGAGTGCTGGCGCGCTTAGGTGACTGACAGCGTCAAATTCTTACCGAAAATGACGGCCCCGTCAGCCGCTTTCCGATTTACTTCGAAAAGGTGAATCGCATCGTGATCCACCCGGAGTTTCAGACGACTTCCAGGCTGGACCGCATCGGTTTCCGTACGGCAAACTAACAACTGGTCCTCCTTCGTGCGAACAAACAGATTCATTTGAGCGCCCAGTGTCTCCACGACGTCGACCACAACCTCGACTCCTTCGTCACTCACGGACAAGCTCTCTGGCCGAATTCCCAGCACCACGGAATCGCCAGCCTGCTTGACCAGCGCCTGAGAATGCCTCGGCGTTAGCTCGATGCTTAATCCACCACCTTCAAACTGCCGTCGACTGGATTGCTTAGCCAGCCGCCCATCCACGAAATTCATTGGCGGCATACCGACAAACCCGGCCACGAAGCGATCGACCGGATGGCGATATACTTCTAGTGGCGTGTCGCATTGGTGGATGACCCCGTCGTTCATGACCACCACGCGATCTCCCAAGGTCATCGCCTCTTCTTGATCGTGCGTGACATAGATCGTCGTCGTGCTGAGCTGTTGCTGGAGTCGCTTCAGCTCCGCTCGCGTTGTCACGCGCAGTTTGGCATCCAGGTTGGATAGCGGCTCGTCAAACAAAAACAGCTGTGGATGACGGACGATCGCCCGTCCCACGGCCACCCGCTGACGCTGGCCACCCGACAAAGCCTTGGGTCGCCGATCGAGTAAACCTTCCAGCCCCAGTAGTTCGGTGGCCCATTGCACACGCTGCTGAATCTCGTTCTTGGGAATCTTGCGAAGTTTCAAGGCGAAGGCCAGGTTTTTGTATACCGTCATGTGTGGGTAAAGCGCATAGTTTTGGAAAACCATGGCAATGTCGCGGTCCTTGGGGGGCACATCATTGACGACTCGATCTCCGATGCGAATGTACCCGGCGCTGATCTCTTCCAGACCAGCGACCATCCGCAGGGTCGTACTCTTCCCGCATCCCGAGGGTCCGACCAACACCACGAATTCTTCATCAGCAATCTCCAGGCTTATTCCGTTGACGGCTCGCACCCCACCCTTGTAGGTCTTTTCGACATTTTCCAGCGTCACACGGGCCATGGATTCCTCAGTGATCTATTTCCGTAAATGGCCCGACGACAGTCCGGGATAACTCGGCTGCTGACGAAACCGCTGCTCCAGGAACTGCATCACGCTCAACAGCACGTTATCGCTACAGTGGGGACCGAGCACCTGAACGCCGACCGGCAGGCCGGCGCTACCGAGCTCGACCAACTCCGCGGCGCTGGCGTTCAATGGACGGTGGGCTTGGCTATCGAACTCTTCCAACGGATCGACCGCCCCGGCGGCGATGACACCCGCCGGAATCTGCATCAGATTCCCCAGAAAAGCGTAACTGGACGCCAGCAAACCGTCGACCGATTCGCCGTGAGGAAATGGCGGTAAGCCGAAGGGCGGGCAGATAGCCACATCGAACCGACCCGCTTCCCATTGGGAAGCGAATCGACGGCGATATTCCTCGACCTGATGTGTCACTCGCCAATACTCGTCAGTGCTGCGAACCCTCAGCGCCGACAACAGTTCCGCTTTCCAGGGCGAACCAGACCACTTTGCGGCGATTCGCAAGGGACGTCGGATCCAACTCGGAATGGTCACGGCGCGGTGCAATTGCCGCAGCTGCGGATCCATCGCATCCCCGTTTAGGAAGCGGACCAAATTGGCCCCTCCGTCGCCCGTCAATAACGACAGGAATAAGGTGACCACGTCGCTAATCGCTGGGGGTTGAAACGTTTCGATCTGGGCACCGGCATCGGCCAGATAATCCGCGGCCTCACGAGTCACGCGGCGAATGGCGGGAGAAGGTGAAAAGAAACCATCGTCCTCCCAGACGGCGACCCGCAGCTTCTTGACGTCGACCTGTTCCGGACGTAGTGCCGGACATTGAAACCCGTCCGCGAAGACAGCTCCAGCGGCCGGCCGTTTCAACAGATTCAAGCACATCACGATATCTTCTACGTGCAAAGACATGGGTCCCGCCACGTTTGCGACGGCTGAGATGCCTTGAAAGGCCCGGCGCACCCCTTGCATTGGCAGTAACCCACGGCTCGGCGTAAAACCATGAATGCCACAGAAGTGACAGGGTACGCGAATGCTGCCGGCCAGGTCCGAACCCATCCCCAATGGCGAGGCGCCGACCGACACCAACGCCGCTTCGCCGCCCGAGCTGCCGCCCGGCGTCCGTTCGAGGTCCCAAGGGTTGCTCGTCCGACCGAAATGAGGATTGTCGGTTTCACCGTAGACCATCAATTGCGAGACGTTGGTCTTACCCAACAGAATGGCGCCGGCTCTCTTCAGGCGCGCGACGATCAAGGCGTCCTCTTCGACAACCTGTTTGGCCAGCGTCGGGGTGCCCAAAGTGGTCGGCATGCCAGCCACATCGAAACAGTCCTTGACGGTAACTGGGACGCCATGCAGTGGCCCCAAGACGGCTCCCTCGGCTTGGAGCTCATCCGCCGCCGCCGCCGCCGCCATCGCCTGCTCTGGTCGGTTCACAACCATCGCATTCAGTTGCCCTTCCACGGACTGCAGGTGGTCGATGTGAACCCGCACCACGTCTCGAGACGACACCGCGCCGTCCGCAATCCGTCGGGCCAATTCGGCGGCTCCCAGACCGATCAATTCATCGGAGCTTGGTGACGAAGCCTTTCGATCCCGCGAAGCCTGCTCCATCCGAATAACCCCGGTGCGCCAATCGTCATTCAGCCAAGAATTATCAACGCAACGGTACGGCAAAGCCGCCCCAAATTACCTGCGAGTCAGGGCCGTCATAGCCGGCAATGGATGTGGTGGCGTTTTCTACAATGGAGCCCAATAACAGCACCTTCATGCCATCCTCCAACGGAAGTCGGGCACTCGTCGCCGGATCTTCGCTCGTCAACACGGTCACCATCTGTTTGTCCTTGCCAGCCAGCTGCACGCGACTGGTCGATAAAGCTCCCGACTGAACGACCTCACGAACCAATCCGACGATGTAGATGCCGTTGCTGCTCCGCTTGGACCAGTTGATCCAACCGGCGGCATTGGTTCCGATCGACCTCAAGGTGTCGAGCTCGATCGCCTGACGTTGAAAAAAATCATGCAGGTCGGCCGCGATCGGTTCCAACTGCCGCCACTCGGCAAAGCTGACATGTTCAGCCAAGCGGCAACTGGAGATGTAGAAATCCTTCGCGGCCTCTCGGACTTCGGTGGATCCTTTCGAAAGGGCGGATTCGAGTCGCGCGAAACCCGCTTTAGAATCGTCCAGACTCGCCTGCACGTCCGCCGTAGTAAATCGGTCGACGTCGGTCAACCAAACCGTCGTGGCGACTGGCTCTTCTTGTATCTCAATCCCCAGCGAATAGTCATCCTGCCGCGTGCCGGATTCGATCGATTCATAGTCGAACACGAAGTCGTCCATTGTGTCGCCATCGGCTGGTTCGCTGTCGATAAGCGAATCGTCATCGCCCAAGGGCACTTTGTTGGCGACGACGGGCTCCACGGTCACTGCATTTTCGCCGCTGTCAGCCTGAGCTTGGGCAAACACCTCGCCTATATCGACCTGCCGCGGCACGGCCGAATCGAATCCAGCCGCCAAGCCTGCACCGTCACGCAACTGAGCGGGGACTGCAAATGCCAGAAAACCAGGCATGCGGGCGGCCAGGCCGACCGGATCCTGGCCGAATCCCCACCACAGAATAACCTGTGAGAGGATCACGGCGAGTACGCCGCCGAACGCGACCTGGATCACGGTCTTAAGGGGACTCTTGCCGGTTCTTCCTCGACCCGTTACCGGAGGTGCCATTGTCATGTTGCGGGTTTCGACTGCGGCAATCGCACTTTCCCGCACCTCGTGAGAGACGGCTTCGGCCTCGCCCAGTACCAACTCATCCTCGCGAAGATCGTCGGCGTCCCACTCATCCTGACTCACCACGGCTGACGCAGGCTCCGTCTCGTCCAGCTCTTCCGATGGATCGGCTGCCTCTGGATCGGCTTGGTCCTCCTCCCAATCGAATTCAAATTCGTCCGCTTCCTCGGGACGGCTGTTGACGTCGCCGTAGGGTCCGATGCCGGTCGTCGAGTCCGCCGATGCGGCGGACTCGTCCGGGTCTTGCAACACGCTTTGAATGTCGAAGGAATCATCAACCTCGTCGGGCACAGCGCCCTCATCAGGGATAGCGCCCTCATCAGGGATAGCGCCCTCATCAGGGATAGCACCCTCATCAGGGATAGTGCCGATGGCCGAGACGTCGTCTTCCGAGGTACCCTCGTCATCGGCGATCGTTTCCATCTCGTCCCCGGCACCCACACCGGCCATCGTGCCGATGACCGTTTCGCCGATTTCATCCGTGCCTTCTTCAACCTCGTCGAGGCCAGCGTCGAAGTCGAACGCGTTATCCTTCGCGGAGTCGGGCACACCGTTAAGATTCAATGTGGCCAGCTCCGAAGAATCAAGCGCGTCGTCGGCATCACCCGCCAAGAAATCAGGCACTCCGTCGATAGCCGATTTGACTCTCTCGTCGACCAATTCGACGCCTGCCGCAATGTTGTCGCCCCCATCTTCTTCCTTGTCTTGCGCACCATTGAGAATCCCGCGACCGAAATCATCCGCGTCTTCGTCCGAGGCATGGGAACGAATCTCAGGGCTATCTGTCGGGGAATCGTGCAACGTCGTCGCCTCCGCGAAACTAAATTCCGAGTCGCACATGGGGCATGTAAACCGGTCCTCGGCCGCGGTATCACTGGGAAGCGCTAAGGATTGATTACATATTGGGCAAGTTGGTGTCATGGATTACTCCGCAATACGGTCCGGACTGGTCCGAATGGAATTTGGGTCAACTGAATCTTCGTTCGATGAAATCGGGGTCCTATTCCGTACCTATAGCGATCGCGACCATCCATGAAACCAGCTGGACAGCCGCCAGCGGCAACGATCGCAAGATACTTTAATTGGAGAAGCAGGCGTCGGCCCTGTCCGACTGCAACCAGTTCAAAAAGGTACTCCCGATATAAAAACAGCTCTGCTACCAAACTAGCTCACCGCAGTTAAGTTTAACCAATACCACGGACTTTCCTAGGGTCGAGACCAACGTCACGGCGCGAATAGGCCTCGCATCAGCCCGGTTTTAGCCATGGCAGCGACTTTCTTGGTTTCACAGTCGCTACAACCGATACAAAGGCCCGATTTTGCCCCGCAGGTAATTTAGCAACGGTTCACTGGTCGCCGGACGACCGGTCACTTCGTGGACGAGCTCTTGGGAGTTGTAGCACTGGCCTTTCGCGTGCACCTTGGCTCGCAGCCACCTCAACAACTCCCCAAAATCGCCACGGCCCATTTGCGTATCGAGATCTCCAATTTCGGAATGGATGGCGTCAAAAATCTGAGCCGCGTACATATTCCCCAAGCTGTAGGTGGAAAAATATCCGATCATCCCGCCACTCCAATGAATGTCTTGCAACACCCCGTCGGCATCGTTGGTTGGACCGATCCCCAACTTCTCCCGGTACTGTTGATTCCAGGCTTCCGGCAAGTTCGCGACATCCAGTTCACCATTGATGAGCGCTTGCTCCAATTCGAATCGGATGAGAATGTGCAGATTGTAGGTCACCTCGTCCGCTTCCACCCGAATCAATGACGGACGAACGCGATTGATCGCCCCATAGAAATCATCGAACGGCACATCGCCTAAAGCCGCGGAAAAAGTCTGTTGGGCAATTGGATAAAAGTGTTGCCAAAATGGTCGTCCACGCCCCACTTGATTTTCCCACAATCGCGATTGGGATTCGTGGATTCCCAACGACGCGAAACGCCCAGGCGGCAATCCAAATTGGTCCTGCCGAAGTCCTTGTTCGTAGAGCCCGTGACCCGTTTCATGCAGGATGCCAAAAAATGAAGTCGGCCAATAACTTTGATCGTAACGGGTCGTGATCCGACAGTCGCCTGGTCCCAGTCCACAACAGAACGGGTGCGCTGCAACATCCAATCGTCCGGCGCCGAAGTCGAAGCCGATCAGCCGGGCGGCTGCCAACCCCAGCGACTCTTGTGCGGTCACTGGATATTCACGTTGGAGTAGGCTTGCTGGTGGCTCGCGTCCCGAGCCAACCACATCTTCAAGCAGTGTGACCAGTGCGTCGCCCAACGGCTCAAGCGCTTGACGTACCTCGCTTGTCTTGGCCTCAGGCTCATACTCATCCAGTAAGGCATCGTATCGACATTCTTCCCACCCCAGCGCGTCTGCCTTTTCACGACAGAGTGCGACGATCTGTTCCAAAATCGGCGCGAATCGACCGTAGTCGTCCGCTCGCCGAGCCTCGACCCAAGTTTGTTGCCCCACGACCGACATCCGAGCCAATTGTTCCACCAGCTCTTGCGGCAATCGCAAATTCTTTTCGTACTCGCGGCCCAGCTGTCGAATGGTTGCCCCTTCGTCGCTGTGCGGATCGTCGGCCAACGGCGAGTCACGCAATTCGGCCAGGCACTCGCCGATACGGGGATCGGTTTGGCGGGCATGAACCAGTCCAGCCATGAGACTGGATTGGTCCGCCCGCAGTGGGGCGCCCCGCGCCGGCATTTTCGTCTGTTCATCCCACCCTAACAGCTCCGTGACGGACTCCAAGAGAGCCGATTCACGACAGTAATCTTGTAGTTTTTCGTAGCTGGCTGCATGCATAGCATTCACCGTTATACCTCCCAAAATCCTAAGCCACGTTAAATCCACCCAGTCCAATTGGCCGACTATAAAGATACCCCACCGTGGCATGCTCCTGACCAGCCTACCACACGTAAAATCCCTCTTCGCTGACCCCTATCCCACCTCATCTGGCCCACATTCGCAACCCGACCGCCTGCCGTGCCTCCGAAGATATCCTTCCCCAAACGCGTCGGCCCTCGTGCCGTTGAAAGTTGTTCTTCGACTGACCAACCCGCCCAGATGGGAGCTTGGCAGTTGGTGTCGCGACTGGGCCAGGGGAGCGTCGCGGACGTGTACGCCGCTCGCCCGATCCACGCAGGCACGCAAGACACTTGTGACTACGCTGTCAAAGTGCTGAGGAGGTCCCTTCGTGACGAACCACTGGCTCAAGCCAGTCTTCGGAACGAAGCGCGGGCGGGCCGGGCGATCTCGAATCCACATGTTGTGCCGATTTTTCAGTCCCCCACGATCGATGCCGGCGGGCATGAAGCCGCGGCGGACTCGTCCGTCGATGGCACCAAGGTACAGTTCTTGGTGATGCCTCGACTCGTGGGCGCGACGCTCGACCGAGCGAAATCTCGAATCGGGCGCATGCCAATCCCCCACGCGCTTTGGATGGCCCGCCAGGTCTGCGAGGGTCTTACCGCCGCTCACCATGATGGTTGGATCCACGGCGATGTCAAACCCGCCAACGTTCATGTCTCCATGGATGGTCATGCCACCCTGATCGACCTCGGCTGTGCACACCGCGCGGACTCTGCCGATGCAGATACCAAGTTGCTCTTAAACGGGACGATCGACTATGTTGCACCGGAAAGGCTGACTTCACGTCACCAGTCGACGTCGGCCAGCGACGTTTACAGTCTCGGAATTTCACTTTTCGAGATGCTGACCGGACGGCTACCGTTCAACGCCAATCGACCCGCTCGGATGGCGGAAGCCCACCTTCGCGAGATCCCACCCAGCCCGCGAACGTTCGTGCCCCAGATACCGCGTCCGGTCGCCCAGCTCCTACAAAGAATGCTGGCTAAGGACACAGCTCGCCGTCCTCATGTGGCCGAAGAGTTGCCCGCCGCACTTCGTCGACTCGAAATCGAAACGTTTGATTTGCGTTCGTGGACGGAGAAGTAGACCAGAGCACATAAGAAGCCGAGAGCACATGAGAGACCGAGAGCGCCAGTTTTGAAGTTGTCGTGACGAGTTAAATCCGTAGTTGTTGGAATTCGAGAATGGTTAACTCGATGAAATCAATTAATGTCATCCAGGAGGTGAAAATCCTTCCGAGGGCAAAGACTAACCTCCAGCCCGGTAGTGAAACCTGCTGGCAGGAGGAGACAAATGTCAGAAGCCAGGTGGATCAAGTCGATAGGCTCTGTATTGAGCTCCGAAATAGAACTTACATTGTGGTC
>Ga0310120_10001175_pt1 | contig 19868 bp, 15 predicted proteins | sample CB27_AW_983_MG_FD_203506 | JGI IMG/M metagenome (GOLD analysis project Ga0310120, IMG submission 203506) | Marine microbial communities from Western Arctic Ocean, Canada - CB27_AW_983 | ecosystem: Environmental > Aquatic > Marine > Oceanic | place: Canada: Western Arctic Ocean | collected...
CGTAGGACGCGTTCAAGGCAAGGCAGCCCATCGCGACTCCGCGGACGGTTCCACTGGGGCCTTTGGCTCCAGACATCTTCACCCTCTACACAATAGAGCCTCCATAGGCTCCCGTCGCCACAAGAACCACGATTCTACAGGAGGGCTCGAGGATCACGGTCGATGGCCAACCGGACCTCCGCACCTCTCGTTCGGAACTCTGCCTGGAGTCTCTTCGCGACCTTTCCGAGCGCCATGGCCGAGCCACTCCGAAGAAGGAAGTGCCAGCGCCACCGTCCATGGAGCCGCTCGATCGGCGAGGGGGCAGGACCTACGAGATCCACAAGCTCCCCCAGCGTCATTCGTGCTCGAAGCCACTCGGCAGCGGCTTCGGCATTCCGAGCCGCGTCCTCCGGATCGGGACTACTGATCACCACATTGATGAGGCGGACGACAGGCGGATATCTGGGCTCCTGACGCTCCATGAGCTCTCTGCGAGCAAAGCCCGGGTAGTCATGGGCGAGCGCCGCCTGGATCGAGTAGTGTTCGGGTAGAGAGGTCTGCACAAGCACCTCGCCTCCTAGCTTGCCGCGCCCCGCTCGGCCGGCCACCTGGCTCAAGAGCTGGAAGGTCCTCTCGCTCGCCCGGAAATCCGGCAAGTGCATCCCCACATCGGCATTCACGACGCCGACCAAGGTCACTCTTGGAAAGTCGAGACCCTTGGCGATCATCTGAGTGCCCAACAGGATATCTACCTCGCCACGCTCTACGCGGCCCAATATCTCATGATGCGACCACTTGCCAGACGTGGTGTCCACGTCCATGCGAGCCAAGCGAGCCCGAGGAAACGTCTCGGCCACCACGCGCTCCACCTGCTCCGTGCCCAGGCCCCGAAATGAAAGATCGCTGGAGCCACAGCGGGGGCACCTCAAGGGTGCCGACTGGTCGTGTCCACAGTGGTGGCAAACGAGCCGGCCCTTTCCCCGGTGATAGGTCATCGAAATCGAACAATTAAGGCAACTCTCGACGTCGCCGCAGTCCAGACATTGGACGAAAGAGGAATACCCTCTTCGGTTCAGCAGCAGAATAGTCTGCTCTTTCCGTTCGAGACGGTCTCGTACGGCTTCGACCAAGCGCTGCGTCAGCACCACACCGGCCTCGCTTCGTGCTTCGCCGGCACCGCGATCCCTCTTCCGTTCCTCCCGCAAGTCAATCAAGTGAACCGGAGGCAGCGTCCCCCCACCCACCCGGTCGAGTAGAGAAAGGCAACGGAATTTGCCACGCTCCACGTTGTGCCAACTCTCCAAGGCCGGCGTAGCACTCCCGAGCACGCACAGGGCCCCCTCCTGTGCAGCCCTGACCACCGCCATGTCTCTTGCCTGATACCGAGGCGCTTCGCTCTGCTTGTAACTGCCATCGTGCTCTTCATCCACGACCACGACGCCGAGGTGGACCACAGGTGCGAAGATGGCAGAGCGGGCGCCAACAACCACCCGGCGGCGGCCCGATCGGACCTGCTGCCATGCGTCGAATCTTTCCCCGTCCGAGAGCGCCGAGTGGAGGACGGCTACCTCATCGCCGAAGCGGGCGCGAAAACGCGACACGGTCTGGGGCGTCAGCGAGATCTCGGGCACGAGCACGATGGCACCCCGATCTTTAGCGAGGGCGTGGCTGACAAGCTCCATATAGACCAAGGTCTTCCCGGAGCCTGTGACCCCGTGAAGCAGGAAGGGCTCACTCTTCCCCGAATCGAACGCGGCGATCAGCGCCTGGATTGCGCTGGCCTGGGGTCCGGTAGGCGCGTGACGGTGATCCACATGTGTCATGCTCGCGAACGGATCTCGCTCGACGATCCGATCCTCCACGACTGCCAGGCCCTTGTCCTCCAGCCCGCGGATCACACTCCGACTGAATCCCGACGGTCCCGTGAGGTGCGCCAACTCGACCGTTCCTCCGGATGCCGCGAGGCTCCTGTACGCCTCGGCCTGTCGCCTGGCGCGCCCGGTCAACGTCTCCAACTCATCGAGATCGTCGATCCACCGTTCGAGCCGTACGATCCTCTCTGTCTTCACAGGCGGAGGGCGGGGGGCCCGGGTCTCCAAGGCCACGACTCCGGCCGCGGCGAGGGACCGTAGTTCAGCCCAAATGGAGCCCATGCGCAGGCTCCGCCTGACTCCCTGGACCGTCTGTGGCGTCCTCTCGAGGAGAGCCGCAATGACGCGTTTTTCCCTTGTTGTCCCACCATCGGCCGATCCGTCGAGGAGGCCGACCATCTCTCTGGACGTGTCGGAGAGTACAGACGGCATCATGCTGCGCAGTGCGATCCCCAGAGACGTGATGTAGTAGTCGGCCATCCAGCGAGCCAAACGCAGCTGCGCCGGCGTGATGGAGGGTCGTGACTCCAGGACGGAAATCACCGACTTGATGCCTTTCAGTCCCTCGTCACCCCCGTGTCCCACGACGAAGCCGATACGCTTGTCGCGTCGAAAAGGGACGAGCACCCGCGTGCCCAATTCAGGAGGCTCGCCCCGCACCGAATACGTAAATACACGATCCAAGGGGAGCGGCAGGGCCACGCGAACGAAGGAAGAAACGAGACTCATGAGGTGGTGTCAGAGTAGGATTCCCATCCAGGCCTGGTCGGCAAACACGCCCGACTCTTTATGCGTCTCGGTCATGGCGTGTCACCGTCAAACAGTGGAAGGCCCGTCACCTGCCCTTCAGGGGCACCACCAACCTCTTGCTCCCGGCCCGGATTCTCCTTCTCCGGGGCGACGGAAGCCGGCGGCGGATCCGCGGGCGTCGTGGCGGCCTCGCCCTCTCGCTTCACGCCCTTCACGAGGTCGAGTCCCAGAAGCCGCTCTCTGGTGAGCACCTTGTGAACCTCCCGCTCCCGGGCCCACACCGTCCACACCCCAGCCCACCCCCACCGGTGGCGAGCGCGCCGGAGGATCCCGAGCTTTTCGGCGGGGCTGAACAGCTCCGTGAAATCTGGAAACGGTTTTCGGATCTGAGGCCGGAAGGCGGTCTCCTCGTCTGACCAGTTCTCGGTGTGTAGGTTCTCCAATCCGGCCTCCATCAGCAATCGCTTCCATTCGACGACCATGAGGGGGCGACACCCAAGGTGCTGGGAGAGAACCGCGCGCCGCTCGGGGTCCACGGGCGCCTTCCACACGGGCTGAACGACCACCACGCTGCTGCCGGGTTTGGCGACCCTGACCAACTCTCGTGCGGCCTCTTCAGGGGCCGCCCGGGAGGTGAGCCCCAACTCCGCCACCACGACGTCGAAAATCCCGTCTCTGAACGGAAGTCCATCCATCTGGCCCGGCTGGATGTGCACACGCTCGAGCATCCCTCGGGAGCGGAGTCTCTCCTCCGCTCGCTCGATCACGGTAGGATCACTCTCTACGCCCGAGCCCACCACACCATGTTCGGCGACGTAGTACTCCAACGTCACCGCCAATCCAGCAGGAACCACCAAGACCTCGTCTCCCGCCTTCATCTCAGTGAGAAGAGCGATCTGCCGACAGAGCTCCACACCGCCGGGGGGAAAGAGGGGCCGGCGGCTCAGCCGGATCAGGTCGAGCATGGAAGGGACGTCCGCCTCGATCCGTTCTGCACCGTTCTCGTCAGGACGCATGGCTCGAAGTTAGGCCGTACTGACTTGGGGGGCCAATGAGGCCCGAGTCTTCAAAAGATGGGTTCCTCGGAGGCATCCATCTCTCGGAGAGCCTGGCGCAACAGCGCTTCGTCCTCTTCGGTAAGTCCACCCTCCACCGTCTCGACTTCCGGGCTGGACGCACGCATGTGACGGAGTGCCGTCACAACCACGCCTACCCCGAGAAGGAGCGCCAGTGGAGGAACGAGCCACGCGAGCAACCCCCGTCCAGACATGCGGGGATAGGCGAGATACTCATCTCCGTGATTCGCAAGAACCCAGTCGACCAGCTCGTTGGTCGTCCACCCCTCTCGGGCCATCTCCTGGATGCTGTCACGAAGTGAGGCGCCGGTGTAGGACGTACAGACCTCCAACATGAGCCCCGGACAATAGGGGGACTTGAGCCTCGAGATGGCTTCGTCCGCCGCGGGGTGGGGCTCGGTCGGTACGAGAACAACGCCGTCCGGATCTTGGCCGGCAAGCGTACTCGGGAGAACGATGGTCGCTATGACCACGAGGCTGCCGAGGAGTCGTGACGATCTGGTCATTTCCATACGAAACCCATCCCCTTGTTGAGCCGTACCACACCATGAAATCTGACCCCATCCCTCGACATTGAAAAGATGCCTCCAGCTTCGGCATCCTCCGGTCATAGGCCAGCCAAAGCCCGGAGCACCGCCACGACCCCCAGACCGGTACGGGTGGGATCGTATCCTCCCTCCAAGGCCGCCACTACCGGGGCGCGATCTCCGCCGCGCTCGAGCAACCCGCGTGTGAGCGCATGCAAATCCTCCGGCTCCAGCAGCATGTCGCCGAGAGGGTCGCCCGCCAGGACGTCAAATCCCGCCGAAATCAGAATAAAATCCGGCCTGCACCGATCCAGGGCAGCATCCACGGCCTTCCAAAAGTGCCGCGAATAGGACTCGGGCGAAGTGCCCCCCGGTAACGGTACGTTGAGCGTCCAACCCTCGCCGGCCCCCTCACCCACCTCGCTCTCAGCCCCCGTGCCAGGGTAGTGCGGCCATTGGTGGAGGGAGAGGTAGAACACCGTGCCGTCATCATAAAACGCATCCTGCGTGCCGTTTCCATGGTGAACGTCCCAGTCGACGATCAGCACTCGCTCGGCCCGGCCCGTTGCCTGTAGCCAGCGCGCGGCCACCGCGACGTGGTTGACCAAGCAGAAGCCCATGGCACGATTCGGCGTGGCGTGATGCCCCGGTGGCCGCGTCGCCACGAACGCTGAAGACAGGGTGCCGTCGGCCACTCTCTCCACAGCCGTGAGGAGCGCGGCCGAGGATCCCACGGCCGCGTCCCAGCTCGCGGGCGACGCGATCGTGTCCGCGTCGATTCGGACCAGCGTATTTTCTTGCTCCGCCTGCTCGACAGCTGCCCGGATCGACCCTAGGTGTTCGGGCGTATGTACCCGAAGGAGGTCCTCGTCGCTCGGCTCTCCCGGCGTGATCTGCACAACCTTCCCGTCTAGCGCAAGCAGATCACGGCCCACTGCCGACGCCAGAGCTCGAAGCCGACCCTGATGCTCCGGGTGACCCCAACCCGTATCGTGCAGAGGTGAAGCCGGATGAAGGAGAAAGCCCACCGGCTGGGCAGAGTCAGCCACTCGCCCCCACCACCGCACGGGTCTTCGCATCGGCAATGCGCTCCTGTATGGTGCGTACCGTGTAGGTGCGCGAGCGCAGCGCGATCAGGGCATCGCAGGCGGCGCTCGTCGCGGACATGGTCGTGAAGTACGGAATTTTGTGCGTGATCGCCGCTCTCCGCATGGCGTAGTCATCGTACTGTGACCTCTTGCCGAGCGGCGTGTTGATCAGCATGTCCACCTCACCGGATACGATCTGGTCCACGATATGAGGTCGTCCTTCGCCGACCTTGTAGACCCGCTCGGCCGGTATCCCTAGCCGCAACAGGTATTCACACGTGCCCTTGGTGGCCCGAATCACAAATCCGAGGTCGTGGAGCCTTCTGAGGATCGGCGTGACCGTGGGCTTGTCCCGATCGTTGACGGTGACGACCAGCACGCCCCCCTTCACAGGGAGCAAGTTGTAGGACGAGGCCTGGGCCTTTGCGATAGCCATGCCAAACGAGTCGTCGAAACCCATGACCTCGCCCGTGGACCGCATCTCGGGGCCAAGAAGCACATCGACCTCGAACCGATCGAAAGGAAAGACGGCCTCCTTCACCGCCACACCGGCCACCGGTGGCTCAGCGGGGACCTCCAGGTCCGCCAACTTCTCGCCTACCATGATCCGGGCGGCCAGGCGAGCAAGCGGCACCCCCGTCGCCTTGCTCACGAAGGGCACCGTCCGAGAAGCGCGCGGGTTCACCTCGAGAACGTAGACCGTACCGTCGCGGATCGCGTACTGAATGTTGAGCAGCCCAACCACGCCCAGCTCCAGTGCGAAGCGTCGAGTCTTGTCACGAATTTCGTCGAGCTCGTTGGCGCCCAGCAGGTACGGCGGCAACACGCACGCCGAGTCTCCCGAGTGAACCCCGGCGTCTTCGATGTGCTGCATGATGCCCCCGATGACCACATCAGTACCGTCGCAAAGGGCGTCGACGTCGGCTTCGAACGCATCTTCGATGAAGCGATCGATCAGGACGGGATGGTCCGGCGACGCCAGCGCTGCGCGCACGAAGTATCCCTTGAGCGACGACGCGTCGTAGACGATCTCCATGGCGCGACCGCCGAGCACGTAGCTAGGTCGCACAAGCACGGGATAGCCGACCTCCTGGGCCACGGCGAGCGCCTGTTCCTCGCTCGTGGCGATCCCATTCTTCGGCACCGTCGCGTTCACGATTCTGCATACTTCCTCGAAGCGACCCCGATCTTCCGCACGGTCGATGGCGTCGACCGGTGTACCCATGATCGGAACGCCCGCGGCCTGCAATCGTTCGGCCAGGTTCAGGGGCGTCTGTCCCCCGAGCTGGACGATCACGCCCACCGGCTTTTCTCTCTCGACGATTTCGAGTACGTCCTCGAACGTAAGTGGCTCAAAGTAGAGCTTGTCACTCACGTCGAAGTCGGTCGACACCGTCTCCGGGTTGGAGTTAATCATGATGGTCTCGTAGCCCACTTCGCGTAGCGCGAGCACTGCCTGAACGCAGCAGTAGTCGAACTCGATCCCCTGTCCGATCCGATTGGGCCCGCTCCCCAGGATGACGATCTTGTCGCGGTCCGAGGGATTCGACTCGTCCTCATGCTCGTACGACGAGTAGTAGTACGGTGTCTCCGCGGGAAACTCGCCCGCACACGTATCCACCACGTTATACGTCGGTCGGATTTCCCACTTCCACCGTCGGGCTCGCACTTCGTCCTCGACCTCGCCACGAAGTTTCGCCAGCTGCTCGTCCGAGAACCCCTCCCGTTTCATGAGCCTGAGCTCCTCGGGACCGACCTCATCCAGCTCGCGGTACCACACCTCCCGTTCGACGATCGAAAGGAGTTGGTGAAGAAACCAGGGGTCGATGCCCGTGGCTTCCTGGATCGCTTCCAGAGTAAGGCCCCCTTCCGGGTCGCCCTGCACACCCACCACCCGCTCGAGGGCCCACTTTAGTTGGAAGGCCCGATCAGCGGTCGGTCGACGTAGCGCCGCCAAGAGAGTCTCCTCGTCATCCGACTCGAGCCCGTCGTCCTCGAGTCGAGCGCCCACAACCCAACCGTTTCGACCGATCTCCAGGCCGCGAATCCCCTTTTGCCAAGCGGAGGCGAACGTCCGGCCGATCGCCATGGTCTCGCCGACCGCCTTCATCTGCACACCCAGCACGGGGTCGACCTCCGGGAATTTCTCGAAGGCGAAGCGCGGGAACTTCACCACCACGTAGTCGAGGGTCGGCTCGAAGGAGGCGGGCGTCGTCTTGGTGATGTCGTTCGGCAGCTCGTGCAGAAGGTAGCCCACGGCCAGCTTCGCCCCGATCCGCGCAATCGGGAAGCCGGTCGCCTTGGACGCGAGGGCGGACGAGCGGGAAACTCGCGGATTCATCTCCACCACGAGCATCTCACCCGTCTGGGGGTCGACGGAGAATTGGATATTGCAGCCACCCGCCTCCACACCGATCTCCCGGATTATGGCGATCGCAGCGTCTCGCATACGCTGATACTCGACATCACTCAGCGTCTGCGTCGGAGCCACCGTGATGGAGTCGCCCGTGTGGACACCCATGGGATCGAAGTTCTCGATCGAGCAGACGATGATCACGTTGTCCGAAGCGTCCCGCACGACCTCGAGCTCGTACTCCTTCCACCCGATAACGCTCCGATCGATGAGCACCTCCGAGATGGGCGAGGCATCCAGCGCGCGCGCGACGACCGCCTTGAATTCGTCCGCGTTGTACGCGATGCCGCCGCCGGTGCCTCCCAGCGTAAAGCTGGACCGTACGATCGCCGGATACCCGACGTCCTCGATGATGGTGAGCGCCTCCTCCATCGTTCGAGCGAAGCCTCCGTGGGGCAGATCGAGACCGATGCGCGCCATCGCGGCAGCGAACTCCTCACGGTTCTCAGCCATGCGGATCGAACGGACGTTCGCCCCAATGAGTTCGACGCCATGCTCTTCGAGCACGCCCGCTTGATCGAGGTCCATGGCGAGGTTGAGCGCCGTTTGTCCGCCCATCGTCGGGAGCAAGGCGTCGGGCTTCTCCCGCTCGATGACCCGTTGGACCCAGTCGGGCGTGAGAGGCTCGATATAGGTGCGGTCCGCAAGGTCCGGGTCCGTCATAATCGTGGCCGGATTGGAATTCACCAGCACGACCCGGTAGCCCTCTTCCTTTAGGGCACGAACCGCCTGTGTCCCGGAATAGTCGAACTCGCACGCCTGACCGATGACAATGGGGCCCGAGCCCAATATGAGGATGGAATCGAGGTCAGAGCGTCTAGGCAACGGGAGATTCTTGAAGATTCAGGGCGCCCGGACGGCGAACCCAGGGTGGGCGGAGCGGAGCTGACATCACGCGTCAATCTCCTTTTTCGGACTCTTTCCGGACAGCAGTGAACAAGGCCAGCGCGAAGCCTCCCCAGACAAATCCAAGGATGAGCACCATCGTGAGAACGGTCGAAGTCGTCATAGGCGTATTCTCCTTAGAACAGTACCCGGGCGCAAGACTCGAACGGCGACCCTATGCCGGAAAGCACGTGTTATCTGGAGATATTCACGAAGATGCCGGTCAGGTCGACCATCGGCCCGTTGTCCGCGTCCACGGCTTGGAGTGGTGTGACCGCGGGCATGGGCGCACGCACATCCTCTACCGCCATGGAAAAATCGAACTGCCCCGGAGAAGACGTGAGTAGGGCGACGCGATGAACGCCCGGCTCCGGTTCTGCATGGAACACTCTCGTTTGTCCGTTGCCCGAGAATCCCTCGATTCCGGGACCCGTGATCTCCAGGACGACGGCACCCAGCGGGATCGACCCGGACCGTAGGACCCCGGAAAGCTGGCCCGGACCCTTCGGTCCCCAATCACAGGCACTCGCAAGCATTACGGCGGCCACCGCCGCGGCCCTTATTACGTCTCGCGTCATCGAGCAGGTCCTTTTTTTCGGAAGAGCCGGATGACGGTGGGGGCGGGCGAAGCCACGAACGTCGCCGCCGGATGATCCGGGTTGTCCAACACCCACGCACGGAAGTCCCCCAGATCGTAGTCCCCAGTTCGATTTCCCTGATAATCCAGAAAGTTAGCTAGAGCCACATCTGCGGTACCCACACCGAGAAAAGGCTCGGCCATCGTCTGAAGGCCGGCCAAGGGAGGGCCCACCGTGAGATCGATCGCTACCGAATCCGTCAAGCCGATGGCGTCGGTCGCTTGCACCGCCAGTTGGAACTCTCCCATCACCAAAGGAAACCCATGGACTCGTTCCCCACCCGCGTCGAAATCGAGCCCCTCGGGCAGGGCGCTCACGGTCCAAACCACCGGCTCGTTGCCGTTCTCAACCATCAAGGTCACCTCCACGAATGTCGCTGCGTTGACCTGCAGTGTCGTAGGAGAAACCGGAGAGAGATTATAGGTCAGGTCGAACCAAGCCGTGGCCGACTCTGGCTGGCTAAAGTTCACGACGACTGGATTGAGGCGACCCGCCAGCGTGCCGGTCCACTCTCGGAAGGCAAACCCAGTCCGGGGATCCACCCACACGCTCACGTCGGTCGCGGCTCGGATCCACCCGGTCTCAGAGTCCGGGTTGAGACCGATGTGACCCGGTAGAATTCCTGCCACCGGCCCCTCCAAGGTGACGTCGAAGCTCGCCTCAGGGGTGTCGTAGCTCGCTGTCAGGATCGCGTCTTGAAGTCCGGTTTGCCAGTTGCGGATACGGGGCAGACCGTCGCTCCAACCGGTGAAGCCGTGCCGTAGGCCCACCCCGTACGGCGCTCCTCCATCAGCCCCCAAAACATGAGACTGATACGGAGCGGACCGAACGTCCAGCACCGTCGCAACCGAACTCACACTGTCGACGGTGAAGATACTTCCGGTCCCGCCCACCCCGGTCGACCGCAAGGAGAGCGTCTGATACCGCGTGACCGCTCTGAACTGCATCTGGTCGCCCACTTGCTGTATATCGAACAAAGTGACGCCCGCCGCCGTGTTCGCCGGAATGCCGCCCAGGCCGTTCAGTCCGTCGAACGTAAAGGACGACGGCACCGTGCGTGCGCTGAACTCGGTCTGGTTGGACGACCCCGGAAAGGGATCCCCTTCGTCGCCTCGCTCGAAGCTCCGAGCGAGGTCGTTGCTACCGTCCGCCTGGCGGAGCCAAACACCCATTCGGCTCGGATTCGAATTGACTGTCGCCGACGCCCACGTAGCGCTCAGTACCTCACTGTCGATCTGCCAAACGAGGAGTCCTGGGGCGAAGACACTCGCGTCGAATCCGATCGCCTGCCGATTCTCGAGGAGGTAGTAGTCCCCGCTGCCGTCCCCCGCATCGATGCGCAAGACATCGCCTGAGGTCTCCACCGGATCGAGGGCCATCGAACCCAGGTCCGCCCCCCTCGGAAGGGTCGTGACATCCGCCCAACCCAAGACCTCCTTGCTCCAGGCGGTCATGTGACAGGGCAACGCGGGATCCCCGCCGTCGCAGCCCCATGCACCCGATCCCATGAGCCCCCAGCGCCCTACCCCACCGTGATCTCCCCCGGTGCCGTACAGGTCGGGAAGACCGAAGGCGTGACCGATCTCGTGCGCGAAGACTCCGATTTCGTTGATCTTGGAAGAATCACAGTCCAAGACGGGCTGAATCGTGTAGTCGTCGACCGAAACAATCCCCCCGTTGGCCGAGAGGGATGAGGTCGAGAAAGGCTGTCCATCGGACTCGGTAAGAGTCCAATAGTGGGACCAGACATGACTCCCACCACCCGAAGAACACTCCGCACCCGCAGTCGGATGCATGACCGTCAGGAGATCGACGAATCCATCGTCGTCACCGGAGTTGGGTAGACCATCCGGACCGTCGTTGTCGTACCATCCCCAATCGATCGTGTCGTCGACCGCGTCGAGGAGTTCCACGATGAACTCACCGACCTGATCGGCGGGGCTCAAGCCGCTGCTTGCGCCCGCTACCTCGGCTTCCGTCAGGCTCGTCCCGACCCAATCGAACACCGCTCCAACGAGCGTCACCCTCCCACCCGAGAGGGCGGAGTAGAACTCGGGGATTGTGGCAAGGCGACTGTTGGGGCCATCGAAGAACTCGCCTTGAACGACGGTCCGGGTCAGTCCCACCCCGATCTGTGCACCGACTGTAGCCGTGGGCACGGTATTCGTGTCGGAGTAGAGTCCGAGAAGGAGAGGAAGTCGGAAGGTCCCGGTGACCGGGCCCTGGCGCGGTCCGAGAATGCCGGCGCCTCCAGAGGAGCCGATTCCGGAGCCAACCGCAGCATTCTCCAAACTGAGCCGAGGGCGCCATCCTCGCAGAGGACGATACGCCCGAGGATTCCTCTGAATCTCGGAGTAGTACGCGGCCGGCGGCCGCGTGCCATAGTGCTGGCCGAGCATCTCCACATCTTGAGCCCACACGCTGGCCGGCTGCACTCCTCCCGCCAACACGACCATGGCGGCCACACCCCTCCCGAACCGAGAGGCGAAAGCCGGACCCGGGCCTCGGCGCTCTCGGTGACTCGCGAACTTCTGGGACATCACACTAGTGCTTGTCTTGCGCCCGGATCTCCAGCACGTCGGCGATGGTCCGCATCCCGTCGATCACGTTCTGTATGTGCTCGCTACGCTCGATGCCCAGGAGCTCCACCCCGCGTGCTACGTCGTCGCGGTTCACTCCAGCGGCAAACCCCTTGTCCTTCAGCTTCTTGGTCACGGACTTAGGGGCCAGGTCGTCGATCCCCGTAGGCCTCACCAGGCAACACGCGAACACCAATCCCGAGAGCTCGTCACAGGCAAAGAGGACCCGGTCCAGGAGTGTCTCGGGCTCTACACCCGTGCGGTCCGGAGCGTGCGCACGAATCGCCTGCAGCACGACATCGGGATACCCGAGTTCTTCCAGCTCGGCGAGTCCCCGGTGGGGGTGCTCGGCCGGGTGTCGCTCCCAGTCGAGATCGTGGAGCAGCGCGGCGGTGCCCCAAACATCCTCGTCCTCGTCATGCTTTCGGGCGTAATGCCGGACTGCGGCCTCGACCGACAGCATGTGCTTCCTCAGGCCTTCGTTCTCGACCCAGCTCTCCAGGAGGGCTATGGATGCAGCCCGGTCCGGCGTCGCTTCACTCACGCTCTCTCTCTCTTTTCTCTTGAGAAGGGTACCAGCCCGGCAATCCTTCGAACCGACGGCCTGTCACTCTTGTTAAAACTGTCGGGGACCCAAAAGGTTGCACAACCTCTTTCGCCGCGGACGACCCTAGACCCTAGAGGACGGACAGAGCCCCGAAAGCACACAAGCCTCACAGCGAGGGTTCCTCGCGTCACAGACCCGACGCCCGTGAAAGATCAGAAGGTGGGCTAGGAGGGTCCAACGCTCGCGCGGGAACAGCTCGATCAAGTCCCGCTCCACCTTTTCAGGGGTCTTCTCTCTCGTGAATCCGAGCAAGCCGGACAGCCGCTTTATGTGGGTATCGACGACCACGCCCTCATCGATACCGAACGCGTTCCCCAGGATGACATTGGCGGTCTTGCGGCCAACGCCAGGAAGCGCGTTGAGTTCCGCCATGGTCCGGGGCACGGCTCCGTCATGAAGCTCGACGACACCGCGCGCGAACCCGATGATGTTGTTGGCCTTGTTCCGGAAGAATCCGGTCGAACGAATGATCTCCTCGACGTCCTGTGGGCGTGCGTCCGCAAGATCACTGGGCGTCGGGTACCGCCGAAAAAGCTCAGGCGTGACCATGTTGACCCGCTCATCCGTGGTCTGCGCCGAGAGGATGGTCGCAACGCCGAGCTGATAGGCGTCGACGTGCAGGAGTGCACAGTGAGCGTCGGGGTACTCCTCCACGAGGTGTTCGAACGCAATGGAGGCGCGGGCAGCCATCGCCCTCTTGGATTCCTTGGGCATGACGGAAGTCCCCGCTATGTGACCTCGGGAGCGGCTTCGCCCGCTCCCGTCTGTGACTCTCGACGCCCATCGACGGACTTCGACGCGAGCCAACCGTTCAGGGCGTAGAGAATGACCAGAACGATCGCCCACTGAATCAAGACCGTACCGATGTTGAACGAAGAAAAGAGCGTCCATGTCTCAGCGAACGACTCACCCTGAGCCTGAAACAGCCACCAGACCATGAGCACGACCGACTCTACGATCACCAGACGGACGGCCCAGTCCCACCACGCTCCGATACGGATGTCCGAGTCGGGCGTGTTGATGAATTTCTCCCTCCAGTCCGTGACGCCGTATTTGAGCACGGCGAAGGCGAAGAAGAAGCCCGAAAGCATCAGCGCTACACCCCACACCCAATCCTGGTTGGCGAAGAAGGGTCCCGCTCCAGGTGTACCGCTCAAGTTCAGAGCGCTCGGGATGCCGCACAGGATCCCGGCCGTCCCGACGAGAGCGATGGCCCGCTTCCGGGTCAACCCAAAGTCCATGAGAATCCGGCTCGCCAGCTCGATCATCGCGACGAGCGACGTCCAGGCGGCGAAAACGAGGGCCAAGAAGAAGAGGGCCATGAAGAACCGGCCTCCCGGAATGAGCGCGAAAAGTTGAGGCACCCAAATAAAGGTCAGACCCTCGTTTCCCGCCCCAACGATCTGATCGGCCGCATCCGGCATGACCGAGAACACGGTACCCAGCACCATGATCCCCGCGAGAAGCGACATGGCGTTGTTACCGAAGCCGATCACGAAAGCGTTGAGCGCCGTGTCCTCCTGACTCCTCATATAGATGGCGTACGTGAGAACCAAGCCCCAGCCGGCTCCGGTATCCCAGGCGTTCTGCGTCAGCGCCTCCAACCAGATCCTGGAGTCGGCCAGATCCGAGAGGTGCGGCGTAAACAGGAAGGCGACACCCGCCATCGCCCCCGGGAGGGTGATCGCCCGGATCGCCAAGACCATGACCAGGACTATGAGAGCCGGGATCAGGAACTTCGCCGCCGTCTCGATACCCCGGACGCCCTTCGACACGACAAAGACGGCCATCCCCATGGCCACGATGTGCGTGAGCACGGCCGTGGGCGTTCCGGCGTAACTCTCCCAGAAGGCCTCGGGTACCGCAGACGGCACCGCGCCCGTGACGCTCGCGATGAAGAATCGGAGCGTCCAGCCCATCACGACGCTGTAATAGAACATGATCGCGACCGCCACGAACGCCACCCAGGCCCCCATCCACGCGAATTTCGGTCCGATCGTCTTCACGAACGCACCGATGGTTCCGGACCTGGTCGCTTTGCCCATCCCAAACTCGAGGATCAGGAGAGGAACGGACCACAGGAGCAGAAAGACGGCCCACGCCACGAGGAAGGAGCCGCCACCATTGGTGGCGGCGATACGAGGAAAGCGCCAGATATTCCCGGTGCCCACGGCCATGCCCAACATGGCGAGGAGCATCCCCCAGCGTGAAGTGAAGACTTCGGACTTGGACGACAACACTGCCTCCTGATTCAGGTCAGGGATTCCAGCACGCACCCCTAGGATCCGAGATTGGAGCGGCTAAGATGGGGGGTGGTGGCTCTCCGGGCGAGTCCTAGAAGCCTCAGGACACGGTCAGGCGCTCCTGCACCCAACTGATCACCGAATCGGTGTTCACCCGCACCTGGGTGAGTGAGTCCCGATCGCGAATCGTCACCGTTCCGTCTTCGAGCGTCTGACCGTCCACGGTGACACACCATGGGGTACCCGCCTCGTCCTGGCGCCGGTAACGGCGTCCGATAGACCCCGCGGCATCGTAAAAGGACGGGATTGAACGGGCCCGTAAATGGGCGTGCAGCTTACCGGCGACCTCGGGGAGTCCATCTTTCTTGACCAACGGGAACACAGCCACCTTAATCGGGGCGAGATTCGCATCGAGTTTCAGCAGGACGCGCTCCTCACCCTCTACCTCCTCCTCCGTATACGCGTCCACGAGAGCTACCAGGACCGTACGATCCACCCCTACCGCCGTTTCGACCACATAAGGTAAGAAACGTTTGCCGCCAGCAGGATCGATATACTCGAGTCGCTTACCGGAGTACTCCTGATGCCGCGTCAGGTCGAAATCCGTTCGATTGTGGATACCCTCGAACTCCTTCCAGCCGAAGGGAAACTCGTACTCGATATCGAACGCCTTCTTGGCGTAGTGCGCCAACTCATCCGGGCCATGCTCATGGAAACGGAGCTTCTCCTTCCGAATCCCCAAGGACAGGTGCCACTCCATGCGAGCGTTCATCCAGTAATCAAACCACTCGTCATCGCTCCCCGGCTCGACGAAAAACTGCAGCTCCATCTGTTCGAACTCGCGCGTGCGAAAGATGAAATTCCCCGGCGTGATCTCGTTACGGAACGCCTTGCCGATCTGGGCGATGCCGAAGGGTATCTTTTGGCGCGCCGCCGTCTGAACGTTGAGGAAATTCACGTAGGAGCCTTGGGCGGTCTCGGGACGCAAGAAGACCACGGACGCGTCGTCCTCCACCGGGCCCATGAAGGTCTTGAACATGAGATTGAAGAGCCGCGGCTCACCGAACGTGTCCTTCGTGCCACACACCGGGCACTGCCCCCCTTCGACCTCGGGTAGATCCGCCCGAAATCGTCGGTGACAGTTGGAGCACTCGACCAGCGGATCCGTAAACCCCTCCACGTGGCCGGACGCCTCCCAGACCTTGGGATGCATCAGAATCGACGCGTCGAGCCCCTCCACGTCGGCGCGCTGATGCACCATCGTGCTCCACCATCGCTCCTTGACGTTTCGCTTCAACTCGATGCCCAGAGGGCCGTAGTCCCACACCGAGCCCGTGCCGCCGTAGATCTCGGACGACTGGAAGATGAAGCCCCGGCGTTTGGCCAGGGAGGTGAGCTTATCCATCACGGTCGTATCGGCCATCGGAAGCGATCCAAAGCGTGGATTGGGAAGGATATTCGGGAGGGGGAAGCTAGACAGTGGCGTCCCCCTCATCAACCTTGAACCCCTGGGCGACCGGCGGGTATAGAGGCCGGTTGTTCGGGAAACCCAGACTGTTGAGTTCCAGGAGCTTTGATGATTACGCTGACGGACAGAGCCGTAGAAGTGGTTCACAGGTACATGAACGATAGCGAGGGAGAGTTCACCGCCCTCCGAGTCGGCATCTCTGGCGGCACGCCCCTGTCTCCCGACTTCGAGCTCACCCTCGTGGGCCCGGAGGAGATCCGAGAAGGCGAGCAGGAATTGGACGTTGATGGCCTCACGATCGTGGCCGAGGACGACGCGATTCGGCGCCTCGATGGCGCCACCGTGGATTTTGTCGAGCGAGTCAAAGAAAGTGGATTCGAAGTGACGCTGGCCCCCAGCGCGCCGGCGCCTGGGAGTACGGTCGACGGACCGCTCGCGGAGCGCGTCCGGGAAGTTCTCGACACACAGATCAATCCGTCCATCGCTTCACACGGCGGCGAAATTTCACTCGTCGACGTAAAGGATACTGAGATTTATCTCGAGATGAGCGGTGGATGCCAGGGATGTGCCATGTCACGCATGACGCTCCGTCAGGGTGTTGAGCGGATGGTCAGACAGGCGGTTCCCGAGGTCACAATGATCCATGACATCACGGATCACTCGTCGGGCGAAAATCCCTTTTTCGAAGGACCCCAAGTCTAGACTCTCAGCTTGACTTTTCCGACCCCCGCCGTACGGTGGGGGGGTTTGGCCGCTCCGCGACCAGGCCGGCGCTCGTGGACGGGTTAAGACGATCGCCGAGTGGTCCGATGCCCAGCCCGAGAGAATGCGTATCATGTCATCAGTGCTGACACGGCTTGCGGAGGCGCTGGCGACCGGCACCGTCCGAGTCGTCGACCTGAGTCAGACATTGGGACCCGACACTCCAGTGATCGGCCTGCCCGACATCTTCGCTCCTTCACCGGGCGTGAGTATCGAGGTCATTTCTCGCTACGATGACAAGGGTCCCGCGTGGTACTGGAACACCATTAGTATGGGCGAGCACACAGGCACCCACTTCGACGCGCCGATCCATTGGGTCACGGGGAAGGACCTTCCGGACAACGCTTGCGACACGCTCCCCGCTGAACGCTTCGTCGGCCCGGGCTGCGTGATCGATGTGACCGTTGAAGTCGCAGCCGATCCCGATTTTCTTCTAAGCCCGGCCCGTATCGAAGCTTGGGAAGCGGAGTATGGTCGCATTCCGAAGGGAGCCTGGGTTCTGCTCCGTACCGACTGGAGCAAGAGGACGGACCCGGTTGAGTTTCAGAACGTGGCCGACGACGGACCCCACACACCCGGGTTCGCCAAAGAGGCTTCAGAGTTCCTGGCCCACGAGAGGGACGTCACGGGTGTTGGCGTCGAAACGATCGGAACCGACGCGGGACAGGCTGGAGGATTCGATCCGCCCTTTCCCAATCACACGATCATGCACGGCGCCGGAAAGTTGGGGTTGGCGAGCCTGTGCAATTTGGACCAACTCCCCGCTACGGGCTCGGTTGTCATCGCCGCTCCCCTCAAGATCGTGGAGGGAAGTGGAAGCCCTCTCAGGGTGCTGGCTCTGGTCGGACCCTGACGATCAACACAACCGCCGAATCTCCGACCGACGATTTCGGGCGAGATTCCAGCCGCTCCGATCTCTTTTCCCGCGCGGCCCGTCACGAACACCGAATCGCGCTCGTGGCTCCCGAGGGTCTTTTCACCTACCGAGACCTCCTCGATGCCTCGGAGCGCGTAGCTCGTCGGCTCCTATCCCTGTGCTCGACTGAGGACCTGGCCGAAGCTCGGGTTGCCTTCCTCGTTCCGCCCGGCTTCGAATACGTTGCGGTCCAATGGGGCATCTGGCGAGCGGGTGGAATCGCCCTCCCCTTGGCCGTGTCGCATCCCGCTCCGGAGCTCGCGAGAGTTGTCGAGGACTCGGATCCCGTCGCCGTCGTGGGCCATCCGTCTCTGATGGAACGGGTAGGACAGGTGGGGATTGCGAGACCGGTTCACGTGCTCGACTCCTCGGACCTCGTCGCGCAACCACCCGGCGCTGCAGCCGGTGTCTCACCCTTGCCCTCGCTCGGCCCTGAGCGTCGGGCGCTCATAATCTACACGAGTGGCACGACCGGCCGACCCAAGGGGGTCGTGACCACGTTCCGCAACCTCGAGGCACAGGTCACGACCTTGGTCGAGGCTTGGGAGTGGAGCTGTGACGACCACATCCTGCTGGTGCTCCCGCTTCATCATGTACACGGCATCATCAACGTTCTCACGTGTGCACTCTGGTCGGGAGCGTGTTGCCAGGTCATGCCCCGCTTCGACGCCAAGGAGACCTGGGACCGATTCGCCAGAGAGGATCTAACGCTCTTCATGGCAGTACCCACCGCCTACTCACGCCTCGTCAAGGCGTGGGATGACGCCGATGTGTCCGAGCGAGCACGGTGGACGAAGGGTGCACGCTCCGTGCGACTCATGGTTTCAGGCTCTGCGGCGCTACCGCTGCAGATCTTGGAAAGGTGGCGGCAGCTTACGGGCCATGAGCTGCTCGAACGCTACGGAATGACGGAGATCGGCATGGCGCTCGCTGATCCCCTGCACGGTGACCGTGTCCCTGGTCATGTGGGTCATCCCCTACCCAGCGTGGATGTGCGGAGGGTGGACGAGCGGGGTGAGGTGCTCACGGACCCTCTGGCCCAGGGCGAGCTGGAGGTCCGGGGCCCGAGCGTCTTCTCCGAGTACTGGAGGAGCCCCGAGGCCACGACCGCCGCATTCCGGGACGGTTGGTTTCGGACGGGGGACGTGGCGGTGATGATGGACGGACACTACCGTCTACTTGGTCGTATCTCGGTGGACATCATCAAGACGGGTGGGCACAAGGTGTCCGCCCTCGAGATCGAGGAGGTCATCCGTGAACATCCAAACGTTAGAGACTGCTCGGTGGTCGGCGTACCAGACGCCGAGTGGGGAGAGCGCGTGTCCGTGGCGCTGATCGGCCACGAGGGAGAACACTTGAACCCCGAAGATTTGGTGACGTGGGCGCGGGATCGCCTGGCCCCCTATAAGGTCCCGCGCAACTCCCTGGTGTTGGAAGACCTGCCGCGGAACAGCATGGGCAAGGTACTGAAGCAGGAAGTGAGGTCTCTCTTCGAGTCACCGACAACGGTCGAGGAAGGACATGAAGAACCCGTCAGCGAAGAGGACAAGAGATGATCGGTGCAGTTATGGACAACCTCAGGGAGTTCTGGATCGTTCATGTTCTCTTGGTGGCATACACCCTCCTCATGGCCTACCACGCCTATGCCGGTAACCGAGAAACCGAGGGGATCGAGGACTACTACATCGGAGGCCGCGGGATGGGCGGCCTGGTGCTCGGTCTGTCCTTCTTTGCCACCTACTCGAGCACCAACAGTTTCGTGGGCTTTTCGGGTCGCTCCTACGGTTGGGGCGTGCCGTGGCTGCTACTCGTGCCCTTCGTCGTCGGTTTTTCACTCTTCTCCTGGACCGTTGTGGCCCCCCGGCTTCGCGTTTTCACGCGATCCCTGGACTCCCTGACGGTTCCGGACTTCATCGGCTTCCGGTTCGAGAGCACGGTGGCTCGTGTGTTTGGAGCCGTAATCGTGTTGTTCGCCAGCATCTTCTACATGACGGCCGTGTTCAAGGGGATCGGTAATCTCCTCGAGGGCTTCATGGGCATCCCCTACAGGGTGGCAATCGGCA